>Ga0306920_100002737_pt1 | contig 22263 bp, 22 predicted proteins | sample flu12Cox44000170_FD_204666 | JGI IMG/M metagenome (GOLD analysis project Ga0306920, IMG submission 204666) | Lab enrichment of tropical soil microbial communities from Luquillo Experimental Forest, Puerto Rico - flux4day.12C.oxic.44.000.170 (v2)... | ecosystem: Environmental > Terrestrial >...
GTTCGATCGGGACCCGGCCGCTGACACACTTCGAATAGTGGCGAGAGGTCGACGCGGTTTCCGGAGACGCGATGCTGACGAGGGAATCGTAGGCCCCCGCGATGTACATGGTCCGGGCCTGGTCGCTCAGCCGGTCCCACTCCGAATACGTGTAGTAGACCTGCGCATGGGCTCGGCCGATCATCAAGGCTGACAAAAGCCCCGCGATCACCAGTGATTTCATCGGCGTTCTCATCGGCATTCTCGCGAATACAAAGAGGTTGGCCTCGGAAAACTTGCAACGGCGTGATACTCTGTCGCAGTGCTCTGTCGCAAGACTCTGTCGCAGCGGGCCCCGGGTTTGTGCCATGAAACTTCCCCGTCGTCGATTTCTGCATCTCACAGCGGGCGCCGCCGTGCTTCCGGCCGTCTCGCGCGTCGCGAGGGCGCAAGCCTATCCGACGCGGCCGATGACGATGGTCGTACCCTACTCGGCGGGCGGCCCGACCGACACGATTGCGCGCATCATGGCGGAGCGGATGCGCACATCGCTCGGGCAAATCATCATCGTCGAGAATACGACGGGCGCCGCCGGCACGATCGGGGTCGGGCGGGTGGCGCGGGCAGCTCCCGACGGCTACACGATCAGCATCGGCCATTGGGGCACGCACGTGGTCAATGGGGCGATCTACGAGCTGCAGTACCACGTGTTCAACGACTTCGAGCCGGTATCGCTGATCGCCACCAACCCGCAGATCATCGTCGCGCGCAAAACCGTACCGGCACAGGACTTGAAAGACCTGATCGCTTGGCTCAAGGCGAACGCCGCCACCGCGACGCAGGGGACCGCTGGCCACGGCAGCGGCTCCCACGTCAGCGGCGTCTACTTTCAGAGCATCACAGGCGCAAAATTCCAGTTCGTGCCTTACCGCGGCGCCGGCCCCGCGATGCAGGACCTCGTGGCCGGCCAAATCGACATCATGATCGACCAGGCCGCCAATTCCATACCGCAAGTGCGTGCCGGGACGATCAAGGCCTATGCCGTGACCGACAAGGCCCGCCTGGCGGCAGCGCCCGACATTCCGACCGTGGACGAGGCAGGCGTGCCGGGGCTGCACATTGCGATCTGGCATGCGCTCTGGATGCCCAAGGGCACGCCGAAGGACATCATCGCCAAACTCAATGGCGCCGTTGTCGACGCCTTAGCCGATGCCGGCGTGCGCAAGCGGCTCGCCGATCTCGGCCAGGACATTCCGCCGCGCGAGGATCAAAATCCGCAGACACTCGCGGCCTACCACAAGGCCGAGATCGAGAAGTGGTGGCCGATCCTCAAGGCCGCGAACATCAAGGGAGAATAAATCCAGCTCGTCGTTGAGCATTTCAGGGAAGAACCATATGAAACTTCCCCGCCGAAATTTTCTCCATCTCGCAGCGGGCGCTGCCGCGCTTCCGGCGGCATCGCGGATCGCGCGGGCGCAAACTTATCCCACACGGCCGGTGCGCATCATTGTCGGTTTCCCGGCCGGGTTCGCGGCCGACACCGTTGCGCGCCTGATCGCTCAATCGCTGTCGGAATCGCTGGGGCAGCAATTTGTCGTAGAAAACCGACCGGGAGCCAGCAGCAACATCGCAACAGACGCGGTCGTGCGCGCGACGCCTGATGGCTATTCGCTCCTTCTGGTCACTCAGACGAATGCGACCAACGCGACGGCTTACGAGAACCTCGGTTTCAATTTCATTCGCGACATCGCGCCGGTCGCCGGCATTGGCACCAACCCCTTCGTCATGGTGGTCAGCCCGTCGGTCCCGGCAAAAACCGTCCCCGAATTTATTGACTACGCCAAGGCCAATCCGGGTAAGGTCAACATGTCCTCGCCCGGGACCGGGTCCGCAGGCCACATCTTCGGCGAACTGTTCAAGATGATGACCGGCGTGCACATCGTTCACGTGCCGTACCGGGCAAGTTTTATACCCGACCTGCTCGCCGGACAGGTGCAGGTTGGATTTCCTACGGTAGGCGCGGTGATCGAGCACATCCGAACCGGCAAGTTGCGCGCGCTTGCGGTAACCGCGGCGACGCGCGTGGACGTACTGCCCGATATCCCCGCCTTGGCCGAATTCGTGTCCGGCTACGAGGCCAGTGGCTGGATAGGCATCGGCGCGCCCAGGAACACATCTGCCCAGATCATCGAAACTCTCAACAAGGCGATTAACGCCGCTCTCACCGATCCGAAGATGAGAGCGCGCCTGGCTGACTTGGGCTTTGCGCCGCTTGCAAACTCACCCGCCGAGTTCGGCAATTACATCGTCCAATATACCGAGAAGTGGGGCAAAGTGGTCCGGGCCGCGAACATCAAGGGAGAATAAATCCGGCTCGCGTTTGGCATTTCAGGGAAGAACCATATGAAACTTCCCCGCCGCAAATTTCTGCATCTGGCCGCAGGCGCTGCCGCGCTTCCGGCCGTGTCGCGTTTCGCGTGGGCGCAAGCCTATCCGACGCGGCCGGTGCGCATCGTCGTCGGCTTTCCGGCTGGCGGGACTACCGACGTCATCGCACGCCTCATGGGTCAATGGCTGTCGGAGCGACTTGGCCAGCAATTCGTAATCGAGAACCGGCCGGGCGCTGCCGGCAATATCGCCGCCGAAGCGGTCGTGAAGGCAGCCCCCGATGGCTATACGCTTCTGCAAGTTGGCACCCCGAATGCGATTAACGCCACACTCTACACAAACCTCGGTTTCAATTTTATTCGGGACATCGCACCGGTCAGCGGTATCATGCGGGTATCGTACGTGATCGTGGTGCATCCGTCGGTTCCGGCCACAACCGTCCCCGAGTTCATTGCCTATGCCAGGGCCAATTCGGGCAAGATTAATATGGCGTCGGCCGGCAGCGGCACGCCGCAACACCTTTACGGTGAGCTATTCAAGATGATGGCCGGGGTGGACTTGGTGCACGTCCCATATCGGGGCGGGGCTCCCGCGATCACCGACCTGCTCGGCGGCCAGGTGCAGGTGATTTTCAGTCCTGTGCCGGAGTCGATCGAACACATCAGGGCTGGCAAGCTGCGCCCGTTGGCAGTGATGAGCGCGACCCGCTTGGACTTGTTGCCGAACATTCCGACGGTAGCGGACTTCCTGCCGGGTTATGAAGCAAGCGGTTGGCAGGGGCTTGGCGCGCCCAAGAACACGCCAGCCGAAATCATCGACAAGCTCAATAATGAGATCAGTGTCGGTCTCGCTCATCCGAAAATCAACGCGCGGATCGCCGAGTTGGGCGGCTCCGTGCTTGCGGGCTCGCCTGCCGCGTTCGGGAAGCTTGTCTCAGATTACACCGAAAAGTTGGCCAAAGTGATCAAGTTGGCGGGCATCAGGCCCGAGTAATAGGGAGAGGGAGCGCACCGAGTGCGCGGCGCTAACGTGTTTCAAGTGCAAACGATCATGCTCTAAGAACATGAGATTCCCCAAGTGGCGACGCCCAGTCGCAGCGACGTGGCCCACGCCACGGAGTTTTCCGGTCATTGTAGTCGCCGCGACCGCCATCCTGCTCGCAGGTCTGTACATCGCCTATCGATTGGTCGATCCGCTGCCGCCTCGTCACTTTGTCATCGCTGCCGGCATAGCAGAGTCCGGGTATGACAACTTCGCCAAGCGCTATGCCCGGATACTGGCGCGCGACGGCATCGAGTTGGAGATCCGCAACACCGCCGGCGCGGTGGAAAACCTGGATCTGCTACGCGACCCCGCCTCGAAGGTGCAGGCGGCGCTCACCACGCTCGGCTTTGCTCGTCCCGGCGATGCGGACTATCTCGCTTCGCTGGGCGGGGTGTTCGATGCGCCGATATTCGTTTTCTACAAGAGCGCGCAGCCGCTCACGCAATTGGCCGAGCTGCGCGGCAAGCGCCTTGCCATCGGCACAGCGGGAACCAGCGTCCGCCCGCTGATCCTTAAGGTCCTCGAGGCCGGCGGCGCCGCCGATGCGCCCACGCGCTTCGTCGATCTGGATTATGACAGCGCCGTCGACGCGTTGATCGCGGGCGAAATCGACGTGGCGATCTTTCCGAGCCAGCTCGACACGGGCCTATTGCGCCGCGCGCTCGCGGCGCCCGACCTGCGCTTGATGAACGTCGCGCAGGCCGGGGCCATCGCCAAGACGGTCCCGGGGATCAAGCGCCTGGTGTTGTGGCAAGGTCTCGTCGATCTCACGCGCGACATTCCGGACGCAGACGTCAACCTGCTCGCTTCCGGCAATAGCCTGCTGGTGCGAAAGGACCTGCACCCGGCCTTGCAATATCTGCTGCTGGAAGCGATCCGCGAAGTTCACTCGCCGCCGGGGCCGTTCAATCGGCTCGGCGAGTTTCCCGCCGAGCAATCCGACGATCTGCCGCTCTCTGCGACCGCGCAGAGCTTCTACCGCTCAGGCCCCACGTTCTGGCAACGATACACGTCGTTCTGGCTGACCTCGCTCCTTGACCGCATCCTGTTCTTCGTCGTCCCCGTCGTCGTGGCGCTCATCCCCGTCATCGGCTTTGCGTCGCGCCTTTACCGCTGGCTCGCCGTTCGTCGTATCGTCCGATTGCACCGGGCGCTGGGAGGGCTCGAGCGCGAGCTCGCGCAGAGCGAGGACAAAGCTCGGTTGGCCCAGCATCAGGCTCGGCTCTGCGAGATCGAATCCGCCGTGCGCGCGTTGAAAGTCGCGCCGCCGTTCGAGATCGACCTGCATCGGCTCCGGATCCACCTGCGCATGGTGGAGGACCATATCGGTCGACTGGCAAGCCAAGCTTGAGTTAGCCTCGTCGCCGGCCGATCGCCTCGATCCGTTGCTCCGCGCCGCCGGCCATGTCGGCCGCGTTCTCCGGACCACGCGATCAGAGCTTGGTTGACGCGCGGGACAGGAGCTTCCAGTCCGCACCCTGTTTTTGCCAGTTCATCAGGATATGGAGATTGGTATTGCTTTTCTTGCCATCGGCGACGGACTGGCTTTCGCCCACCCAGTGGAACCGCACGATCGCGGCGGTGCCGACCACGCGAATTTGCGGGTCCCGGTATTCCAGCGACAGAAACTTCGATTTTCCGCTGGTGGCGTTGGCGATGAAGGTCGCCTTGTCCTCGACACGGGCATCGGAGTGGCTGTAGCTGAGTTCCGCTGCGCAGAGCGCGTCGAATGCTTTGGCGTCGGCCGCGATCTGGGCCAGGCGGAACGCCTCCACGCTTTTCTTCACCGCGTCTTCATCCGCTGAAGTCGCCAAGGCCGGGACGACGCCGAGAAGTCCGACGGCAAGCGCAGGCAAAACCAGGTGACGACGATCGATGTTCATTGTTTCCTCCGTTCTTCATGTTTCGAACTTAGCCTTTGTCGTCAGGCTATTTCTTGTCCGAAGCGGTCACGCGCGATTCACTCCGGCGCGGACCAAGACGTGACGTGCCTAGGTTAGTAGGGGTTCGATGAAGCTGCCAGTGGGCTTCGCCGGGTTGCCCTTTGGCAAACCATAACGGCTATCTCTCCGGCCGAGAGGGCAATGTCGCCTCTCGGCACTTCGAGACAGTTCGCTGACCCACGGGGTAGCGGACATGAATCGACTAGTCGCTTTGTCGCGCGCCGACGAGGTGATCGCGTAGCTGCCTTTTTTTGACGATTGTATGCGATTTGGATTTGCCGGACCTCGGGTGCTTTAACGGTGTCTGTTACCGTATTGGCGCCGGCATCGCACGGGAACGCAATCATGGCCAAAGAGCAGAGCGTCTTCGGCACGAGCCGCGGGCTTGGGCCGCATGCCTCACGGCGCGGCGTGCTGCAGGCCGGCTTGGCGATCGGCACGCTGGCGCTGGGCCAGCGCGCTGCGCTCGGGCAGCCCGGCGGCGCGCACGTCCACATGCCCGAACTCGGCGCGGCGAAGCTGCCGGTTGTGCCGGCGATGGACGCGCCGCTGGTCGAGCCCGAGGTCCGCCGCTCCGTCAACGGGGTGCTCAGCACCAGCCTGCGCTGCGCCTACGCCTATCGCGACATCGGCGGCAGGCGCCTCTACCTGCGCAGCTACGAAGGCCGGTCGCCCGGCCCGACGCTGCGCATGAAGCCGGGCGAAACCCTGAAGATCCGGCTCACCAACGACTTCCCGCCCAACCGCGATCTAGTGCCCCGGGATCTTTCGCGTCCGCATCAATTCAACAACACGAACTTCCACTTCCACGGCGCGCACTGCAGCCCGGGCGGCATCGCCGACAACGTCATGCGCGCGATGGTGCCGGGCAAGGCGTACGACATCGAGATCACGCTGCCCGCGGACCACACGCGCGGCACCTACTGGTACCATCCGCATCACCACGGGTCGGCCGACGTGCAGGTGGCGAGCGGCATGGCCGGTGCCATCATCGTCGAGGGCGATTTCGCCGATGTGCCCGAGATCGCCCAGGCGCGCGAGCGCGTCATGCTGCTGGCCGAGGTCGTGTTCGATGCCTTTGGCATGGTCGAGGACTTCTTCACCCTGTTCCCCGAAACTGCGACCCGCTTCCTGGCGATCAACGGCCAGCGGCGGCCGACCATCGACATGCGGCCGGGGGAGGTGCAGCGCTGGCGCCTGGTCGGCGCGCAGTACCAGAACGACATGCTGCTGGAGCTCGACCAGCACCGGCTGAACGTCATCGCCTATGACGGCATCCAGCTGGGCTCGCTGCAGGAGCTGAAGCAGCTGCTGATCGCGCCCGGACAGCGCGCCGACGTGCTGGTGCAGGCGGGCGGCGCGGGCACCTACGAGCTCAACGCCATGCCGTTCGATCAGGGCCATCCCTCGCCCACCGGACCGCTGGCGCGCGTGGTCGTCGCCGGCGAGCCGCTGCCGATGAAGCTCCCGGCCGCACTGCCCAAGCCGCCGCTCGAAGCGATCCGCGACAGCGAGATCACAGGCCGGCGCACGGTGGTCCTGTCGGCGATCGGTGACCCGCCGGAGAACTACCCCGGCGGCCTATGGCAGGAGTTCACTTTCATGATCGACGGCAAGTCCTTCGACCCCGCGCGCATCGACCAGCGGGTGCGCCTGGGCGCGGTGGAGGAATGGACGATCCGCAGCACCGATATGCGCGATGACCATGTGTTCCACATCCACACCAACCCGTTCCAGGTCATCGAGATCGGCGGTCAACCGCAGGCCGATCGGCCGTGGCGCGATACCGTGGTCGTGCCGCGGCCGGCCAAAGGCGGCAGCACCGTCATCCGCTCGCGCTTCCTCGACTACACCGGCGTCTTCATGATGCACTGCCATATGATGAACCACGAGGAGATGGGCATGATGCAGGCGGTCGAGGTCTACAAGGACTGACGCCCCGCGCGTGGACGTGTACGCCATCGCCGAGCTCAAGGCGCGCTGCCGCCCCGCTCGCCGCGAGATCACCCGAGAAATCGAGCCAACGCCGACAGCAAGGCGGTTACGCCCATCAGTCCCGCCGCCCAAAAATTCCATCTATTCATTCTTTGCAGCGCTTTGGATAATTCGGTGACCGTCTCTGATTCGTCTGCGCCCGGCTTGATGCTGGGCAAGCGGCACATGGCGGATGCGAACCAGAATATTGCAGAACCACACGCCGCGGTAATCACTGCGATCTGAATGAACGATCTCATAACCGCCCCTCATGGTTCAGGATGGAGCGCGATTATACCGCCAATCCGAACGATCGCAGGGTCATGTCCGTCTTCGGCACGTCTTGGCACGCGTCCGGTTTTGGCTTTCGGCGGCAAAGCGGACGTTCCACGACGCCAGCTATTGTCGCTTTTGGCGGCAAAGCGGACAGACACGTGAATCTGCCGGAGCGAAGGGGTCGAGCGAACCGGCCCTTCAGCCGGCGATCTCGTACCAGGCGTTCAGGGCGTTCGCTTGACCTAGCGTGGCCTGGCGCCGGGCGGGCAGACGATAACGTCAAATCCCGAAGGCAAGCCCGACCATGTGCGCCCGGGACGCGGTACACATCCGGCCGGCACGGGACTACAGCCGACAACGGTACATGCAATTTGCGAACGAGGCTGCGCCTTGGCGCTTCGCCGCGGGTACGATTTGGCGTCGACGGCCGTCGAAACGAGAGCGGCGATCATGGCGATGATGAGTGACTTGATCATTGGCTCAGCGTCAGAGACGAGTAAGAACCCTTCTTCGAGGCAAGAGCAAGGTTCACATTGACCAACGTTTGGCGCGCGTCCACGCTATGGCGCCGATGGCATGGTCCCGTCAGCGGCAGCGGGCTTGCGCTCATGTTCCATTGCCGCGGCGCCCACCTCATTCGATCGGCCCATATTGGTGCGCGAAGCGCAGGACGAGATAACGGAAGAAGCGGTCGGTGACCAATCCGAGTGCGCCGAGGCACACGATCCCGATGAAGATCTTATCGGTCGCCATCCATAGGCGCGAGTTGAAGATCAGATAACCGAGACCGGAATCAGCCGCGATCATCTCCGCTGCGACCACTGTTGCAAAGGAGTTGCCCATCGCGAGGCGCATGCCGGTCAGAATGAACGGAAGTGTTGCCGGCAGCGTTACGTGCAGGAAGCTTTTGAAGGGCGTGGCGCCAAGGCAGGCGGCGGCGTGCAGCTTGTTGGGCGCAATATGCGCAACCCCGACCATGGTGTTGATCAATACGATGAACATGGTCGTGTAAACGATGATCAGGATTTTCGAGATCTCGCCGATGCCGAACCACAGCACGACCGGGGTGAGCCAGGCGAGCGACGGTACGAAGCGGAAAAACTGCGCATAAGGATCGAAAATCGCGCGCACAACGGGAACGGACCCCATCATGAGGCCGACCGGCGCGGCGATGGCGCTGCCGATCAGAAAACCCGTCAGGATGCGTTGCAGACTGATGCCGATGTGCTCGAACAGCTCACCGCTCGCAATCATCTCCTTTGCGGTTGCGAGCACCAGCAGTGGCCCGGGAAAGAACTGTGGCTTGAAGAAGGTCTTCGCAACGACATGCCACAGCACGATCATGCCGACGATAGAGGCGATGTAGATGAGGTGTTCGCCTTTGATTTTGCCCACAAGGTCCGGGAAGCGCAGCCACCCCAGCGCTCCCGGTGCAAGGTGCTGCCGCAGAGGTCTCACCTCGGTCATGACACGTCCGCCTGTTCGCTCTCGATTATCGTATTGATGTGCTCCCACATCTCGCCGAACCCGGGACTGCCGCGCCGGCGCGGCCGTGGGAGCTCTACCGGCACGATCGCGCCGACCTGCGCACCCGGTCCCCTGGTCATGACGCCGACGCGGTCCGCGAGCAGGACGGCTTCGGCAATGTCATGGGTAATGAACACGATGGTTTTGCCGGTCTTGCGCCAGATCTCCACGAGCTCATCCTGGAGCCGTCCGCGGGTCTGCGCGTCGAGGGCGCCGAACGGCTCGTCCATCAGCAGGATTTTCGGATCGGTCGCGAGCACGCGCGCGATCTGCACCCGCTGCTTCATGCCGCCCGAGAGCTCGCCCGGATATTTGCTCTCCTGCCCATCGAGATGCACGAGATGCAGATATTCGCGTGCGATGGCATGGCGCTTGTTCTTCGGGACCCCGCGCATGCGCAGGCCGAAAGCCACGTTGTCGATGGTGCGCAGCCATGTAAAGAGCGAATCATCACCTTGAAAGACCACGGTGCGGTCCGCCCCGGGCCGCTCGATTGGCCGTCCGGCGAGCGTGAGCGCGCCCGCGGTGGGCCGCAGGAAGCCCGCCATCAGGTTGAGCACAGTCGTTTTTCCGCAGCCGCTCGGTCCCAGCAGGCAGAAGAACTCGCCCTCCACGAGGCCAAGGTTCAAGCACGACAGAACCGGCAGCGATTGGATGCCCCGCCGGGTGGGATACTGATAGCTTACGTCGCAGGCGACCAGGAACTCGGCGCTCACACCGGGCCTTCCTTTGCGGTGGCGCACCCGGCTCAAAGCCGGCGCTACCAACCGCTGGTGCGATCCGGGGCGGCCGCTTTCATGATCTGGGGACGAATGAAATCGTTCCACTCCGGCATCTTCTTGATGATCCCCTCCGCCAGGGCAAGCTCCGCCGCATTGGTGAAATTCCCCAGCACCACGTCCTTGGGCATCTCGGTGCGGTAGACCATGCGGCTCATATAAAGCTTCATGTCCGCTTCAGGGATGCGAAACGCCTTCCCCGTGATTCGAGCCGCTTCCTCGAGATTGGCGGCACAGAAGTCCGTCGCCTCCACGAGCGCCTTGGTCGCAGCCACGGCACGCGGCGGATCATCGATAAGCCCTTGGGAGTAGTAGTTGTAGGACGTGAGAACATAGACGTTGTCGTCGCCGGAACGCGCGAGTATGTGCGCTCCCTGGACCAACTGCGTCGCCTTCGTGAGCCAAGGCTCCCACAGAAAGAACGCGTCGATATCCCGGCGCTCGAGCGCCGCCACCATCTCGGGCGCCTGCATCGTCTTCACTTTGATCTGGTCCGCGGGCAGCTTGTATTTTTTGATGTAGTTTATGAAGTAGAGATGGCCCCCGCTCGCGCGCGGATAGCCGACGGTGCGTCCGATCAAGTCTTGCGGCTTCTTGATCTCTTCGCGCGCCGCTGTGCCCATTTGCTGCCGACTCGTCGACGAGTACGAGGTGACGTAGAGCTTGCCCCCCTTGTCCCAGCGGGAGAGGCCCCCCAGCTCGGTGGTCGCACCGATATCCGAGCTGCCCGTGAGGAGAGCATCGAGCGCGACATTGCCGTCATCGAAGGGCTTGAAGCTCGTTTCCAGGTCGTATTTTTCGAAAATCTTGCGTTCGGCCGCGACGACGAACGGCGCGAACAGGGCGTCGATCCCGGTTGAGGTCGGAACCTTCTTTAAAGCTGCATTGCCTGTGGTCGGCACTGCCAATACGCAGATGCCTGCCCCGCAGCCCAGGCTGAAGAAACGGCGGGTCATGCTGTGCGGGTTCATGCTGGGGTCCATGGGTGTTGCCTTCCGGGGAATGGTCGACCAACCAGGCTTCGCAGATGCTGTGGCGGCCAGCCGGGGCTGTCAATGCAATTTGCGTGCCGTTCTCTACGGCGTCCCCCGGCTCAGAGTTGAGTCCCATTACTCGTTCGAAAACAGTCACGAGCGGCTGCAGGCGGTACTCACACTTTGCCCGCGCCCAGCTAGCCCTGCACGGAAAAGCCTCCATCGACGGGGATCGCCGCGCCCGTCACGAAATCCGAGGCCGCGCTCGCCAGAAAAACCGCGATCCCGGCGAAATCCTTCGGATCACCCCAGCGGCCCGCGGGCGTCCGCGCAAGCACGCGCTCGTTGAGGCCCTCCACCTCGCGCCGGGCGTCGCGCGTCAGATCGGTATCGATCCAGCCCGGCAGCACCGCGTTGACCTGGATGTTCTCCTTCGCCCAGGCGGTCGCGCAGGCGCGCGTGAACTGCACGATACCGCCCTTGCTCGCCGCGTAGGCGGGCGCGAAGCCGGCGCCGAAGATCGACATCATCGATCCGGTATTGATGATCTTGCCGCGTCCGGCCTTCTTCATGTGCGGATAGGCGGCATGGGTGCAGATGAACGCGCTGGTGAGATTGGTGTCGATCACGGTGCGCCACTCGGCGGCGCTGAGTGCGTCGGGCGGCTTGCGGATGTTGATGCCGGCATTGTTGACGAGAATATCGAGGCGGCCATGACGCGCCGCGGCCTTGTCGATCAGTGCACGGCAGGAGGTTTCGCTGGTCACGTCGACCGCGGTGAATTCGGCTTGCCCGTCGGCCTGCGCGATGCGCTGCACGGCCGTTTCGCCCTTTTCGGCATTGCGCCCGGCGAGCACCACGACAGCGCCGGCCGCCGCGAGACCTTGCGCCATACCGAGCCCGATGCCGCCATTGCCGCCGGTGACGATTGCGATGCGGCCTGAAAGATCGAACAAGTTCATGGGATTCCCCTGCTACGATGAGCCGAGCCGACCGCCGCGCATCAATCCCAAAGCGGCTGGTGGGCCTTGGCAACACGGATGCCTTGAATTTTCCTCACGCTCGCGTTGACGCCACGCCGTGGACAAGCCGATCGGCCATTGAATATGGTTGCGTCCAAAGCACGCTGCGCAAACGCATGAACCCGCCGCCCGCCGAGATTGGTGTACCCCTCGCCGAGGTCGAGACCCCGGCGCTGATTATCGATCTCGACGCGCTCGATCGCAACATCGCGAAGATGGCCGAGTTCGCCAGAGCCGCGGGCGTGCGCGTGCGGCCCCACGCCAAGACCCACAAGTCGACCGCGATTGCGTTACGGCAGATCGCCCGCGGCGCGGTCGGCCAATGCGTGCAGAAGGTCGGCGAGGCGGAAGTGCTCGTTCGCGGCGGTGTGAAGGACGTGCTGGTGAGCAACCAGGTGGTCGGCGAACGCAAGCTGCGGCGGCTGGCCGCGCTCGCAAACGAGGCGACCGTCGCGCTCTGCTTCGATAGCGCCGAGCAGGTCGACGCGGCGGCGCGCGTGGCGCGGGATTTCGGCGCCGTGCTCGGTGGGCTGGTCGAAATCGAAGTCGGCATGGAGCGCTGCGGCATCGCGCCGGGCCGCGACGCGGCGTCGCTCGCATGCCGCGTCGCGGATGCGCCGAACCTGAAATTCAAGGGGTTGCAGGCCTACCACGGCCGCGCGCAGCACATGACCGCCTACCAGGAACGCGCGCAGGCGATCGCGTTCGCCATCGACGCGGTGCGCGAGACGTTGGACGCGCTCGCCGCGGAAAAGCTTGCCTGTGAGATCATCGGCGGCGGCGGGACCGGCACTTTTGCAATCGAGGCGGCGAGCGGCGTTTATAACGAGCTGCAGGTCGGCTCATATGTGTTCATGGACACCGAATATGCGCGTATCCGCGGGCGCGACGGCGGTGGCTACGCGGAATTCGAACATAGTCTGTTCGTGCTCGCGTCGGTGATCAGCGTGCCGGCGGCGGAGCGGGCGATCGTGGACGCGGGGCTCAAGTCCTACAGCGCCGAACGCGGCCCGCCGTGGGTGCATGATCGCGCGGACGTCGAAGTGACCGGCGTCTCCGACGAGCACGGTAAACTCAAGGTCGGGCCGCGCGCGCGGCCCTTCTCGCTCGGCGAAAAGGTCTGGCTCATCCCCGGACATTGCGACCCGACGGTCAATCTGCATGATTGGTATGTGGGCGTCCGCAACGGGCGCGTGGAGACGCTGTGGCCCATCAACGCCCGCGGTGCGAGCATCTAGATATTCGCGCACCGGGACTGATGCACGCGCTAAAGTTTGATATTCGCCGACCGGATCACCTTGCCCCATTTTTCGTTTTCACCCGCGAGAAAGCTTCCGAACTCGGCGGGCGAAGTTGCAAACACGGTCTCGCCCCAATCGGCAATGGTCTGCTTGATTTTGGGATCGGCGAGGCCCGCGTTGATCGCCTTGTTGAGCAGGTCGATGATCCCCCCGGGCGTGTCCTTTGGGGCGACAACGCCCAACCAGCCGACTGCTTCATAACCAGGTACGAATTCGCCAATGGTCGGAACATCCGGCAACGCTTGTGCGCGGGTGGCGCCGGTTACCGCAAGCGCAAGCAATTTGCCCGCTTTGATGTATTCCATCGTATCGGCGGGCGTGGCGAAGTAGACCTGCACCTGCCGCCCAAGGAGGTCCGTGAGCGCCGGCGCCCCGCCCCGATAAGGCACGTGCAACATGCGCGTGCCCGTCATGCTCCTGAACAATTCCCAGAAGACGTGCGATGTCGAGCCGACGCCCGCGGACGCCACCGTCAGCGCATCAGGATTGGCTTTCGCCGCGGCGATCAGTTCAGGGACCGATTTCACTGAAAATGCGGGATGCACGACCAGCACGTTCATTGCCAGGATCATGCTGGCGACGGGCGCCGTGTCGCGCAGAAAACTAAACTTGAGGTCGGTGTAGAGGATCTCGTTGCGTAATTCGGTCGATCCGCAAACGCTCAGCGTGTAACCGTCCGGCGCCGCCCGAACGACCGATTCAAGCCCGATGTTGCCGGCGGCTCCCGGCCGGTTCTCGACGATGAACGAGCGACCGAATTGCCGCGAGAGCCATTCGGCAATCAGGCGAGCGTGGATGTCGTTCGTGCCGCCGGCCGGAAAACCAACGACGAGGCGCACGGGCCGGGCCGGATAGGTCTGCGCCCTAGCTCTCCGCGAGACCGCGGGGAGCGCGGCAGCGCCCGCGGCGAGATGGAGAAATTGCCGACGGGGAAGTTTCATGGCGTCCCTCTCCGAAATGCAGCGACGCTTCATTCCGCCTTGATGTCGGCCGTCCGGATCACCTTGCCCCACCTCTCGGCTTCATCGGCGATGAATGTCCCGAACGCGGCCGATGTCATCGACATCGGGTCGACGCCCAAGCCGGCGAGCCGCGCCTTGATGAGGGGATCGGCCGTAACGGCGTTGATCTCCGTGTTGAGCTTGTCGATCACCTCGGCGGGCGTGTCTTTCGGCGCGCCGATCCCATACCATTGGCTCGCCTCGTAGCCCGGCACGAATTCGGCCAGGGTCGGAATCTCCGGCAGCACATCCGAACGGGTCAGCGTCGTCACCGCCAGCGCGCGCAGCATGCCGCCCCTGATGTACTGGATGCACGAGGATATGGTGCCGAAAACGACCTGCACCTGTCCGCTCAGCAGATCGGGAACGTAACCGCCGCGATACGGAACGTGGACCAGGTTGACGCCGGTCATCATCTTGAACCGTTCGCCGAAGATATGGGACACGGACCCGCTGCCGGACGATCCCATGTTGATCTTGCTGGGATTGGCCTTGGCGTAGGCGATGAACTCCGGGACCGTCTTGGCTGGAACGGATGAATTGACCACCATGACGTAAGGGGCGCCGCCGATGCTCGCGACCGGCGCTATTTCGCGGATGAAATTGAAATTGAGCTTCTTGTAGAGCGTCGCGTTCATCGCGTTCGACAGCCCCATGAGCAGGAGCGTATGGCCGTCGGGCGTTGCCCGCACGACGCTTTCGGTGCCGATATTGCCGCCGGCGCCCGTTCGGTTCTCGATGACGAATGGCTGGGCGAGCCGCTCCGACAGCGATTGACCCACGAGCCGCGCGACGGTGTCGCTTGCTTGGCCGGCAGGAAAGGGGACGATGATCCGCACCAGCCGCGACGGATAGGCTTGCGCCCGCGCGGTCCGCGGCACGGCCGCGAGCGCGGCAGCGCCAGCGGCCAGATGCAAGAATTGCCTACGGTGGGGAAGTTTCATGGCGTCCCCAGGCGGTCCCGCGGGGGCAGCGTACCATGCCGTCGCGCCCGCCGCAGCGCCTGTGCGCCCAGCCGATCGCCGCGGCGGCGCGGACGCTACCAATCTCGAGTGCAGGAGTACGCGCCCGGCCTCAAGCGCGAGATGAAGTGAAGGGGGCGAATGTCTTTCGACGCGGCGTGCCTGCGATCCGCGAACGGACCGAGGTCCCTTCGCGTCGAACGGCGATAGAGGTCGCGGGGTTAGATGCTCAATGCGAGCAGTTCAATCGCGCCGATACCGATCACGAGCACTGCGAGCGCGACGGGATCGTAGTCGAGCCAATGCCGCTTGGTTTGCATGATACGCCTCCCGGTTCCCAGCTTATTAGTCGGGCCGGCAGGCAAATGGTTCAAATGCGGCGCACAATTTTCACAAGGCTTTGGAACTGCTGATGAATCGCGGGTCCAGCCGGGCACGCCGACCGCGGCCGGTCCGGGCAAGCGGCCGACGGGTCACGGCACTTCGCGGATGCGTCGAGGTCAGCCTCGAGCGTCCGCTTCGAGGGGCAAGGCGGACGACCCTGGGGGTACCAGGGGGATGCGAACCGAGCGGAAGCGACTAACGGATCGGCGGGGCGTACAGAATGCCGCCGGCATTCCATAATTCATTCAGTCCGCGCGGTATGCCGAGATCCGAGCCGGTGCCGACATTGCGCTCATAAACTTCGCCATAGTTTCCAACGTGGCGAATGATGCGCGCGGCCCAATCCTTGGTGAGGCCGAGCTCCTCGCCATAGGCGCCCTCGGTGCCGACAAACCGCATGACGTCCGGCTTGTTGGATTTGAGCGCCTCGTCGATGTTCTGCGACGTGATCCCAAGCTCTTCGGCGTTGACCATGGCGTAGAACGTCCATTTCACGATCAGGAACCAGTCGTCATCCTTTTGCCGCACGACGGGCGCGAGCGGTTCCTTTGAAATGACGTCCGGTAAAATGACGTGATCGCTCGGCTTCGAAAACTTGAGCCGCAGCGCGTAAAGCCGGGAGACGTCGGTCGTCAAAACGTCGCATTGCCCGCCGTCGTAAGCCTTGAACACATCGTCCATCTTCGCGAATTTCATTTCCTGATACTTCATATTGTTGGCGCGGAAATAATCGGCGAGGTTCAACTCCGTGGTCGTGCCGGACTGCACGCAGACCTTGGCCCCACCAAGCTCGAGCGCGCTCTCGACCTCGCGCGACTTGGGCACCATGAATCCCTGGCCGTCGTAGTAGGAGACCGCGGCGAAATGCAAAGCGTAGTTGGTTTCGCGCGACAGATTCCACGTCGTGTTGCGCGACAGCACATCCACCTTGCGCTTCTGCAGTTCCGTGAAGCGTTCGTTGGCATCGAGCGGGACGAATTTGACCTTGCTGGGATCGTCGAAAATCGCCGCCGCAATGGCGCGACAAAAATCGACGTCGAAGCCGGACCAGTTTCCCTTCTCGTCGGCGCTCGAGAAGCCGGGGAGGCCGGTGTTGACGCCGCACAGCACCGCGTCCCGGCGCACGGTTCGCTTGAGAGTTTGCGTATCGTATCGCTCGAGGGTAATAGCGCCCGCCGCAACTGCGATCGCGACGGCAAAACCGATCAAGAGGCCGGTTCGAAAGTTCAGCGCGAAGAGCCTCGGCATGTTCTATCTCGCTTGTGAAGGTTGCATCGTGTGATCACAATTCCGGCTTCTGCCGGACGATAACCTTGGTCCCGACCGGAATTCGCTCGTAGAGATCGATGACGTCGCCATTGACCAGCCGGAAGCATCCGGACGAAACCGCGCTCCCGATGGTCTTCGGCTGATTGGTGCCATGAATGCGATAGACGGTGGTGCCAAGATAGAGCGCACGCGCGCCCATGGGATTGCCAGGTCCTCCGGCCATGAAGCGAGGCAGGTAGGGCTGCCGCTCGATCATTTCCGGCGGTGGAGTCCAGTCGGGCCATTCCTGCTTGCGCGTGATGTGCAGCAGGCCCTGCCATTGAAAACCGTCGCGACCGACGCCGATACCGTAGCGGATGGCGCGCCCGTTCGGCTGCACGACGTAGAGAAACCTCTCGGCCGTATGAACGATGATCGTGCCGGGAGCCTCGGTGGAGCGGTAAAGAACGACCTGGCGCCGAAACTGCAGCGGCAGCTCTTCATCGGCGGCATTGGGAATGTAGCCCGGCTGGTCGCCGATCGACATGTCCTCGCGTTGCGCAAAAGCATGAGATATCGGGACGGCAAGGGACACCAACAGGACGATCTGGAAACAGAAGAAGCGAAACAGCAGCATTTGGAATCCCGCAGCGGAATTGAATGGTGCCGGTTGCATAAAATCCAATCCATCCGGAGCCGGCAAGGCCGCCGCGTGATGTCCTATTGAAATGTGGCGGGATTCCAGATGCTCATGCCCGCGCGGGCATATACTGACCTGAGGCGTGGCAGGCCGTCGGCAGGGCGGGACGCCCGGATTGGCGGTCACCGCCATAGGCGCCTCGCCGCCCGACTGGGAAGATACGCGATCCGAACATTCTCCATCACCAGCGGCTAAGCTGGCTGCGTGATCGGGACGCAACGAAGAGGAGTAGCATGGTCAGAATCGTGGTGCTGGGCTTGAGCCTGATCATCGTCGCGGCCGACGCCGCTCGCGCGCAGGATATCGCGGGAATAGAGGACTGCACGAAAACCGCAGGGCTCGACAAGCGAACGGGGTGCTTTCAGAGCAACATCAACTTTCTGCAGCGGCTCGTGAACAAGAACGCGCTCGAGGCCTCGCAAAAGCTGAGCGCGGCCGACGCCGAGATTGTCGCGCTCAAAAGCGCCGTGACCAGGCTGCAAAAGACCGTGGAGCAACTTCAGGCCGCGCAGAAGGCGGCCGGCGACAAGAAGCCGGACACCAAGTAGCTGCAACTCCCACTGGAGGACCATCATGAAAACCCGATCGACCATAGCGATATCGATGCTGGCGGGGGCGGCACTTGGCAGCGCTGCCATCCAAGCTCTGCATGCGCAAGCCAAACCGCCCGTCTATATGATCGCCATCAACGAGGTCAGCGATCAGGCGAGCTACGCGAAAGAATACGTTCCGCCTGCGCAGAAGTCGGTCAAGGATCACGGTGGCGAGTATGTCGCGGCGGGACCGGGAACGCGGGTCGCGGGCAACCTACCTGACGGGCCGGTCGTGATCCTCCGGTGGGACAGCATGGAGGCGATGCAACGCTGGCACAATTCTCCCGATTTTCAGGCTGCGCTCAAGATTGGCGAGAAGTACGCGAAATTTAACATCGTCGCCGTCAATGGCGTTAAATAGTGGTCGCGCATGGGCGAGCACCGGAGCCTCGAAGTCCCAGACAAGCTCATCGCGCGCGCCGACGCGGTGATCGAATAGATCCCCGCGACCCGTGCACGCCGGAGACATCGTCTCGCGGGGCATGGACCGCGGCAAGACCGGAGAGGTCGTGATGACCAAGGCAGATGAAGATGCGATCCGCAACATTGAATTGCGGTTCAACCAGGCATGGGGCCGACACGACCCGGACGCCATGGTCGAGTCGCTCCTCGACGACGCCCAGTTCGTCACCGTCAACGGCGCATGGACCAAGACCCGGGCCGACTTCCGGGACTTGATGCGGCGCCTGCACGGCCCCAACGGGCCGTTTCGATCGAGCACCCGCGAGACGCCGGAGATGCACGTGCGCTTTCTCGCGCCGGACGTGGCGGTGATGCATTCGCGGTTCCACATCTACGGCGATATCGATGAGAGCGAGCGCACCAGCATCGGGACCCGCGTGGTGCGCAAGCTTGATGGGCGGTGGCGGACCGTCGCCGTGCAGAACACCGACTTGCGCCCGGGCCGCAGGCACTAAGCGCACCCCCGCACCGGTCAAAGTTCGGCCGCAAGACCTGCCGGTCCGCCCACGACGTGACCGAACCCGCCGCGAGGTCGGCACGCTGCGGTAGCGCCCTCCCCGGCTGCTCGCGGCGCGCGCCGCCGCGACCGTTTCGCCCCCTTGGGTTTATGCGTTTCCCTTGACGCGACGATCCTCCATTGGTTTGATGTCGCCATGGCGCCACCAGAAAGAGCGCTTCTCGCCCAGGGAGACGAATTGTGAATCGGAGCGTATCGCGTAAAGTGGAGAGCAAATCCCGTCGGAAGCATCTGCCCAAAGGAAAGCGGTTACGCAGCGTCCGACGGACGAATTTCAGGTCCTTTGGTTGGTATGAAAAAGCCGCCCTGGCGATTGGGATCAGCGCTAGAGCGTCACAAGCACTGACGACCGGGTGAGCCTCCCCGGGCGTCTTTAGACTCCGCGCACATCTGCTGGGCAGTATCGGCGCAGCTTCACGGGCCGCGCGCGGTCGGTCGCCCAACCGCGAGCCAGCCCGTCCGCTTTGGGGTAAGGCCGGCCTAGAGCACGATTGTGTGGAGTGGCATCAGTGCAGGCGGAGAACTCGGTCTGCTCCCCCTCCCATAGGGAGAGGGATGGGTGAGGGGTTATGATCCATCAGTAAATCCGACCCCCCACACCCCAACCCTCTCCCAGCCGAAGTCGAGTTTACCCGACTTCGGCCACTTTAAGTGCCGAACTCGGGTAAGCCCGAGTTCGGGTGAGCGAGGGAGCGCACCGAGTACGCGGCGCCAACGTGATCGTCTTACCGGGCGCAATAAAAAAGACGTGTCTCCCCGCCCTAGCCGGTAGCGGGTGCCCCTAGGAACTGCTTATCTCTACAGGGTATGAGCGCGCCGTTATCCAGACTGCTGGCCCTCGCCTGCGCCGTTCTCGTCCTCGGGGCGGCGACGACCGCGTCGGCGCGCCCCAAGAAACATGGCGCCGAGAAACATGGCGCCGAGAAACATAGCGCCGAGCGTGCCGCGACGGCGACCACGAACTGCTACGGAACCCCGATCATCATGCAGGGCATGGACTGCCCGAAACGCTCCGCGCGCGGGGGGGAGCCAGAGCCGGAGCAGCCAACCAACCGCGCGCAACGCCGCCGCCTCACCGCGCGCGGCAGCGCCGGCTCCTATGCCCCGGCGCGTCTAAGCACGCCATCGCTGCCGCTGTCCCAGCCGTCGACGGGTGTCTACATTCCACCGCCCGTCAGTAACCCCAGCGCGCAGATCAACCAGCTCAATCACTCTTTTCCACTCAACGGTGGCTTGGGGCTTAATCCCACCAACCGCGACGCCTACATCCGCTACAACCTCACCAAGTAACGGCCGCCGCCCCCGTCCCTGCCGGGCCGACTGCTCGGCTGCTTGAGCCGTTCCGGGAAATCACCAGCGTCGATGAGACCAATGCCATCGGCGGTGCGGGCCCGACGAGTACGCATACGAGCGATACCCACCGCGATAATAGCCGTGATAGCCCTGGGTCCTCAGGCGGTTCGCCTCCGTGCCGGTCGGCTCAGTCAGGTCCCGACTGGATTGGGCGTGCCCAACGGTCGCGCCGCCTATGAGCGACAGAGCAAACACAACGATGCCGATCAGCAGGCAAGTTGCCGCCCTGACCGAAAGAATAGTCGTCCTCATGCCGAAGCTCCTCAGCTGTTGTTCCCCCGCCAAGGCTAACTTGCTGGGCCCGCGCTTGGGGCAACGCGACGCGCGCACGGCAGTTCCGTCGATCCGATCAGTTCGACGGTCGGAATCTTTCGGTAGCCTGAAAGCCTACGCTGCACGCCGGCGCCGACGAGGTGATCGAGTGAGCGGCGGGGCGGAATGGGGCTGCCGCCGACGGCTCACTCCGGCTTAAGCCCCGTGAACTTCACCACCTTGCCCCACTTGTCGGTTTCCTCGGCGATGAACCGACCGAATTCGGAGGGCGAGCCGGCGAGCGGCTCGCCGCCGATTTCGGCAAACTTTGCTCGCATCGCAGCATCGTTCAGCGCGACGTTGATCTCGCGGTTGAGCTTGTCGATGACCTCGACAGGCGTGTTCTTCGGAGCGGCGATGCCGTACCACTGGCTCGCTTCGTAGCCCGCCACAAAATCTCCCACCCGCGGCAGCTGTGAGAAACCTTCCGCCCGCGTTGGGCTCGTCACCGCGAGCGCGCGCAGCTTGCCGGTTCTGACAAAGTCGCTCGTCCCCGGCGTGGTGGCGAAAAAGACCTGCACTTGGGCGCCAAGCAAATCGCTGAGCGCAGGTCCCTGGCCACGATAGGGGACATGGACCATGTTCACGCCGGCCATGAAATTGAAAAGCTCCCCCGCCATGTGCGGCGCGCTTCCCGCTCCGGCCGAGGCCATGTTGACCTTGCCGGGATTGGCCTTCGCGTAGGCGATCAATTCGGGAACGGTCTTGGCCGGAACCGATGGATGCACGAGAATGACCATCGACACGCGAATGATGCCCGCGACGGGTGCGATATCGCGGATGAGCTTGTCGTAGAGCGTCGCGTTCACGGCGTTCGGGACGGTGGCGAGAAGCAAGGTATGCCCGTCGGGAGGCGCATTGACCACTGCTTCGGTGCCGATATTGCCCCCGGCTCCCGGCCGATTCTCGACCACGAAGGACTGTCCCAGCCGATCGGAAAGCCACTGCCCGATCAGCCGCGCCGTGATGTCGACGCCGCCGCCCGCGGCAAATGACGCGACGATCCGCACCGGCCGCGAGGGATAACTCTGCGCGGTCGCGAGTCGCGATAGCACCGGCAGCGCGGCAACGCCCGCGGCGAGACGCAGAAGTTTCCGGCGGGGAAATGTCATGATGCCCTCCAGCGCGCAATCGCAGATTACTAGCGCGTTCCACATAGCGCGAGAGCCTGGTAACCGGCGAAGCCGCGAGGACTCAAGCGACAAACGCGTTAAATTCTCAAATTCGTTGCTTACGCATCGGGATCGAGCGTGAACAGCTCCTGAGGGTGTGCGACGCCGCGTAGCGCGTAGCGTCCCACCGAAACGAGGCGGCGTTTAGTCCCGCCGACCTCGGCAAACGCCGACGACATCAGAACGGGCTGATCGACCGAACGGCACATCGCTGCAATGCGGCTCGCCTCGTTCACCGCCGGCCCAATGACGGTAAAGTCCAGCCGCTCGCGGCTTCCGACATTGCCATAGAAGACTTCACCGACATGCAAACCGAGATACATGTGGGTTATCGGCTTGCCGTCGGCCGCCC
>Ga0306920_100002739_pt1 | contig 22246 bp, 32 predicted proteins | sample flu12Cox44000170_FD_204666 | JGI IMG/M metagenome (GOLD analysis project Ga0306920, IMG submission 204666) | Lab enrichment of tropical soil microbial communities from Luquillo Experimental Forest, Puerto Rico - flux4day.12C.oxic.44.000.170 (v2)... | ecosystem: Environmental > Terrestrial >...
GTGCCGACCGGATCGCCGACCGCGGCCATGACCACAGGCACCGTCGATGTCGCCTTCTTGACCGCGAGCGTGGCGGGCGTGCCGGCGGTCACGATTACATCCACGTTGGCGGCGATGAGTTCGGCAACGAGGGCAGGAAACCGCTCGTATCTTCCTTCCGCCCAGCGGAACACGATCTCGACGTTGCGGCCCTCCTCGTAGCCGTGCTCACGCAGGCCCTCGCGGAACGGTCCGATGAGATTGGCCTCTAGAGCAGCCGTGGAGTTGCCCATGAAGCCGACACGCGGAATCTTTCCCCCATGCTGCGCGCGCGCAGCGAACGGCCATGCGGCCATGCCGCCAGCCAACGTTATGAACTCTCGGCGTCTCATAAGCGTGATCCATCTCGTCGGCGCGGGCCTCTTTCGGGCATTCCAGCGAGGCGCAATGGCGTCATCAGTGCATCGAGGTCTTTCTGGTGGCGGTAGGGCAATCCCTGCGCCCAGCGACTGGCGGTCAGATTGGGGTGATTGTCCAATATCCTCCTTACCACGACGCCCGCCTCGTCCTCACTGCCGAGGCTCCAGAGCGCAGCCGCAAGAACCGTTTGCGCGGTCAGCCAACGCGGCTTGTCGATCAAGACGCGCGAGGCAATGTCTCGTGCCGCCACAAGATCACCGAGGTGAAATCTTGCCCGCGCCTCGTCCACCATACTTTCGTTGCGACTAAGCGGGCTAAGACGTTGCGCCTGCTGTTCGTACTCGGCGGATTTGCGGAAATCGCCAGAATAGCCGTGAAACATACCCGCCATGTGATAGGCCCCCGAACTGCTGGGGGAGAGGGCAATCGCCTTCTCTCCGGCGGCCAAGGCCTCGTCGTGGCGGCGTTGAAACAAGCGCGTATAACCAAACCCCACATTTGCTTCAACGCTGTCCGGGTCGACGGCCAGAGCACGAACTGCGCACTCCAGTGCCGCTTCGTAGCTTGTCCTCTCGCCCATTTCCCATCCAAAGCGAACCTGGTCAGTCAACACGAACGCCAACAGGCCAAGCGCGGGTGCAAACGTAGGGTTGATCGCGAATGCTCGTTCTAACTCGCGGCGCGCTTGTGCATGAGTGTGCTTGGAGAAGTTGACGTATAGGGTTCGACCCTTGAGAAAATGCTCGTACACCAACGGGCTGCCAGAGCGTTTGCGCCACAAGCGCATGTCTTCGCCAAACGTCAACCTAACCTCAAGCGCGGCCACGATGTCCTGCGTTATCCGATCCTGAAGCTCGAATACGTCGTCGAGGTCGCCTTCGAAAAGGTCGGCCCACACATGGCTGCCGTTTAGGCTGTCGATCAACTGTGCGGCCAATCTCACCCGATTGCCAGCCTTGCGCACGCTTCCTTCCAGCACATACCGGACGCCAAGTGTTCGGCCGATTTCGCGTATGTCCCTTGTCTGCCCTTTGAATACGAAGCTCGAATTGCGAGCTATGACCATCAGTTCCTGGATTTTCGATAAAGTAGTCAGCACGTCTTCAGCGATACCGTCGGCGAAATACTCCTGCTCAGGATCGTCGCTCATGTTCTCAAACGGCAGGACCGCGATGGAAGGCTTGTCAGGCATCGGGGGTGGGCTCTCAGCCTCTGCAACACGCGCAAGAGCAGCCTCTCGCGCTTCACTCGGCGCACCCACCTGATAGGCCCTGATCGGCTCTTGTATGTTCTTCACCTGCTGAACACCAAGGTCCACAAAGGTCATCGGCAAGACCTTCCGCACCTGTTCGTACGTGGTCCCAGAGATACACGCGGTTCCTGACTTCGCAATCGACTGCAGCCGCGCAGCGATGTTCACGCCGTCACCAAACAAGTCCCCAGCGCGGACCATCACGTCACCGATGTGGATGCCAATGCGGAAATCAATGCGACGGTCAGGCGCGAGACCAGCGTTCGCCTCGGCCAGAGCGGTTTGGGCCTCTACCGCACACTGCACGGCGTCAACGGCGCTTCCGAACTCCGCAAGGACACTGTCGCCCGCCGTGTTTGCTATGCGGCCCCCGTGTTCGCCAATGAGCCTGTCGAGGATCGCGCGTCGTTCGGTCAGCCCCTTGAGCGTGCCGACCTCATCCGCACCCATGAGACGGCTGTAGCCCTCAACATCCGCTGCGAAGACTGCGACGAGGCGTCGGCTGACTTTCGTAGGGTCTGACATGAGTGCACCGGTGTCACCCTGTGGCGAACCAGTGTGGGGCTGGGTGCCCGTCGCGTCAACTGACGAACGTCAGCCTTCGGGCACACCGGCCAAGCGCATGCCCGCAATTACGCGTTCGCGCCCAGCAAGGATGGTCGGATTGTCGCTCCACCCAATGGTAACATTACGGTAGCGGCTGATGGTGAAACTAGGATCGAGCGCGAGCCCTGCTTTCACCGCAGCACGGGCCTCGTCCAGGTTTCCCAGCCGCGCGAGAGCAGCCGCGAGACTGAAATGTGCGACGGAATAATTCCGGTTTGCGTCGAGGCCCCGGCGAAACCAGCCGACTGCTTCGGCATCGGCACCGAGCTGCGCCTTGGCAAGGCCGACCCATACCAACCATCGATGAGCCAAGGTGTCGCGAGGGGAAAGGCGGAATGCCTCGTTGATGTGAGGTTCGGTTTCTGCACCCCGGCCAAGAACATACTTGGCGACGCCGATTAAAGCATGAGCGCTTGCAACAGCCGGAATTTCTGACATCGGCACGCATGGCGGCCGAACGGATCTGGACCCTCGCATACGATCCCGCAGCAAGAACGCTCAAGCACGAAATATTTGCCGGGCATCCCCAGACAGACGGTTACCTCCAGGACTACGCGATGCTGGGCAACGGCTTCATGTCACTCTACGACGTGACCAAGGAAGGCATCTGGCGCGATCGCGCGGCCATGCTGGCCACCGCGCTTCTCCAACAATTCGCCCACCCGGATGGCGCGCTGTCAACGACGCTCGATGAGAAGAACCTTTTGATTCCGGTGGGCGACAGCGAGGACAGCGATGTCCCGTCGGGCACGTCCGCCGCGCTCGGTCTTCTCCTGCGGCTTCGAGAGACGACGAGTGGCCCCCAGTTTGTTGCAGCGGCGACGCGGATTGTTCGCCATCTGAGCGGTCTGTTCAGCGAGCAGCCGGAGATATGGCCCGCGGCAATCACTGCCCTCAACCTTCATCCTTTGACGGATGCTGACCTCGGCGCCGTGCGCGAGGCTGCGACCCGTGCGGCAGATGACCAGGCATTCCGGGCTCCCGAAACGTCGGACCACGTACGCGCGTCTGCGGTCGTCAGGGCTGGTGAGAAGGATGACGAGATCGTGGTCACGCTGCAGATCGATGACGGATACCACGTCAATGCGAACCCGGCATCGTTCGACTATCTGATACCGACCTCCGTGGCGTTCGCCGGCCTGACCTCGCCGGGTACGAAATATCCCAAACCGTCCCGCTTCAAGAGCGCCTTCGCGCCCGATGAGCTTGCTGTCTACGAGGGGACGGTGCCGCTCGTCGTAACCGTTCCAAAGGGCACTATCGCGACGCAAGGCGAACTCACGGGCCAGGTCGACGTTCAGGCCTGCGATGCCAAAATCTGTCTGCCGCCGTCGAAACTGCCGCTATCCGTTGCGTTGCAGGGCAAGTAACTCCGGGCGCGGTAGCTCACGCCGCCGGGACCGGCTCTGCCAGGTCCGTCACTTCACCGCGCGCCGGATAATTGTTCTTCAGGACATAGTCGATGGCGGCAAGGATGTCGGTGAAGTGCGGTCGCGCGAAGGGCATGGTTTGGACGCTGCCGAAGTAGAGCGTGCCGTCCGGCCGTATCAGGTAGAGCGCCGGCTCGGAGAAGTGCGCCGGCTCCTCGACCCCTGCGGACGTCATTCCGCGCCCCGACGAAATGAACAGTCCCCAGCGGCGCGCGGCAGCCAGGTCGAGGCCGTAGCCGATGCGCAGCCAGGTCAATCCCCAGGCGTCCCGTGTCTGCATCGCCCGGTCTTTCGTATCGGAGGACACGGCCACCACGGCAACGCCGCGCTTGTCGAACTCCTCGAGCTTTGATTCCAGTTCCCTGAGCTGGGTCTTGCAGATCGGGCAGTGCAGTCCGCGATAGAACACGAGAAGCGTGAACTGCGCAGGCTTCTCGCGTGCGAGATCGAAGGTGCCGCTGCCGGCGAGATCGACTCGAAGAGGTGGCACTGGCCTTCTTGGAAACAATGGCACGAAATCTGTCATGTGGCTCACTCCTTCTCGGCTGCTTTTTCGCGCAGGAACTCGGCATCAGGACCTGTGACCTGTGACCGGTCGAACGCCTACTCTCGAGCGTACAGCGTTCGCGGCGCCACCCATCGGAACATTTTTGGGCCGAAGACGTGCGCGAGCCCAACAAACAGGGCCGCGGTTCCGAAGTTCCACATTAGGATCATCACGGACGCATCGAAGACATGGAACAGCGACAGCGCCGTTGCCGTGATCGCCGCAACGGCCAGGCTCCCCATGAAGGTCGTGGCGATCGGGCGCAGCGGAGCGGCGTAGCGCAGCATCACGAGCATCGCCAGCGACAACGGCAAGCTCGTCAGCACCAGAGTGGCGAAGCAGCGCGCAGCCTCGCCAAAGCTCATGCCGTCAGGTCCGATCGCGACCCATTGAGTGAGGCACTGGTAACCGACATTCGAAAGCCAGGCGACCAGTGCCGGTACGGGCAGAAGAAGCCAGAGTCGCGACCGGTCGGGGAGGCTGACCAGAAAGGCTGCGATCGTCGCCAGCACGCCGGTCAAGAGCGAGGCCGCCATGCTGACGGCAAACGCTGGCTCCTGCAGCCGCTGAACCAGGTCGGGGCGAATACCCTGGCTGACGGCCAGCAGCGCCAAGACGACTGCTGCAAGCAGGAGCCAGCACGCCGCCCGGATCACCGGCGGTCGCAGCCGCCGTACCGGCGTGGCGTTCGCCGCCAGCGAAGCAATGAGATCGGGTGTCTTGATCACGGTTCGCTCCGATCGATCAGCATTTTCCGCAGGCTCTTCAGCGCACGATGAGTGTTCACCTTGAGAGAGGTGATGGACATGCCGCTCACTGCAGCCGCCTCTTTCAATGACAACTCCTTGAGTTTGAGCAACCGGACGGCCTTCTGCTGCGCGGGAGGGAGGCTATTGACCATCCCCTCGAGCTCTCGTCCGTCCGGTCTCTCTTCTAGGTTCGCTGCGGGCTCGCAAAAGGTTTCGTGCTCGGCGGTCAAAGGTATTTCACGGTTTCTGGTACGACCCTGGCGGCGCAACCGGTCAATGAATCGCCGATTGGCAATTGCGACCAGCCACGGCGCGAACGGCCGGGTCGGGTCGTAGGTCTGCCGGATCGAGTGGACGGTCAGAAGGACGTCCTGAACGGAATCTTCCGCGTCATTGGCGTCGCCATGTCGCCGGATGGCAAGAGATCGCAAATAGGGCGTGATTTCCTGGAGTAACCGATGATAGGCGGCTCCGTCACCCTCCTGGGCGCGGGCCATCAGGATGGACCAATCGACGTCCCTGGTGACCGATGCCAAACCTCCCGGCCTGCCGGCGTCGTCTTTCCCGACGAGCCTCAGCGACGGTCCGCGGCTGGGTGGGTCATGCGTCATCGGCCGAAGCTCCGTTGCCGAGCTGACCGCTCATATACGTATGAAGACAGGGGGCTCGCGTCCATAGCCAACATCAGGAGCCTCCCTGCTTCCAAAGCCGGGGCCATCGTTCGAGCAAACGGTCGAGCGACAACGGTCCCGGGCCAAGGGCGATAATGGCTAACGCCAGGGCCGCCCACGGCAGGTGGAAGTTCGCCCAGCCCTCCGGCACGACGAGCTGAATGACGCCGGTCATCACGAGGAGAGCCAGCGCGCTGAAGCGAGTCGCAAGGCCAATAACCAGCAGGACCGGAAGGACGATCTCCGCGATGCTGTCGAGATATGCGAACGCAGTCGGCACCGGGAAATCGTAGGCCTCGCCGAAAATGTGCAGCTTGAACTCGTCCTCGAACAGGAACGTCGCGGGCGGCGACAGCGACAGGAAGCCATCCCACTTGGTCAGCCCGGATTTGAAGAAGGGCACGGCGAGCGCGATCCGCAGCACCGGCGGTGCCACGACCTGAGCGACGCAAGCAAGCCATTCCTTCACATCTCGCGCAGCATTCTCGAGGCTTGCGAAGTTCACACGCGTGGTCATGTTCGCTTCACATCTGGCGCGAGGCTGTAGTCGACCACGGCGCCTGCGCGCATCAGATCAGAAAGATTGGCCGACAGGTCGAAATGAGGGTTAGCGATCAGGCCCGCCTCCAAAGCAGCGAGCACCGATCTTCCGTCTTTGAGCGCCTGGATGAATTCTAGGCTGCCTTTCGGAATCGATCTGACTTCAACGTCGGCCATGGGGCGGACGATGAGTACATCCTCGCCGCCAGCGGCGAGATCCACCGGCGCCGGGACGCCGTCCGAGACGTTCATCTGCCAGATCGTGAGCGCCGGAAATGGCGAGTGGACGACACGGACTGACGGATGAAGCCCAAGACGCATGGCCGGAAGCTGATCGGGAGAGACGGTGGTGAATACACCTGGATCAATCGGCGAGGCCTCGAGCGCGTGATAGGCCTCCGTCCAGGCGCGCTCGATACGGGCAACATCGGCCAGATAGGGCAGCACCGCGGCCGGTTCGAACTGACCGATGAAGTCCGGGAAACCGGCTCCATAATCCAGCAGGATCGGCGAGCGCGGCGGATCGAGCGTCACATAGCAGCGCGCCATGGCGCGAAAGAAATCGGCCCCGACGATGCGGTGCACGGCCGGGAACGCATCCTTCAGCGTCTCAGTCAGACCCACTACGACATTGTTGCGATAGACGGCAAACCGTTTTGGACCCGGTTCACCGTCCGGACCGACAAGGCCATCGGGCATCGGCCGGGCCGGGTCGAGCAGGGCCGCGGCGAACTCGCGTTGCCGTTCAGCGAGCTGAAGCATGGCGCACAGCCTTTGATTTCGTTGCGAGCATGATCGCCTCGGCGCGGTCGGCCTCAGCCTTGAGCGCGGACCAGGCGGGCACGTCGGCGTCCCATTCGATCAGCGTGGGAAGTGGCCCCATCAGCGCGATAGCGTGGGCGTAGAGATCCCAGACGATTTCGTCGACCGGGCGGTTATGCGTGTCGATCAAAAGCCGACGCCCCTTGTCGTCGGCTTCTCTCGTGTAACCGGCCAGATGAATTTCCTGGACGTGCATGAGCGGATAGGCATCGATATAAGCAATCGGATCCCACTCCTGATTGGTCGAGGCGACGTAGACATTGTTGACGTCGAGAAGCAGCCCGCAGCCGGTGCGTCGCACAACTTCCGCGATGAAATCGATCTCCGAATAGGTGCTTTCGGCAAAGGCAAGATAGGTGGACGGATTCTCCAGCAGCATCTGCCGGCCGAGCCCGTTCTGGACCTGGTCGATATGCTCGACGACACGGGCGAGTGTCTCGGCGGTGTATGGCACCGGCAGCAAATCGTTGAGGAAACCCGAATCGTGCGATGACCAGGCCAGATGTTCCGAAAACAGTCCTGGCGCATAGCGTCTGATCAGTTGGTTCAGGCGTTGAAGATGATCCTTGTCGAGCCGGCGATCGGCGCCGATCGACAATCCGACGCCGTGGAGCGACAGCGGATATCGCTCGCGGATGGCCGACAAATAACGGTGCGGCGGGCCTCCCGCGCCCATATAGTTTTCTGCGTGGACTTCGAAGAAACCGATGTCAGGTCGCTGCTCGACAATTGCACGGTAATGCTCGGCCTTCAGGCCCACACCTCCACCGGCGGGAATGCGATCCTTGGCGCAAGTTGATGGAAGCGGCACGGCAACCTCCGATCAAAGGGGAGGTGGGCGGCGACGGTGCCGCCCGCCTCACCACACGGTATCAGGCTTTGGGCGTCAGGCTTCCCGGTCCCTTTGGCGTCTGCATGGTCACACAGCTGCCCTTGGCTTCCAGCTTGAACGCATTGCCCTGGTAGTCGACCGTGCTGGTCCCGGCGCAAGTCGTGCCCGCTCCCGCGAAGCAGTCGTTCTGGCCCTTGAGGGCGACGCCAAAACACTTCTCCATCTTGCCGCCTTCCAGCGCCTTCATCGTCGCGGCCTGTTTTTCCTTCATCATCTTTTCCATCTCGGCCTTGCTCTGCGCCGTGGCCGGTGCGGCGGCGAACGATCCCACGGCGGCGACAAAGGCGCTGGCGACGAGTACGGATAGCGTGCGATTGGACATTTCTGTTCCTCCGATGGCGGGTTACTGGGCGAGCGGACGCAATCGCCCGTGCGACGGGCCGAATCGGTCCGCCAAGGATAGATTCGCCCGGGAGGCGGAAAGGTTACCCCGCCAGGTCGGGGGCTCGGTTCCCGATTCCACGCGCTGGATCCTGGCTCTCCGGGTTCGCTTTGACCCGCCCCGCCAAGGCATCGATGATCGTGCAATCGCGCAATTCGCCACCGCCAGGGCAGTTCGCAATCAGCTCATCAAGCGCTACTCGCATCTGCCGAAGCTGCGCGATCTTGCGGTCGACCTCCTGACGCTTGGTCATTGCCTGAACTCGGATATCACTGCAATCCGCGGCCGGATCGGCCCGCAGCGACAGAAGCTCCATGATTTCGCGAAGCGAGAAACCGATCTCCTGGGCCTGCCGGATGAAGCGGATGCGCTCGACGACAGCGTCTTCATAAAAGCGATAACCGCCGCCCTTCGGCCGCGGCGGCTGCTCGATCAAACCGTGCCGCTCGTAAAATCGGATCGTTTCGATGCCGACTCCCGCCCGCTCCGCAGCTCGGCTGATCGTCATTCCCTTGGCCATGACGCGCCTCTAACGTAAGAGACTGCACTCCGTACCACCGTACGGAGTCAAGCGTAACCCGCTCCAAGCTCGCAGGGCTCCCACTCTCCCACCGAACAAGGCGGCGGGCGTACCCCACGACTCTGAGCGGCGGATTGTGCTCGCTCATCCGCTCTTTACTATGCTTGCTAGCGTTGTGCGGCGTCGCGCGACGCGCCGGCAGATGACGCCGTGACCCATGGATCCCCAGCATCGACAAGGCAGGACAGACCGTCAGCCCGCGACAAGAGGATTGTCCAATTGCCAGCCGGCGAAACAAACACCTCCACCAGATGGCCTCTGCTGGACAATCCCTGGGCCACTACGATCTCGCCGAAATTATCCTTGAGCAGGGCGACCAAATCGGGCCGGCCCGCGCACAGCTCAACCGCGCCGGCCGCGGTCGTCGTCAACACGACGATCAGGGAGACTGCCGCAAGGCGGATGCATCGCAACATGGCGCCCTCCTTCAGGAAGGCCGCGCGCAACCATCGGAGGATCATTCCTGTGGCGACCTTGTCGATGGTCGCGCAGTTCGCACGAATCACGTGGTGCTTGAGACCTTGAATATCAAGAGCAATGGCTTGGTTAACGCCTGCGTTGTCCGCAGCACATCATCTCCCGGATCCGGTTTTGAGAAGCACCGCCGGACGTCGTACCTATGCTTCCCATTCACAACAATAGTCGGCTCGCCGCCGAATTACTTCTCTTTCGTTGCCAGCTCGGCAATCTTCGCGAATATTGTGTCGAGCTCGACGGCAAGCCCCCTGAGTGCATCCTTGCCTTCCTCGGCGTACGGCGCAAACACAGTTGTCGGCTTCTTGTACGAGAGCGTGGCAGTGCCATCCGGATTTTCGGTCACGTAGAAGCGAATGGGCGCCTCGATGCCGGCGGATACGCTTGCCTCGAGCATCCGACGAGCAAAATCGTTTCGAAACACGCCAACAACCCGATTGCCGGGGATCTGGATGCCGGCCGCTTTTGCGCCTTCCGACGCGCTCGCGGAAGTGACGAGGCCCATGTGCTCGGCTTTTACGGCGGTCTCAAGTCTCTCAACGAGGGCGGCGAAGGGGTAGTGAGTATCGATCACGACCCACCCGCCTTGCTGCCTCACGGTGCCTGCGATCGCAGCAGAAATTGTGATCAATGAAGCGATGACGGCCATGAAAATGCGACGCATGGCTAACTCCTCCTGGCGGGCGGCCCCCCTTCAGTTGATTGTCGAGGCATTCATAACCGCGTCGTCATAATCACCAGCCAGTCCGGCATGGCGCGTGTGAGAGCGGCCTCGACGATCTTGTCGAAGCCGGTAAGGACAAAGGCGCCGATGCCAATGAAGGCCGCGCCCATCAGGGGCTTGCCGATGCGCGACATGCGCGCGAGCCAATCGCGTCGCGCAAAGACGGCTTGTCTCGAGCCATAGGCGAGCGCGAGGATCGGCGTTGCCGCACCGAAACCGAAACTGACCATGGTTGTTGCTGCGGTCGCGACGCTATCGCCTTGCGCAGCGAGCCCGACCGCTGCGCCGAGTGTGGGACCCGAGCAGGGAGACCAGATGACCCCGAGCAGAGCGCCGAGTGCGAATTGGCCGCCTAATCCGGACGGCTGCAGCCGGTCAAGCAGGGTCTGGCCCTTTGTCGCGGCAGGTGTCGCGATGGTCGCCAATTTGTCCTGAAGCGCAGGGACGAGGAGAACCGCTCCCATGCCGGCCAACACGGCCGCGACCACGAGACTCAACGTGGACGGATCAACTCCGACGCTGAAACCGACCGCTGCAATGGCGATCCCGACGCCGGCGAAAGACGCCGCCAGCCCAGCGGCCAGCGCCAACGGTCCCCACACATGGCGCTCGACAACGCCGAAAAGGACGATTGGCAAGATCGGCAGCACACAAGGGGACAACGTCGATAATGCACCGGCCGCGTAGGCGAGCGCCAGGTTCCCAAGACCGGCCACCGTCAGAAGGCCTTGGCGACTATCGCGCGAATGAGCGCGGGATCGGTTTCACCGGTCGAGCGCGCAACCTCTTTTGCACCACGGAACACGATGAGTGTGCTCTGGTACTGGACACGAAACGTCTTCAACACATCTTTCGCAGTGTCGAAATCAACTTCATAGACCACCAGATCCGGCCTTTCCTTCTCGATCTGCTCAACGGTTGGCCGCTGCTGCCTGCAGGTCGGACACCAGGACGCGGTGATGTCGACGAGGATGGCTTTGTCCGCGGCTTGGGAGGCTTGAAAAGCCTTGACGTCAAACGGTTCTCCTGCCCACGCGACAGGCGACCATGCAAGGAGCGCCGCCGCAATCAGCAAAGCTTTTTCGAGTTTTGAAAGCATGGTCTGTCGATCTCCGTCGAATACCCCGGTAACAATTCGCGCGGAATGCCGAAAAGGTTACTGCGGGTCTCAAAAAATTCCGCCGACGAACAAGGGGTGGATGAACGCGAAAGCTGCTGGATCGCCATCGGCTGGCCCTTCGTGGAGCGCTACGTGTTTCGGAGGTATTCAATCAGGCGGTTTGCCGCTGCCGATGACCAATCCGCGGCGCCCGGCATATATCCGACGATGGTTCCTGAACTGGCGATAAGATACGTGATCGGCATCCCGCAAAGGGCGAATGGCGCATTCCTTTCGTTGGCGCTGTCCGAATGCGCGACATAGCCGTTGGGGTCCAGATAGATCGGCAGGGTTCGCAGCCCGAGTGACTTTACAAAGCGCTCAACAGTTTCCCGACTGCCTCTGTCTTTCGAAACGGCGGCGACGTGCAGGTTTCCTCGCCAAGTACTTCTGTATTGTCGTTCCAGGATCGGCAGTTCTGTTCGGCAGGCCGCACACCAGGAGGCCCAGAAATTCAAAAGAATCGGCTTGCCGCGAAGGGACGAGAGATCGATCGTGCCTCCCTTGAGGCGAAACAGCCTGATCGATGGCAACAGCTGCTGCGGTCGAATAATCGTAAATTGATATCCGCCGGATTCGAAGGTGGGAATCTCCAGCGTTTGCGGCGCCGCAATCGAAGGGGCTGCGAGGGAGGCTCCGGTTCCGATCAGTCCGGAGAGGATGACATCCCGCCGCGACGGGACATTGACATTGGAAAGGACCGGAGCAGAGCCGGATCGGCTGGTCACCACTGGAAGGAACCTCGATTCCCGTTCACTTCAACCGATGATCTCTTCAACCTGCAGCACTGGCGATAAACGAGGAACGGCGGGACGGAACGTAATGAACGGCAGCAACGGGTTCGGCAGCCAGTACATCCATCCGACAAACGGCTCCCGCGTTCCGTTGGGGAGCCGCAGGTCAAGCCAGACGAACAGGAATTTGTAGATGCAGAGTCCCGGCACCCAATTCGGTCGCAAATAGTGGGTCTTCAGGTATTTTCGGCTGATGTAGAGATTACCTTCAAACGGCGTGATCCCCCAAAAGCCGACCGGCCCTTCGGCGATAACCTCGCCGCTTGACCGATGGGTGATGCGGATGGAATGCGCTGTGGTTGTTCGCATGTCGACTCTTGCTCCTCGCGCCACCAAGGACGAGCTGCTCTGATCCGCGCCGTGGGGAAACCCATCGCATTAGTGTGCTCCTTTAGATTCGCTTCTGAGCCCGGAAAGGTTACTGACACCGCCGAAGGATCACCCGGGGGAGCTGGCAGCGCGTTGCTGGCCGAAGCCGCTAAAGCGTTTGATCGCCCCGCTCTTAAATGAGACTCGGTCTTCTAAAAGATCGTCGAGGCCGAGGTAACCCTCGGCCAACGAAGGGCGAACCGCTCTAAAGCGCGCGTTGCAACGGTCAAAGCCGTTTGGGCGAATGACGCACTCAAAGTAGGATATGGCTCTTTCTGACGCGCAAAAAATCGCGAGTCCAAGGTAGACGGAGGTAAGGTATGGCAGCACACTCGCCGGGTTCTGTACGGGCATGTGTCTTCGACGCTTATGGCACGCTGTTTGATTTTGCATCGGCAGCGCGCCGCTGCCGCGACGTGCTTGGCGACAGTTTTGAGAAGCTGACCGTCCTCTGGCGCGACAAACAGCTTCAATATACCTGGCTTCGCGCCGCACAAGGACGTCACGCCGATTTCTGGCAGGTGACTGGTGATGCGCTGGACTTCTCGCTGGAGACCCTGATGCTCGATCAGCCGGGGCTACGCGCTCGCTTGATGGAACTCTATTTGACGCTCGACACCTTCCCGGAGATACCCGACGTTCTCCGGCAGTTGAAGGCTGCAGGACTAAGAACCGCGATCCTGTCGAACGGAACGCCCGAAATGCTCGCTTCGGCTGTCAAGAACGCAGGGATCGACGGCTTGCTCGATCGTGTACTCTCGGTCGAGGAGGTTGGCGTCTACAAGCCGGATCCGCGAGTGTATCAGCTCGCGGTCGACCAGCTTGGTATTCCCGCCTCGCAAATTTCCTTTCAGTCCTCAAATGCCTGGGACGCTTATGCAGCCTCATCTTTTGGAATGAGGGTCGTCTGGTGCAATCGATACCGACAGCGCAAGGAGCGACTGCCGGGTCAACCTGACCACGAAATCGAAACGCTTGTGGAACTACCAAAAATCATCGGTGCGTCTCGAAATTGAACGCAAGCTAGGCGACGGATGTCGACATTGAGGCTCATATGTCGTTGCGCGTTCTCTGATGGCGTGCCTCGCCGTTCATTTTTCGTGGCCCTTGTTGTTGGGACAATACTGAACCTCATCAACCAGGGCGACGCCCTGCTTGGCGAAACGCCGATCAATTGGCTCAAGATCATTCTCACTTACTTCGTGCCCTACGCCGTTTGCACCTATGGCGCGGTTTCGTTCCAACTTCGCAAGAATGCGCCCCCAAGGTATGACAGAACCTGACGCGTAATCCGTGAAGAATGTTCCCAACCGTCTGCTTGCAGCCGATCGCGCCAAGATCATGTTTCTTTGGCCGACATCGGTGCCGCTCGCAGCATGCCGGTAACCTCTTTGGGTGGTCGCGCGAATAGTCGAAATCGGCGCAGACGTGAAGGCGCTGAGGCGGAGTAGAGCTCCTGAGCGGTGAGCATTTGAGTTCCCCGAACTACGTCCGAGCTGTCGTGCTGGGTGCCACGATTGTCGCCGTGACGATCGGCGCGGCTGTTGGCAGAGCCGTGGCCGAGCCCGGAAGTTGGCGAGCGGAATGGCCCCACACCGATTTCTCGCAGCACGCCGTCCCGTTGGGCGAGATCAAATCGGGCGGCCCGCCCAAGGATGGTATTCGGTCGATCGATACGCCGCGCTTCGAGCGGCTTAACGATGGTGCTCCAGCCGGATGGGCAGCCCGCATCGCCGACGCAGAGCCGGTCATCTCAATCGACGTCCGCGGTGACGCGCGGGCGTATCCCCTCAGCGTTCTGATCTGGCACGAGATCGCGAACGATGTGGTCGGGGGCACGCCTGTGGCCGTCACCTATTGCCCGCTTTGCAATGCCGCCCTCGTTTTCGAACGCACGGTCGAGAATCGCGTTCTCGATTTCGGCACGACCGGCAAACTGCGAAACTCGGATCTCGTGATGTACGACCGACAAACCGAGAGCTGGTGGCAACAATTCGGCGGCGAGGCCATCGTCGGCGTCATGAGCGGCAAGCGCCTTCATCTCGTTCCGTCACGTCTGGAATCCTTTGGCCGCTTCCGTCAGCGCTTTCCCAATGGGCAGGTGCTGATCCCGAACGATCCGGCCGCGCGCAACTACGGCACGAACCCCTATGTCGGGTATGATGCCGGCGGGCAGAAGCCGTTCCTCTACGACGGTTCATTGCCTGACGGAATCGATCCAATGGAGCGCGTGGTTGCGGTTGAAGTCAGGTCAGGTCATCACGAAGCCTGGTCACTGCAGTTGCTGAGAGAGCGTGGCACGATCGAAAGCGGCGACATTATTCTCAGATGGGAAGCCGGGCAAACCTCGGCGCTCGACAAAAGGACCATCGCGGGTGGCCGCGACATCGGCAACGTAGTTGTGCAGCGCCGGCAAGGCGGACAGCTCTCCGATATTCCCTACGACGTCACGTTTGCGTTTGTATTCCACGCTTTCAGGTCTGACAGCCCTATTCACAAGGCAACGGCGGCCGGCCCGAACAACTGAGGCGAACCGGCCGCCGCGCAGTAGGAGCTTCGGTCACGGACGCAAGATTTACCTATGCGTACGTACATGCCTGGTGGCAGCTGGCGCCAATGCGAACGCGCCAAATGCGCTGCGAGACGCAACACGCTGCCGATATTGGCTGGATCCAATGCCCATGTCCGCATTGGGATGGTAGAAGGCGTATGCGCCAGGCTCCTGGATTGCTGGCATCGCGTGCGCCGGACCTGTGACGACGGCCGGCAGAATCGCGACGATCGCGAGAAGGATGAACTTTTTCATGTGAGAGTCCTCCATATTCGGTGGCATCCTGCGCCGCTAACATCTCTCTACGGCAGGTCGCCCACATAGAGCTTCGCAGACTCTCCCACTTAGGTTACTTCGCACACTCGCAGTCGTGATTTTGTGAAGAGAAGACCGCAGTCGTCTGAGTGCCGCTTGCACTCGCACCGGAGAGCTGCGGCGCCTGCCACAGTGATAAACTGAAGGAGTGGCAAACATCGCTCCATGCCCGAGCTTTTTCTCCGGGGCTTGTCGGACAGCTCCTCACCTACGACGCGGCGGAGAGCGCAACTTGCATGCAATGCCATGCGCCGATGGCGGAGCAGCGCGAGGCATTTGAAGCGGCACGCCGAAGGATCGAATCTCATCCGTTTACCGATCGCGGACTTGCCGATGCCGGAAATTCCTGTGCCGGCTGCCACCTGAGAAGCCATCGCCACTTTGGCCCGCCGCAACGCGATACCGGGGCGGTTGGACCGAGCAACGCTTCCACCCCGCACGGCGGAGTGATGCGTGTCGCGGAATTCGAGAAGTCGGAGTTCTGCGCGTCGTGCCATCAGTTCCCGCAGAGCCAGGCTATCAATGGCAAGCCGCTGGAGAACACGCTTGTCGAATGGGAGCGGAGCCCCGCCGCGCGCAGTGACACAACTTGCCAGTCCTGCCACATGCCGGAGCGCAAGCATTTTTGGCGAGGCATCCACGATCCAGACATGGTGCGGTCCGGGCTGACGCCGGAGTTTATTGCCGAACCCAGGACGGCACGGTTTCGCCTGACCAGCACGGGGATAGGTCATGCATTCCCCACTTACGTCACACCCAAAGTCATTATGAAAGCGGTAGCTCTCGACGAAGCGGGCAAACCGATGGCTGGCTCGGAGGTCGGTAACGCCATCCAGCGGCAAGTGGATTTCATTGATGGCGACTGGAAAGAGCGCTTCGACACTCGGCTGCTCCCGGGGCAATCCGCGACACTGGAAATTTCCTGGCCTAAGAGCGGCCAAGTGAAATTCTGGCTGGAGGTGCACCCCGACGATTTCTATCACGAGCACGTATACGGTAACCTGTTGCACGAGATGTCAGCCGATAGCGCCGCAGCCAAGCTGATCGTTGAGGCTGACCGCATCGCTCAAACGAGTCAGTTCAGCCTGTTCGAAACGGTCCTGCATCGGCCGTAAGGCCGAAATATCGCGTTTGCTCCCGCGGCCTGTGACATGGCCTCGCGGCGAAAGCTTCGGTGTTGGGCGACACTCAGAAGCGCCTCCACTGCGTCGAGCGCGCCCTGCCTGACTGTGAAGTCATGCTTCATGCCCCATCAAAATTATCACGAGTAGTCCCCGCTTGAAGCGGCTGTATGTTCGCTTGCACGGAGCAGCTCATAGAGGTCGGTCAGCGCGTGCAGTCGGGCAGGTTTTGTGTCGCCTTGATCCAACCGGCTAAGCGCTCAAGCGCGCTTGGCTCAGCCTAAAGTTTCTGCCGCGCGCCGAACCTAGTGCACGTGCGGGCCGATCAATGATTGGCAAAGTTGTCACGAGGAGACGACAACATGACAGTCTCAATCGTTCACGCCGATATCGGCTCCACGCGTCAGGGATGGCGTAGTCTGCTATGGCTTGCGCTGATAACGGCGCTGTGGATTGTTTTGATCTACTGGCAGCCGATCATCCCGACCAGCGGCGTTCCGACCACGGCACACCAGTTAATGGTGCATGGGTTTATCGCGCTCGGTTTGTGGCTCGGCCTCGAAAGCACCGACCTGGTGCCGGACCAACGCCGCACGACCTGGCTGGCGGTCATGATCCCATACACGCTTTGGTTCGCTGTGGCCTGGAGCGCGGCGATCAATGGCGTCTTCCGCACGGGCGCCTCACCCTTGCCGGTGCTGCCGTTGGCGATCTTCCTGCCAGTGATCGTCGGCGCGCCGCTGTTGCTGTTGTCGAAACGGGTCGGGCAGTGCTCGATGCGATGCCACCGACCTGGCTCGTCGCTCTTCAGCTTTACCGCTTATTCGGCAGCTGGGCTCTCGCTGCAGGATTGCGTGGGGTGCTGCCCGGCCTGCTCGCGTGGCCGGCAGGAATTGGCGATGTGCTGACCGGCCTGTTCGCCCTGCCGGCGGCGATCGCCGTGGCGAACGGTACAGCTCAGGGCCGAAGGGCTGCGATCATCTGGAATATTTTCGGCCTCGCCGACTTCGCAGTCGCGATCACCATGGGGGCGATCACCTCGCCCGGCCGCTTCCAGCTGATCGTTCCGGATGTGCCGAGCATCGGCGCCGCCGGCGCTTATCCGGATGTGCTGACCCCCGCCTTCGTGGTGCCATGCGGGGTCCTGCTGCATACGCTGTCGCTGCGGCAGCTGTACCGGCGAGCCAAGCCTCGTGCCTAGCTCGCGCGAGGATACCGCTAATGTAATTGATCGGCGCAGGAGCGCAGCGGTGACACTCCTCGCGATAACGCGGCTGCATTTTATTGCCTGAGGCTCTTTGCAAGATCACCGCTGAGGGCGTTGATCTTCCGGGATACGGACCGCCTGATGGGAAAGTCCTCCGCGGCGCAAATTCCGCTTTACTTCAGAAAATGAAGTAAATAGTATCATATTAATAGTAGGCGGTGGAGGGGAGCCATGCGCGTCACGGGCGGCTGTCTGTGCGGGGCGATTCGGTTCGAAGGGGACGCCGAGCCGCAGTTTCAGGTGGCGTGCTATTGCACGGATTGCCGACGAACGAGTGGGGCTGGTCACGCCGCGATGATGGGATTTGCGGATGGCGCAATCCGCATCGCGCCGGGTGCGCGCGAGTTTGCCTCGAAAGCCGACAGCGGCAACGACATTATCCGCGCGTTCTGTCCGACCTGTGGTTCGGGCATTTATTCACGGACCGCGGGCATGCCGCATTTGATCTTCATGCGCGCATCCGCGTTCGACGACCCCTCGCTGTTTGCGCCTCAGCTTGCGGTGTGGGCGGCCCGTGCCCCGACCTGGGACGCGGTGCCCGCGCATCTGCCCGCCTTTGCCGAAGCGCCGGTCAGCAACTAGTCGAAGGAGGAGATGATGGCGATAGCTGAAGTGGGTGGCGGGGTGTTGTCCAAGAGCGGTTTTTGGCTGGGGGTTGCAGCCTACCTCGTGCCAACATTTCCGATCGCCTATGTCTGGCACCTGGTCTTGTTCGCGCCGGCCTATGACGCGCTCGGAATCTACCGTCCTGATCCCATCATCCCATTCGGCTTCGCCTCCATGGTCATTCAGGGCGTGATTTTCTCCTGGGCCTATCCGCGGCTCTTTCCCGGGCGCGGCCATGCCATCTTCAGACCTGGACTTGCATACGGACTGGCGCTTGCGGTGCTGTCGTGGTCATTCACGACGCTCGCGGTTGCGGCCAAGAACATCATGAGCTCTGTCCCGACCTACATGCTGCTGGAGACGGGATTTACGCTGCTACAATTCGCGATCGTCGGGCCGCTGATCGCGCTCGCCCATCGGAATTGACGGAGAGACGCGATGCCGAAATATGTCATGGCCTATCTTGGCGGCAAGCAGGTGCCGAACCCGAAGGACCGGGCTGCGCAGATGGCCAAGTGGAAGGCCTGGGTCGATGGGTTGGGCGGCGCGATGATCAATCCCGGCATGCCACTGGGGCAGGGCAGGCTGGTGAGCGCGGACGGCGTGTCCGAGCGCGGGCCAAACCACCTGACCGGATTTTCAATCGTGATGGCCGACAACATGGATGCTGCGCTCGAGATCGCGCAAGCTTGTCCCTTCCTCGAGATCGGGACAATCGAAGTCGCCGAAGCGATGGAGATGCGCTGAAGTCCGGTGGAACGCCGCGATCAATGGATTGACCAGTCCGAGCGGAGCGGTCATGTCATCTGAATGAGCGGAACCCGCTACAATCAGTTTTGCGCGCTGGCGCGCGCCGCCGAGATCGTCGGCGAGCGCTGGACGCTCTTGATCATCCGCGAGCTTTTGCTGGCGCCGATGCGCTTCGGCGATCTTCGTGCGCGCCTCGACGACATCAGCCCGGCGCTCTTAACGGATCGGCTCAATGCCTTGATGGAGGCGGGCGTCGTGCAGCGTGCGGTGCTGCCGGCGCCGTTCAACGCCCAGGTCTATGAGCTGACCGAGACTGGCCGCGCGATCCAGCCGGCGATCCGCGAGTTGATCCGCTGGGGCGGGCGCTTTCTCTTTCCCATGCGCAAGGGCGAAACCTTCGAGCCGGACTGGGTGTTGCTCGCACTCGAAGCCATCGCGCGCCGCACGGCTGTACCGCAATGCCGGATCGGTTTGCGTATTCCGCATCCGAGTGGAATGGCGGGATTCATCATCGAGGGCGGACCCGAGGGGACCCGCATTGCCAAAGGCGAAAGTTCGGGGATCGCTGCAATCGAGGCGCGGTTCGACTCTCTGCTACAGATATTGGGAAGACATCTGCCGCTCGACGAGGCCATCGCCAGTGGAGCGGCCAGGATCGAGGGGAGCGCACAAACTCTGCGCAAGTTGCCGAACCTGTTTGAACTTGCGACCGCAAGGCGCTGATGGCGTCGTGCAGGTCAGCGGCCGTTCGCGACGATTGCTCGTCCGATGCCTCGGGTCACCAAATGCCGGAACATGTCGTTGATCTCGGAAGGCGCCAATTTCGGCCTTTTCTCGAGGCACCATGTCAGCGCGGTGAGGAAGGTGGCCACAACAAATTGCAGCATGAGTTCGCGCGGGACCGCAACATCATCTCTGAGTTCCGACAGGTCTTCCTTCACCAACTCAGCGAGCACACGGCGGATTTCGTTGATGGCGATGGTGCTGCCCTGTCCTCCCAACATGGCGCGATAAACGTCCCGGTAGGCACAGGCATGTTCGAACATCGCCAGGCTGAATGTCAGCGGGCCCGGCTTCAAAGAATTCGAAGTCGCCCCTAGCCCAGACCACTTCGGCAAGTCGATACATCGCTTCAAGGTTCTCGTAGGGATCGCCTTGTCGCTCGCGTCGTCGTTCTTGCGGGCCATCTGCTCAATTCCCTCGTTCGGAATAGCGGAATTCGCCGTGAACGCTTGTTCCTCCGAGGCCAACAAAAATACCAACAAAACGGACGGCTGCCGCGAACTTTTGCGTGTATTTTCAATGCGCCGCGAAAATATTCTTGAAAATCAGAAATCAAACCAATGCTTTAAGTTATTGTTATTATTGATATTTTCATCCTGGTGACCCTGGCGACAATCGTCTAGTATCATAACCAATTGAATTTAAATCAATTTTCATCTTCGATTGCTGCCGATACCAACACGAATACCAACAAACTGATGCGCGGAATTAGCTGGCAAAAATAAAATGCAGGCTCCCCGGCGGCAGGCACGCCCCAAGCCGTTTGCGTCTGCAGAATCGCCTCGAGCGGAATCGAACCCGGGCGCGAAATCCCGGCGGGATCGCTTCCGGTTCGTCCGATTTGCACGCTACACCGCGCGGCAATACGGCCGCCTGCGAAACTGCAAACGATGATGAGGCGCAATAGCCTCTATTTTCTCTTCGCGTTTGTATGGCTGGCGATCATGATCGGCTGGCGGGTTTTCGTGACGTTCGCTGAATAAGGAAAAGCCACCTCCGTTGGCGTCTTTATTTCTCCGGGCGTTCACCGCGGGCATCGGCTTTGTCGGCAGCGTCGCAAACGGATGCGGGCGCGACAGCACCACTGCCAACGCCAGAAAGGCAAGGAAAGCAACTGCGAGCATGCGCATGCCCAAAGCCTAAAATCAGTGCGCCGCGACTGCAATTTGACAGAGTCGAAGGCCGCCTTAGCTGGCGGCGTCTTTCATATCAGTGCAAGACTGCGAATGGCGCCTCATGGCTCTTAGCGAAGTCCCGGGCGGGCTGCCGAAATGGTCGCTCAAGAAATCCGAAATTCCACTGCGTTTCTCCGAACGTCTCGTACCGTGAACATGGGTTCGGCTGCAGAAAATCAGTGTTCGAGCCTATTGGCGGTTCCCCATAGAGCACTATACTTTCTGCTGATGCCAGATACTGCGACCTATATTTCCGCTGCCCGAATTGCGAGGCAGAGTGCAAGGTCGTCCGCGCGGAGGCCGCACCAACGCACGATAAGCACCTGACGTGTCTCAACTGCGGTGGCCCTCTCCAGAGTCGAGACGGCAACTTCGCACTCAAGTATTTTCGCATGAGCGATTGGGGACGCTCGGACCGCAGAAACGGATATAGGCCCAAGCTTTAAGTTGTCCGGTCAGACGTGGGTCTTTCTCCTTGGCAGTGTTTGCAGCCGCTAAGTTGGAAGCCTGCCCGATTGGAGGGCGAGCGTCCGCATAAGCGCAATGGTAGCGTTTGTTTTCGCTGTGACTGGATCGTTATTCTTGGACATTCGAGAAGGAGCGCTTTGATTTTGCGCTAGTTTACTCGCTCGTCGCGCGTCAGGGAGTTGGCAAGCGACCTTATCGCTGGAGCGGCAAGCAGGACGACCGGCAACATCGTGATCCAAGCGATCAACCAGGATGCCAGCCAATTCCGAAGGAAATTGTCTGTCGCAAGCGACGGAAGACTAGCGATGCCGGCAGCGATCAGGCAGGTCAATCCGGACTGTATGACAGCAAAAACGAAATGGGTGTAGCGACGCGGAATGCCCAGCATGAGACGATCCTCTGGCCCGAACAGATGCAAGGGCTATGCCGAATCCACGTAGTCTATCGGCATTCTTGTCCTCTGCGGCCTGCACAACGTATCGAAAAATTGTTCGAACAAATAGCGGCATACCTGGTTCTCAACTCATGTCGAAAGTTTTGATCTCAGGGGCGGGAATTGCGGGACCTACGCTGGCGTTCTGGCTCAAAGCAGGAGGGTTTGAGCCGACGTTGATCGAACGGGCACCTGCCTTGCGTACCGGCGGATATGTCATCGACTTTTGGGGGCTTGGATATGACATCGCCGAGCGGATGCGGCTGATCAGCGAAATCAACCGCATCGGCTATCGTGTGCGGGAAATGCGCATAGTGGATGATACCGGTCGGCGCCTCGCGGGCTTTGGCACTAGAGTTTTTTCCGAGCTGACCGATGGTTGTTATG
>Ga0306920_100002740_pt1 | contig 22242 bp, 17 predicted proteins | sample flu12Cox44000170_FD_204666 | JGI IMG/M metagenome (GOLD analysis project Ga0306920, IMG submission 204666) | Lab enrichment of tropical soil microbial communities from Luquillo Experimental Forest, Puerto Rico - flux4day.12C.oxic.44.000.170 (v2)... | ecosystem: Environmental > Terrestrial >...
GCGGAGGCGCGCTCGGCTGCGTCACCCACTTGCCTGAATCGCAGCCCTCCGGGCTGCGCACAGGCTTCGGGGGTCCCACTCCGTCGAGTGCGCCTCCGCCCCACCGCCCGCCCGTTGAGCCGCTTCGCGGCGACCCACTACGCAATGTTGGGGTTGCGCGCACACTGCCGACTGGATCGCTACGTCAGCCTGATGTCGAGCCAGCCGAGCTGCGTGACGAGGGCGCGCTCGTCTTGGCGAAGGACTACGGTGGTGGTGGAGGACTCGAAGATGGCCGGGCCCTTGACCTCGAGGCCGGCACGGACCGATTCGAGGTCGTACACGGGGACTTCCGTCCACCGCCCGAGGTACACGCGGCGGCTCTTCGGCTGCGCGTCGCCGCTCGTCGCGCTCGCCTGCTCGGCGGGGAGGGCGGGCAGCTCGCCAATCACCGCCACGCGCGCGTTCACCAGCACCACATCCTGGCCGGGCGCGCTGTAGCTGTAGAGCTCCTCGTGGCGGAGGTGGAAGCGCTCGACGACCTGCTCCATCAGGTCCGCGGCCCCGATGTCCACGCCGGGAAGGGGTACGGTGATCTCGAAGGTCTGCTCGCCGTAGCGCATGTCGACCGCGTAGGTGACGCGGACACGCCCCGCGAAGTCCACCCTCAGTCGCTTCCTGCCCTCCGTCTCCAGCTCGCCGAAGAGCTTGCGCAGCCGTGGGCTGCCCACTTTCTGCGCCTCGCCTACCTGGGTGCGCACCAGCTCGTGGCGTAGATCCGTGGTGAGCATGCCCCACGCGGAGAGCACAGCAGCCACGCGCGGGACGACCACACGCGTGATCTCGAGCATGCGCGCGACCTCCGTCACGTGCAGCCCCGCCGCGCCGCCGAAGGCGAGGAGCGCGAAGCGCCGTGGATCGGCCCCGCGTCGGACGGAGACGATGCGGATGCCCTCGGCCATGTTCGTGTTGACCACGCGCTGGATACCCTCGGCCGCTGCCACGGTGCTCGTGCTGAGCCGTTTCGCTACCGCGGCCACCGAGTGGTCGGCGGCGCTCGCATCGAGGCGAGCGCGGCCGCCGAGGAAGTTGGCGGGATCGAGAAAGCCAAGAACAACGTTGGCGTCGGTGACCGTGGCCGCGGTGCCGCCGCGGCCGTAGCAGGCCGGCCCGGGTAGGGCGCCCGCGCTCTCCGGGCCGACGTGAAGGATGCCGCCCGCGTCGACGTGAGCGACGGAGCCGCCTCCCGCGCCCAGGGTGTGGATGTCGATCGCGGGCAGGGCGACCTTGCTCGGCCCCACCGCCTTGTCGCCCGTGAGCTGCGGCTCGCCGTCCTGGAGCAGCGCGATGTCGGTGGACGTCCCGCCCATGTCGAAGGTGATGAGATCGCCCTGGCCGAGAAGCCGCGCGGCGTGCCGGCTCCCCGCGATGCCACCCGCCGGACCCGAGAGCACCGCGCCCGCGGCGAGGCGCACGGAGTCGGTGATGCCCGCGACGCCGCCGTGTGATTGCATGATCAGCACCTCGCGCGTGTAACCGCCCGCCTGGAGCCGTTGGGCGAGCCGCCCCAGGTAGGTCGCCAGGGCCGGACCGACGTACGCGTTGACCACCGTGGTGCCGAAGCGCTCGTACTCCTTGATCTGCGCCAGCACCTCGGAGGAGAGGGAGACGTAGGTGCCGGGGAGGAGCCTCTCGAGCGCGCGCCGTGTCGCCTGCTCGTGGCGCGTGTTTGCATACGAGTGCAAATAGCAGACAGCGACCGAGCCCACGCCTATCTGCTCGAGGCGCCGAATAGCCGTGTCCAGGGAGCGGCGGTCGAGGGGGACGGCGACGGTGCCGTCGAAGCGCACGCGCTCGCGCACGCCCAGCCGGCGCCCGCGCGGGGCGAGGGGGATGGGCGGGGGCATGCGGAGATTGTAGCGGTCGTCCTTGAGACCCTCGCGCATCTCGATGATGTCGCGGTGTCCCTCCGTGGTGAGCATGCCCACCTTGGCGCCTTTGCGCTCGAGGAGCGCATTGGTCGCCACGGTGGTCCCGTGCACGACGAGATCGGTGGCCCCGAGCAGCACGGCGGTGTCGGTGCCGAGATCGCGGGCGAGGAGCGCGATGCCGTCCATCACCCCGATGGACGGATCCTCGGGAGTGGAAGGAGACTTGGCGATGGCCACCCGGCCCTCCGGGTCCACCGCCACGAGATCGGTGAAGGTACCGCCCACGTCGATGCCGATGCGATACAAGTCAGCGACCTCTGCGTGCGCGCCGGCGCGCGCCATGGCCGTTCTTCCTGGTGACGAAGCCGTTCTCCAGATCGGCGGCGCGCGCCGTCGCATCGCGGCGGGACGGCTTGCCCCACCCGCCGCCTCCCGCCGACACGATGTCGAACACGGCGCCGGGCGGAATGGAGATGCCAACCTCCTTGGTCTTGAGCACGCACCGCTTGCCCCCGGCCACCATCACGTAGCGGTGGGGCAGGCCGTCCTGGCCGCCGAGGATGCCGTAGGCCGGATGGCGGACGCCATCGCCCGCCGTGTTGCCCTTGGCCGGCTCGGTGGTCTCCATGCGCAGCCTCAGCACGGAGCCGACGCCGCCGCGAAACTGTCCGTCGCCCTGGGAATCGGGGCGGAACTCGTGACGCTCGAAAAAGAGGGGGAAGCGCGCTTCCGCCACCTCGACGCTGCCGAACTTGATCCCGCCTGCGGCTTGGCCTTCACCCGCCGTTTCCCAGCCGTCACCCGCCGACGAAGCTCCGCCGCCCCCGCGCGCGTGGAAGAGATGCCAGATGAAGGGGCGCCGGGTGCGCGGGTTCTTGCCCGAGATGGCGATGCGGAACCGGCGCGACCAGCCGGCCAGGGCGCGCTCGGGGCAGGCGCCGGCCAGCGCCTTGATCACGGCCTCGGCGATCTCCTGCGCGCAGTGATTGGTGGCGAGGGTCACCGGCGCGGGCGGATGGGGCCACGCGATGGTGCCCTGCTTCGCCTTGATCTCCACGGGACGGAAGGTGCCCTCGTTCTTCGGGATGCGCGGATCGAGGAGATAGGCCAGGGCCATGTGCACGGCGGACACCGTGTTCGGGTACGAGGAGTTCACGAAACCGATCACCTGCGGGTCGCACTCCGTGAGATCCACGGTGAGCGAGTCGCTCTTCTTGGTCACCGTGGCGCGGAGCGCGATGTCCTCGATGCCGTGGCCGTCGTCGTCGAGGACGGACACTCCACGGTACACGCCGTCCTTCCAGCTGCGGATGCACGCGCGGCTCTGGCGCTCCGCGCTGTCCAGCACCTCGCCCACCGCGGCGGCGGCGGTGTCGATGCCGTAGTCGTCCACCAACTTGAGGAGCCGGCGCTCACCAACGCGTGCCGAGCCGAGCATGGCCCGCAGGTCGCCGAGGAAATCCCGCGGATGGCGGACGTTGGTGGCGATCAGCTCCATTACGTCGTCGCGCAGGCGGCCCGCGTCGTAGAGCTTCAGCGGCGGGATGCGGATCCCCTCCTGCCAGATCTCCGTGGCCCCGGGATTGTAGGCGCCGTGGGTGGCGCCCCCGATGTCGCTCTGGTGCGCCCGATTGATGGACCAGAAGGCGAGGCGCTCGCCCACGAAGACGGGAAGGAGCGCGGTGAGATCCGGAAGGTGATTGCCGCCGTGATACGGATCGTTGAGGAGGAACATGTCGCCAGGCCGGATGCGGCCCGCGAAGTAGTCGGCCACGGACTTAACGGCCATGGGCAGCGCGCCCACGTGGATGGGCACGTGCTCGGCCTGCGCGGCGAGCCGGCCGTCGCCGTCGAAGACGGCGGTGGAGAAATCGCGGCTCGAGTTGAGGATCTGCGAGTAGGCAGTGCGCAGCATGGCCTCGCCCATCTCCTGCACGATGGACTCGAGACGATGCTGGATCACCGAGACGGTGATGCGATCGAGGGTCATGATGCGCCTCCGCGCGTCGACGAGAGATGACGAGCCCTGGCGTGACTGTACATCAGCGAAGCCTCCGCGGTATACTCCCCGCGCCAGCGCCCCCACGAGGGCGCACGTCGCTTCCCCATCGCCTTTTCAAAGGAGACGAGTGCATGGGTCAGACCCGCCGGCAGTTCCTCACGTCCGCCGCGGTGGGAGCCGGTGTCGCCGCTCCAGCCCGTGTACTGGGTCGCCCATCCCACCCTGGAGAACTTCAAGTTCGTGGTGTTTCAGGAGAGCCCCTTCGTGAAGTTCTTCTGGCGCTGGCTGGGCAACAGCCTGTGGGTGTCGGCGGTGACCATGGGCGCGGTGCTGGTGGTGGCGGCCATGGGTAGCTTCGCTCTCGGCCGACTGCGCTTCGGGCTGGGGCGCTGGGTGTCGGGGATGACGCTCTTCACCTACATCATTCCCGCGTCATTTCTCTCCATTCCTTTTTTCAAGATCATGGGTGACTTCGATCTCCTCGACACGTACTGGGCCCTCATCTTCGCCATGACCACCTTCGCCGCGCCCTACGCCCTGTGGGTGCTGTGGGACTACGCCAAGACCATCCCCGCGGAGATCGACGAGTCGGCGGCCATGGACGGCGCGGGGCTGATCGCGGTGTTCTTCCGCATCTACCTCCCCCTCATCACGCCGTCGCTGATCGCCATCGGAACCTACGCCTTCTTCTACGCGTGGAACGAGTATCTCTACGCCGTGCTCCTCCTTCAGGGCGAGAAGACCATCACCCTCCCCGTGGGCATGGGTAATTTCCTCACCAGCGACGACGCCCCGTGGAATCTCCTCATGGCCCTGTCGGTGATCTACGCCCTACCTCCGGTGCTCTTCTACTACGTGTTCCGCCGCTACCTCACCCACGGTCTCGTCTCCGGCTCCGTGCAGGGGACGTAAGAGGGGCACTCATCCATGAGCTTCGACCGTCTCGCCTTGGGGGCCGTCCTGCCGGAGTTCCACGTGAGCGCGCCCCCCCCCGACGAACCGCCCGAGAACAAGATCCACGAGGACGGCCTCGCCCGGCAGTACGGCTTCAAGGGTGGGCTGGTGCCCGGCATCATCATGTATGCGTGGATGACGCACCCCGTGGCGGAGGCCCTCGGCGAGGAGTGGTTGGAGCGTGGGGCCTTCGAGACACGGTTCGCCAAGCCCATCTACTACGAGGAGCCGGCGATCATCCGCGCCCGTGTCACGCGACGCACGGACGCTGCGGTAACCATCGAGGTCGGCGCCCACAACTCTGCGGACGAGCTCTGCGGTACCGCCACCATGTCCCTCGATCGCCGCCTCGCCGCCGCTCCGCCCGCGGTGGCTGACTACGCGCTGGCGCCCCTGCCCGAAGAGCGGCCCCAAGTGACGCGCGCCCATCTCGAGAGCCTCGAGGTCTTGGGTACGCCCGAGCTCGACCTGGATGCCGGCGCGGCGGCGGGTTGGATGACGCGATTCGGCGAGAGCCTCGGTCTCTATGGCGGCGCGGCCGCGCCGGGGCATCCCGGCGGCCATCTCGATCTCGCCAACCGCGCGCTCAACCGCAATATGCGCATGAGCCCGTGGATCCACGTGGGCAGCCAGGGGCAGCACTGGAGCGTGGCCCGCATGGGCGATCGGCTGGCCATGCGGGGTCGCGTGCAGCGCCTCTTCGAGAAGAAGGGGCACGAGTTCGTGGAAGCCGACCTGCTCCTGGTCGCCAACGACACGCGTCCGGTGGCGTCCATCCGTCACACCGCGATCTATCTCCTCCGCAAGGCCGGCTGAGCTTCGAGCCGCCGCTCCACCCGGGGAGCGGCGATGGTGGTGAACACCAGCCAGAGCACGGGCACGAGGAACGCGATCGAGCCGGGCACCCACATGATCATGCCCGCCAGCGACTGATCCTCGAGCGGAGAGAGAGCGCCCGCGGGCGGCAGGGCGGCATACGTCGGATAGATCACCCGGTCCGAGAAGCTGAGGATAGCGGCGAGGATCGTGTTCTGGAGCTCCGCGAGGAGGAGATACGGAATCATCGCCCACCGCGGCCACGGCGATCGTGCCGGCCACGCGAGGATGACGGGGCGCCAGAAGAGCATGGCGGCGACGAAGAAGCAGAGGTGCTCGACGTGGTGCCACGAGTCCGAGGCGAGGGCCAGCTCGTAGACGGCAGGTAGGTGCCAGATCCAGAAGGCCGCCGCGAAGGCCAGCCAGCTTGTCGCCGGATGGGTGAGGAAGGCGAGGAGGCGCCGCACGGGCGCCGCGGCGAGGACGGCGGCGACCGTTCGGCGGAGCGGACGCGGCAGGCCGAGAAGGAGGGGGGCCAGTGGCGCACCCGCCCACAGGAGCGGCGGCGCGACGAGCATGAGGAGCATGTGCTGCACCATGTGCGCCCGCAGGAGATGCGCTCCCGCCACATCGAGGGGAGAGCAGAGAGCGAGGACGATGGCGCCGAGTCCTGCCGCGAAGGCCGCGGGCCGTCGCGCCCCGAATCGCTCGGGGAGACGCCGGCGGATGCGCACCCATCCGCAGCCGTAGACGACGGCCGCCACCGCGACGGGGATCGTCACCGCAGGCTCGAAGCTCCAGGAGAGGAGTCCCACCGCCACCTGTGTCTCGCTGCCCGGTGCGATCGGATGGCTCATCCGATCACTCTGCTCGTGGGCGGCCGGCCTAGCGGCTGACCGGGGGCACTTTCGCAGCGGGGCGGGCCGGCGCCTCGTTCGCGGGGCGCAGCGTCTCCATGAAGGCGACGAGGGCGTTCACCTCGGCCGGCATGAGGTTCTTGCCGTAGGCAGGCATGTTGCCGCCGCCCTGGAGCACCTGACGCACGAGCTGATCAGAGGTGAGCCGTGTCGCCACGCCGTCGAGGGCGGGACCGCGCTTGCCGCCTTCCCCGCCCAGGCTGTGGCAGTTGCGGCACTGCTTGTCCTGGATCACCAGCGCGCCCTGGAGCTGGAGCGGAGTCCTCCCGCGGACGTACCGCACCGGCGTGGGCGTTGCGCTCCATGCCTCCATGTGCGGCGACCACGGGACGACGACGCCAAGCCCGGCCAGAGTGGTGACGATGAGCACGATCAGGATGACGGAGAGCACGGCCACGGGCCGGCGTTTCCAGCTCTTCTCGCCCGTGCCCGCGATGAAGGGCACCAGGAAGAGCACAAGGATGGCGAGCGGCGGGCCCAAGAGCAGGAGCATCGTTTCCGTCCACGGAGGCAGGAGAGCGAAGACGGCGTAGAGGGCGAGGAAATAGAAGTCGGGCTTTGGCGCGGTGTCGATGATGGTGGGATCGGGTACGCCGCCCGGTCCGAACGGCCCGAAGATCACGGCGAGGAGGACGACCACCAGGATGACCACGCCCGCCGCCACCATGTCCTTCCGCGCCGCGTCGGGGAAGAAGGGCACGCCGTCCTTGTGCACCTCCTCCTCGTAGCGCTGGCGGTAGGTGCGGCGATCCACCAGCCGTCCAGGCATGGGCCACTCGTTGATGCCGAGGCGCAAGACGAGAAAGAGATGGAGGCCCACCAGCGCGATGAGCAGCCCGGGCACGATGAAGACGTGCACGGCGAAGAAGCGCGTCAGCGTTCGGCCTGCGATGATGGGCCCGCCGAGGAGGATCTGCACGACCGACTCGCCGATGACGGGCGAGCGGCCGGCGATGGAGGCGGCGATCCCCAGCCCCCAGTAGGCGTCCTGGTCCCAGCGCAATACTTGGCCCGTGAAAGCCATGCCCAGCGTGCACAGGAAGAGGAAGACGCCGACGACCCAGGTCATCTCCCGCGGATACTTGTGAGCGCCGAAGAGAAAGACTTGGATCAGATGGAGCGTCATCACCGCCACCATGGCATTGGAGCCCCAGAAGTGGACGGCGCGCAGGAACCAGCCGAGGGGGGCGACATAGTTCAGGTAGAGGAGACTGTCGTAGGCCTGGTCCGCGGAGGGAAGGTACACGAGGGCAAGGCAAATACCCGTCGCGATCTGCATCATGAAGAGCGTCAGCGTCGCGCTGCCGAACACGTACCACCATGACGCGCTGCTGCGCGGCACCTGGTGCTCCATCACGGGCCGCACCGCCGCGCCGAGCCCGGCTCGCTCCTCCAGCCACTGGCCCACGGATCGGATCACGGACACGCGCGCCTCACACCTGGCCGGCGAGGGTGGGGAGCTGTCCGCCGCGGACCCAGAGCTGCCCCTCGCGGATCTCATAATGGTACTCGAAGAGCCCGCGCGGCGGCGGGCCCGAGGCGCGCGAACCGTCCTCGTAGTAGACGCCGCCGTGGCAGGGACACATGAAGAGCTTGGACTGCGGGAACCAGCGCACGGGACAGCCGAGGTGTGCGCAGTTGACGGCGAAGACCTGGAAGCGCTGCGCGTCGACACGGCGCACCCAGCACGCGACCTTGGCCGAGTCGCCGTCCCACTGGACGCGGAACGGGTTCTCGTACTGGGCGAAGCGGGTCTGTCCCACGGGGAAGCTGTCCACTCCGCCCAGCTTGATCCAGGACTGACTGCTGAACCGTCGGGCGGGGGCGAGGATGTAGCCGACGACGGGGATGCCGACGAGAATAGCGCCGAGGGCGTTGAGGGCGAGGCCGAGCTTGAAGAGGAAGCCGCGTCTCGAAGAGCTGTACTCGGAAGGGCGTTCCTGATTGGGGCACATGACCTCAGCTCCCTTTCATGGGAAGGATGCGTCCAGGCACCGGGCGGCGCTGAGCGGCGAGCCAGGCCACGACGTCCGAGACCTGCCCCTCGCTGAGTGGCTGGTTCGGCGTGTAGCCGCGCCAGTCCGGCATGCCGAGATCGCTGCGCCCGGCGATCACCGTCGTCCGCAGATACTGATCGCTCACCAGGGCGAGGTACGAGGGATCCGCCACCGCGCCGCCCTTGGGACCGCCCTTGCCTTCCGGGCCGTGGCAGGCGGCGCACGCCGTCGTATACACGGCTTGCCCGCGCGCGGCATCGCCGGGAGCGGTGGCGTACGGAGGCAGGCCGGTGACGTCGCTCTTCGCAGACTTGCCCCACTTGTCGAAGATGCCCGACACCAGCGCGTCCATCTGCGGATCGGTCAAACTGCCGCCCGCGGCGGCTCCGAAGGCGGGCTGGAGCGTGCCGGGCACGCCCTCGGCGATCACGCGACGCACCCGCTCGCGCGGCACGAGGGCGAGGTACACGGGATCGTTGAGGGGACGGGACGCGCCGAGTCGCCCGTCGGTCCCGTGGCAGCCCGCGCAGTTGGTCCCGTAGAGCGCTCCGAAGGCCATGACCTGCGAGGGTAGCGGCTGCTGGTCGGACGGCTTGGGCTTGCCGGGCAGCCCATCGCAGCCGGCCGTGGCCAGGCCGAGCCCTATCGCGAGCGAGACGATGGCGGCCCGCGCCCTCACGGCCTGCGCTCCTCGTCCGGCCCCGGGCCGGCTGCCTGCACGCCAGCCCGCGCCGCGAGTGGCCATGTCTGCATGGTCATGACCCTGTGCGATCGAGCCACGACGAAACCGGTGGCGAGGCCGAAGGCGATCTGGGACACGATGAACCAGCCCCAGTCCACGCGCGCGTTGAGAGCGGGATTGATGAAGCCGAGGAACGCCCAGAGGAAGCCCGTCCACAGGAGCGGCGCGATGAGGCCACCCCACAACATGTGACGGTGCGGCAGCATGGGCAGGATCACCGCGTAGAGTAGGCCGGCGAGCATCGAGATGATGCCGTGGGCGATGATGCCGAGGATCAATGCGGTGGCGCTGAACCCGCGGAGCTGGGTGACGTCGGCCGAGGCCATGGTGGGCATAGCCACGGCGGAGAGGAGATTGATCGGATACCAGAGGCTGTGCTGGACGACCACGCCGTAGAGGAGGGCGACCACGGCCATGGCGATGCCGCCCACGATTCCGCCCTTGACGCCGGCGGAGAGCGGGTGCACCTCGACGGGGTAGCGCACCCGATGACCGGCCTTGCCGAGCCTGAAGCGCTCGACAGGAGCCGTCGAGGGAGCGATCGGCCGCAGCCGCTGGGCCAAGGGCGGCAGCGCAATCTCCTCGATCTGCTCCACGGGCAGCACCTGACGCCACCAGCCGATGGCGCCCGCGAGACTCACCACGATACCGACGAGGCTCACCACCAGGTTGGTGACGAGACCACCGAAGATGAGGGTAACGCCGAAGGCCAGGGCCATGGGCCAGGCCGTGGGCGCGGGAGACTCGAGGAGCTCCGGCTCGGACCCGCCGGGCTTGGCCGTGGTGCGAGGGGCCTCGGCGGCCATCAGCGTCCGATCACGTAGACCACGGTGAAGACCACGACCCACACCCCATCGACGAAGTGCCAGTACCACGACACGATCTCCACGCGATCGGCATGCGCCTGGCGGAGCGATCCCGTCCACGCGAAGACGCAGCAGAGGGTCAGCATGACAAGACCGATGATGACGTGGGAAGCGTGCAGCCCGACGAGAGGATAGTACGTGGTGCCGAAGAGATTGGTCGCGATGGTCAGGCCCTCGCGGTAGATGAGACGATGCCACTCCCGCGCGGTGGCGGCGAGGAAGAAGCCGCCCAAGAGCACGGTGACGAGGAGCCAGAGCCTCCCGCGCCGCACCTCGCCGCGATGGAGCGCCTTCTCCCCGAGGGCGACGGAGATGCTGCTGGAGAGCAGGCAGATGGTGGCGAGGACAGGCACGGTGAGCACGTCCTTGGGGTAGGGGCCGCTCAGGCTTTTGCCGATATAGAAGAGGTAGGCGACCACGAACACGCCGAAGAGGGAGATCTCGGCGAGGATCAGGCCCAGGATGCCCACGCGGCCGCGCCAGGCGTGAGGCACGGCGGTGGCGGGCACGGTGACCATGGAGGTCGCGTTCATTCGTGGGGCCCGTCCGGGTCGCCGGGGTGCTTCAGGTCCCACAGGGGCCGGCGGCTCGTTGTTACCGGCACCACCTCGAAGTTGTAGGGCGGGGGCGGCGAGGTCGTCGCCCACTCGAGCGTCCAGGCGTCCCAAGGATCCGCTCCCGCGGGCTCGCCCCGCCGGAGAGAGACGATGACGTTCACCACGAAGATCAGGATGGCGATGGCCTGGAGGGGCACGCCGAGCGTGGTGATGAGATTCCAGATCTCCCAGCCGCGGTCGGCCTGATACGTATAGATCCGACGGGGCATGCCAAGCACGCCCTGCACGTGCATGGTGACGAAGGTGACGTTGAAGCCGATCACGAGGAGCCAGAAGTTCCAGCGCCCCAGCCGCTCCGAGAGCATGCGACCGGTGACCTTGGGGAACCAGTAGTATATGGCGCCAAAGATGGTGAAGAGGAGGCTGCCGACGAGCACGAAGTGGAAGTGGGCGACCACGAAATAGGAGTCGGTCAGCTGCCAGTTGAAGGGCGCCACCGACAGCATGATCCCCGTGAGGCCCGCGCATAGGAACTGGAAGAGGAAGCCGCAGCAGAAGAGCATGGGCGTTCTGAAGATGAGCTTGCCCCCGTACATCGTCCCCAGCCAGTTGAAGATCTTGATGCCCGTGGGCACGGAGATGAGCATGGTGGAGAGCGCGAAGAAGGTGTCGAGCGGCCCGCCCATGCCCACCGCGAACATGTGGTGCGCCCACACGGACAGCGACACCGCACCGATGGACACCGTGGCGAGCACGATGGTCGTGTAGCCGAAGATGACCTTGCGGGAGAACACCGGAATGATCTCGGACACGAAGCCGAACCCGGGCAGCATGAGGACGTACACCTCGGGATGCCCGAAGAACCAGAAAAAGTGCTGCCACATCACGGCGGAGCCGCCCGCCTGCGTGTCGAAGAAGTGCGAGCCCAGGTAGCGGTCGAGGAGCAGCATGATCTGGGCGGCGGACAGCGGGGGCAGGATGAGCAAGGTCATGGCGGAGACGGTGAGCATGACCCACACGAAGATGGGCAGGCGGCCGAAGGTCATGCCCGGCCCGCGCATGGTCAGAGTGGTGGTCACGAGGTTGACCGCGGTGGCGATGGTGCCGATGCCCGTCACGAAGATGGCGAGGTTCCAGTAATCGGTGGCGTTGCCGGGAGTGAAGGCGCGTCCGGTGAGGGGCGCGTAGGCGAACCACCCAATGGCGGGTGCGGTGCCCGCGCCATAGAGGCCGTCCCCTCCGATGACGCTGAAGTGGAGGAGGAGGCCGCCGAAGAGCAGGATCCAGAAGCCAAAGGCGTTCAAGCGCGGGAAGGCGAGGTCGCGCGCGCCGATCATGAGGGGCACGAGGTAGTTGCCGAATCCGAACACGATGGGGATTCCGAACAGGAACACCATGGTCGTGCCGTGCATGGTGAAGAGCCGGTTGAAGGTCTCAGGCGGCACGATGTGCAGGCCCGGCCACGCGAGCTGCAGGCGCATCATGGTCGCTTCCAACCCCGCGACCACGACGAAAATCAGCGCCGTCACCACGTACATGATGCCGAGTCGCTTGTGGTCGACCGTGACGACCCAGTCGTGGAGCTCGTCGAGGACGGTGCGATGGGACTCGCCCGCTTCCGGCCCCGTCATGTCTCTCGAGAGCACGCTCATGTCCGTGACCTCACTGGAGAGTGGCCAGATACGAGGTGAGCGCCTCCAGCTCCTCGCGCGAGACTTTCATGGCGGGCATGAGCGCCCCCCGCTTCAGGGTGGCGGGATCCTCCACCCAGGTGTGGAGATTCTCGCGCGTGTTCCGCGCCGCTCCCGCCCCGATGGTCCAGCGGGACATCAGGTGAGTCAAGTCGGGCCCGAACACGCCGTTGGCCGGAGTGCCGCGGATGGTGTGGCAGTTGATGCAAGCCAGCGACGCGAAGAGATCGCGGCCATGCCGCGCCGTCGCGTCGTCACGCGCGGGCGTCCGCTGGGCGGCGACCCAGCGCTCGAACTCGTCCTTCGGATGCACCACGACCACGAGGAGCATGAGGCCGTGCTGGATGCCACAGTACTCCGCGCACTGGCCGACGTAGGTGCCGGGACGCGTCGGCTCGATCCACACGTGGTTGGTCTTGTTGGGGATCACGTCCATCTTGCCTGCGAGCTGGGGCACCCAGAAGCTGTGCACGACGTCTACGGACTCGACCGTGATGAAGGTGGGGGTGGGCCGAGCGGGATCGCTCACCGGCACGTGGAGCTCGTTGGCGGTGACCACGCCGAGCTTGGGATAGCGGATTTCCCACCACCACTGGTTGCCGATGATAGTTACTTCCACGGCGTCGGGCGGCTGCGGACGCCGCTCGATGCCCCAGATGTAGCGGGCGGTGACGAGGAAGAGGACGACGACGATGAGGAATGGCACCACCGTCCACGCCAGCTCGATCCGGTCACTGCCGTAGACCTGGGGCGGCTCGCTGGGTTCGTCGGTGCGCCGCCGGCGATAGCGCACGATGGTATAGACAGCGAAGCCGGCCACGATGACGAAGATGACGCCGGTGATGCCGAGCACGAAGAAGGCCACGTCGCGGATGAGCACGGCCGGGGTCGAAACGGGCGCAAACATGTTCGGCGTCGGCGCCGTTCCGTCGACGGCTGCCGCCAAGGCAGGCAGGGCGACGGCGAATACGCACAGCAGCGCGATTCGACGAAGCACGCGTGGACTATAGCCCCGCCTCGGAGAGCAAGTCAACGGAGGGGTCGCGTCAACTCAGGATCTGTTACAAACTTGCCTCACCATCGACGTCCGTCGACGAGACGGTAACGTAACGAAAGGAGACCGGGCATGGATCCCCGAAGCATGATCGCCGAGCCACACGTGCTCATCCTCGGAGGCGGCTTCGGCGGGGTCGCCGCGCTCAAGGCACTCAAGAAGGCACCGGTCCGGGTCACCCTCATCGATAAGAACGGCTACCAGACCTTCCAGCCGCTCCTCTACCAGGTCGCCACGGACGAGCTCTCGATCGACGAGGTCGGCTTTCCCCTGCGCAACCTGCTGCACCGACGTCCACGCTGGGCCTTTCATCGCGCGGCGGTTACCGCCATCGATCTCGAGAAGAAGAGCGTGACGGTCGAGGGCATGGCGCCGCTGACCTACGACTACCTGGTGATCGCCCTGGGCGCGGTGGTCAACTTCTTCGGCATCAAGGGCGCGGCGGAGCACGCCTTCCCGCTCTACACCATGCGCGACGCGATGCGGCTCAAAGTACACGTGCTCAAGGCCTTCGAGGCGGCCGACAAAGATCCCTCACGCGTCGACGACGGCGCGCTGACCGTGTGCGTCGTGGGTGGGGGCGCCACCGGCGTGGAGGTGGCGGGAGCGCTCGCCGAGCTCGTCCGCTACGAGCTGAAGGAAGACTATCCCGGCCTGCCCATGGAGAAGGCCGAGGTCGTGCTCTACGAGATGGGCTCCGAGCTCCTGAAGCCCTTCAAGCCCAAGCTCCGCGCCTACGCCAAGCAGGCTCTCGAGAAGCTCGGGGTACGCGTGTGCCTGGGAGAAGGAGTGGTGGAGATCGACGCGACCCGCGTGCACCTGAAGTCGGGCGGCGTGGTCAAGGCCCACACTCTGGTCTGGGGGGCGGGGCTGCAGGCCAATCCTCTCACCGGCTCGCTTGGCGTTCCGCTTGTCCACGGTCGCCTGCCTGTCGGCGCGGACCTGAGCCTGGCCGGCCATCCGAATGTGTTCGTGGTTGGCGACGCCGCGGTGGCCATGGACGCCAAGAGCGGGCAGCCGCTCCCGCAACTCGGCTCGGTGGCGAAGCAGGCGGGACGCGCGGCCGGCCAGAATATCGCGAGCCTGGCCGCCAGTAAACCCTCGCGGCCGTTCCGCTACCTTGACCGCGGCACCATGGCGACGGTCGGACGAGGAGCCGCGGTGGTCGAGCTGCCGTGGGGCATGACGCTGACGGGATTCCTAGCCTGGCTTTCCTGGCTGTTCGTCCACCTCGGTCTGCTCGCGGGCGGGGTCGAGAAGAGCCTCACCCTACGCGACTGGGTGTGGAATCTGCTCACCCGCCGGCGCGGCAAGCGCATCATCATCGAGTAGCGATCGCAGAGCGATCCATAGAGGACGCCGATCGAGGATCGGACTAGATCGACATCTTCCTATCGCTTCGTGCCGGCTCGCTCAGCTTCGTGCTGCCCCTGCCTCGCGTAGTCGATGGATTCAGCGAGGATGCGGGCGAGCTCCTGGGGCGCGTGGAAGCCCATGGAGTTCTCCGCCGCCACGAAATCGAGCCGCCATTGCGCTTGGCGACGCAGCATCCGCGCCGCCGCGAGCGCCTCGTCTGAGGCTCCCGCCGTCCTCGCTCTCGCGATGGCGTCCAGCATGTCGACGTTTGCTCGGGCCGCGCGCTGCAGCAGTGCGTGATGGCGATCCTGGATCGTGGCCACCCGGCCCGCCAGCTCCGCCTCGGGGACAGCGTGGCAAGTCTGGCAGGCGCGATTGATGTTGAGCAGGGGGCTGCGCACCCAGTGATCACTCACCTTGAGGGCTCCCACGCGCTGATAGGGCATGTGACAGTCGGCGCAGGCAACGCCGGCGCGGGAGTGCACGCCCTGCTGCCAGACCTCGAACTCGGGATGCTGGGCTTTCAGGAGCTATTGGCTCCTTGAAGTTCTGGAGGGTGAAGGCCACGGAGTGACGGAAGCCGTGATCGGCCTTGGCCAGCCACTTGGCCAGCCCAGCCGCGGGCAGGTGACACTCGACGCAGGTGGCGGCGTGCCGGTGCCCGCTCTTGAGCCAGGCGTCGTACTGCTCGTTCATGACGTGACAGTTCACGCACGCGCGTGGGTCGGTCGACAGATACGAGAGGCCCTTGGCGTATCCGAAGGTGAAGGCGCCCACGCCGGCGAACACCCCGATGAGGCCGGCGAAGACCAGCGGCAGTCGCGCGCTGGTCACCACTCACCCCCCGTCAACGCCGCGGAGCCGGCACAGCGCGTCCAATGCATCCGAGCCTCACATGCATCTCCTCACGGTGCTCGCGAAGCCCCACGAGGACAGCGGCCAGAGGCTCGAAACGCCAGCGCGCTCATGCGATCCGATGGCGGCCTCGCGTCGGGACGGCGCGTCGTCTCGGCGCGGCGTGGAACTACGGGCAGGTTTCCCCGGTTCCTCGTGCGGCCCCCCGGAAGGAGGGCCACCGTTCATTCGAAAACGCGGAAGATGTTCGGAGAAATTTCAGGATTCCTCCTGGACTTCACGAGGCTCGTCGCTGAAGATTGCGCCGACCATGGAGTTCCGTTGAAGTTCGCCCACCGGATCGCTGTCCCCGTAGACCAGAAGAACGGGCATTTTTGGCTTTTCGGGTCGCCAGGTGTGGGGTACACTCGCCGCAGCATGCGCGCTTCGAGATTTGGCGTACGTGCGCTCTTCATCTTCGCTGTGGTGGCTTCGGCCGCTGGGTGCAAGGAAGCTCCGAAAGCTGCCGTCCGCCCGCCCGAGCCCGTGAAGGTCGCGCCGGTCGTCCAGCGTGACGTGCCGATCTACGGCGAATGGGTCGGCACCACGCTCGGCTACGTCACCGCGCAGATCCGCGCCCACGTCCAGGGCTATCTCATCAGCCAGAATTACAAGGAGGGCACCGTCGTCAAGCAGGGCGACCTGCTCTTCCAGATCGATCCCCGTCAATTTCAAAACGCCGTAAACCAGTCCAAGGCGGCGCTCCGCACCGCGGAGTCGCATCTCGAGCAGGCCAAGGCCCAGGTCGCCCAGACCGAGGCCGACGTCGTCAGGGCCGAGGCGAGTCAGAAGAAGACGGCGCTGGACGTCGAGCGCTACCGTCCCCTGGCGAGCCGCGGGTCGGTGAGCCAGAAGGAGCTCGACGATTCCGTTCAGAATAACGATGCGAATATCGCCCAGGTCGAAGCCGCGCGGGCCAGCGTGGCAAACGCCAAGGCGGGTGTGGCCAAGGCGCAGGCCGAGATCGCGCAGGCCCAGGCTTCCCTGGACGAAGCGGTGCTGAACCTTTCCTGGACGAGAGTCACCTCGCCCATTGCCGGCATTGCGGGGATCAAGAACGCGGACATCGGCGACCTCATCGCCACGAGCACAGTGTTGACCTCGGTCTCCCAGGTCGACCCGCTGTACGTCCAGATCGGCCTCGCCGAGCAGGATTACCTCAAGTGGAGGCAACGGCCGGCCGCGCAGGAGGAGGTCGACCGGAAGAAGGACCTCCAGATCATCTTGTCCGACGGATCCGTCTTTCCTCACCGCGGCACCACCCAGATCGTGGATCGGCAGGTCGGGGTCACCACTGGCACCATCAACATACGCGGGTTGTTTCCAAATCCGGAGCAGCTCCTCCGTCCAGGTCAGTTCGCCAAGGTGCGGGCCATGGTGGACCTGAGGAAGGGCGCGCTGCTGATTCCCCAGCGGGCCGTACGTGACGTGCAGGGCCAGCACGAGGTCGGAGTGGTCGGCGCCGACGACAGCGTCGATATTCGAAAGGTCGAGCTCGCCGAGCGCGTCGGTCCCCTTTGGATCGTGGCGAAGGGCCTCAATCCCGGCGATCGGATCATCGTCGAAGGTCTCGACAAAGTCCGGTCGGGCGAGAAGGTCAAGCCCCTCCCGGCGGAGCCGGAGCCCGCCACTTTCGGCACCGCGCCCGTAATCACGCCCACGACTCCGGCCCCGACGGCTCCCGCGGTAGAGAAGAGCGCTCCCGCCGCCCGCAGCCAGCCGAAGTAGCCGGCGGATTTCGCCATGGCTAAGTTCTTCATCAACCGGCCGATCGTGGCGATGGTCATCTCCATCCTCATGGTGATCATCGGCCTGGTCGCCATGGTCCAGCTTCCCGTCGCGCTGTACCCCGAGATCGCCCCGCCGGAAATCCTCCTTACCGCCATCTACCCCGGCGCCGACGCCCTCACGCTCGAGCAGTCGGTGGCCACGCCCATCGAGCAGCAGATGAGCGGCGTCGACAACATGATCTACATGTACTCGACGAACATGTCGAGCGGCAGCCAGACCCAGCTGCGCGTGGACTTCGACGTGACCACCAACCCGAGCACGGACCAGGTGCTCACGAATCTGCGCTACAGTCAGGCTGCCTCTCAGCTTCCTCCGGAGGTGGTGTCACAGGGCGTGACGGTGAAGAAGTCGACCACGAGCCCACTCGCTCTCTTTGTGCTCACCTCGCCCAAGGGCACCTACGACCAGCTCTTCCTGAGCAACTACGCCTACGTCAACATCAACGACCCCATGACCCGCGTTCCCGGCGTGGGCCAGGTGATCATCTTCGGCGCGGCACAGTACGCCGTCCGCCTCTGGGTACGGCCAGACACCCTCGCCAAGCTCGATATAACAACCAGTGAAATCATCAACGCGCTGCAGGCTCAGAACACGGTCAATCCCGCCGGCCAGGTGGGCGGAGCTCCGGTGCCACCGGGCCAGGAATTCACCTACACCGTCCGCGCGCAAGGGCGGCTGCAGAGCGTGGATGACTTCGAGAACGTCGTGGTCAGGGCCGCCCCGGACGGCTCCATCGTACGGGTGCGGGACGTCGCCCGGGTCCAGCTCGGCGCCCAGAACTATACCTACGAAGGGCGGCTCAACGGTTCCCCTGGCGCCATCATCGCCATCTATCAGCTGCCCGGCTCCAACGCCATCGACACCGTGAAGGCCGCCACCCAGCTCATGGAGGAGGCCAAGACACGGTTCCCGCACGATCTCGACTATGTGGTCGCCCTCGACACCACGCTCGCGGTGAGCGAGGGCATCCGAGAGATCGTCAAGACGCTCTTCGAGGCCCTCGTCCTCGTGGTCATCGTGGTCTTCATCTTCCTCCAGGGCTTCCGGTCGACCCTCATCCCGCTTCTCGCGGTGCCCGTCTCTCTCGTGGGCACCTTCATGATCTTCCCCCTCCTCGGCTTCTCCATCAACACGCTATCGCTCTTCGGCCTGGTGCTGGCCATCGGCCTCGTCGTCGACGATGCCATCGTGGTGGTGGAGGCCGTCGAGCATCACATGGAACAGGGGCTGTCGCCGCACGACGCCGCCATCAAGGCGATGGAAGAGGTCTCGGGGCCGGTGGTGGCCATTGCCCTGATCCTCTCTGCGGTGTTCATCCCCACCGCCTTCATACCGGGCATTACGGGACGCATGTACCAGCAGTTCGCCGTGACCATTGCCGTCTCCGTGATGATCTCGGCCTTCAACGCACTGACCCTGAGCCCGGCGCTCTCCGCGCTCCTCCTGCGACCCAAGCGCGATGCGCGCGGTCCCCTCGGGGTGTTTTTCCGCTGGTTCAACCGTGTGTTCGCGCGCGCCACGGACGGGTACGTCAGGACCTGCGGCCAGCTGATCCACAAGATGGCCTTCTCTCTCCTCCTGCTCCTCGGGTTCACCGTTCTTACGGCCCTCTTGAGCTCGAGGCTGCCGGGCGGCTTCGTTCCCAACGAGGACCAGGGCTACTTCTATCTCAACGTGCAGCTGCCTCTCGCGGCCTCTCTGCAGCGGACTTCTGCCGTCAACGACAGGTTGGACGCCATCCTCAAGGCGACGCCGGGCATCAAGTACTACACGGGGATCGCCGGCTTCAGCTTGCTCAGCAGCGTGAACACGACCTACAGCTCGTTCTACTTCGTCACCCTCGAGCCCTGGCACGAGCGTGACAAGAAGGGGCTCACCGCCGACGTGATCATCCGAGACCTGAACAAACGGCTCGCGGGATTCCCCGACGCCGTGGCCTTCGGGTTCGCGCCCCCGGCCATTCCCGGCGTCGGCACCTCGGGCGGTGTGACCTTCATCCTCCAGGACCGCGTCGGCAAGGATCCCGCCTTCCTCGGCGAGCAGACGGCGAAGTTCCTCGCCGAGGCTCGGAAGCGCCCAGAGTTCAGCCTGCTCTTCACCACGCTGCTTCCGAGTGTGCCGCAGATCTTTGCCGACGTAGATCGAGACAAGGTCTTGCGACAAGGGATCAACCTCGCCTCCGTGTACCAGACGCTGCAGGCCTTCATGGGCGGCGCCTTCGTGAACTACTTCAACCGCTTCGGACGAGTGTGGCAGGTGTACGTGCAGGCGGAGGGTGAGTTCAGGACGAAGGCCGACAACGTGGGGCAGTTCTACGTCAGAAACGCTACGGGCCAGCCGGTGCCGCTCTCGACGCTCGTCACCATGAAAGAGGTCAATGGTCCGGAATTCACTATCCGCTTCAATGAGTACAGCTCGGCCCAGATCAACGCGACGCTGGCGCCCGGCTACAGTACCCAGCAGGGGATGAAAGCCCTCGAGGACGTTTTCGCTCAGACTATGCCGCGTGACATGGGCTACAACTACATGGGCATGTCCTTCCAGGAGAAGGTCGCCGCCCAGGGCGTGCCCCCCGAAGCGGTGTTCGGTTTCTCCGTGCTCGTGGTCTTCCTTCTTCTCGCCGCGCAGTACGAAAGCTGGACCTTGCCCTTCGGCGTGCTTCTGGGAACGCCCATCGCCATGTTCGGCTCCGTGGGAGCGCTCTGGCTCCTGCGCTTCCAGATGGACGTGTTCTCCCAGATCGGCCTCGTCATGGTCATCGGGCTTGCCGCCAAGAACGCCATCCTCATCGTCGAGTTCTGCAAGGAAGAGTACGAGAAGGGTAAATCGCTCTATGACGCAGCGCTGGCGGGTGCGAAGATCAGGCTCCGGCCCATTCTCATGACCGCCTTCGCCTTCATCTTCGGCGTGCTGCCTCTCGTCCGCGCCACCGGAGCCGGCGCCAACTCGCGGCGCATCCTCGGCTCCACCGTCATGGGCGGGATGCTGGCGGCGACCCTCATCGCTATCTTCATCATTCCTGTGACGTTCTACGTGGCGGAACGCTTCGGACCGAAGGCTAAGCCGAAGACCGCGCCCGTCCCGCCCGTGGGCGCGACGCCGGCGCCCATCCACGGCGGCGCCAACGGCGAGCGCCGCGATGAGGACGAGCCTCGATGAGATCACGACGAGGCCGATGGGCAGCGCTCGGCCTGCTCGGCGCCGCTCTCGCCTCGGGTTGCGCGATTGGTCCCGATTACAAGCGCCCGCCCGTCACGCCCCCCGAGGCGTTCCGGAATCAGACGACGCCGAGCGAGACCGCCTCTCTCGCGGACCAGCCCTGGTGGGAGGCCTTCGGGGATCCGGTGCTCCGGAACCTAATCCAGGAAGCGCTGGGCGGCAACTACAACGTCCGCATCGCCGCGGCTCGGGTACAGCAGGCGCGAGCGCAGGCGGCGGTGGCCCGGTCGGCCTTCTTCCCTCAGATCGGCTACAGCGCGGGAGCGGTGCAGTCCAAGGGGCTGCAGAACATCCTGGGGATCGGGAGCAGCAGCGTGACGACCCTCTACCTCGGCGGCGCCTCCATGAGTTGGGAGATCGATCTCTGGGGCAAGATCAGGAGATCGAGCGAGGCGGCGAACGCGCAGTTCCTCGCGTCCGAGGAGGCGCGCCGGGCAGTGCTCCTCAGCCTGGTGAGCGACGTGGCCCAGGCCTACTTCGAGCTGCTCGAGCTGGACACGAGACTCAAGATCGCGCGCGACTCCACCCGGGCCTATCAGGACACCTTCAATCTGTTCGAGGACCGGCTACGGTTCGGGGTCGCTTCGCAGCTTCAGACGTCGCGAGCCGAGGGCAATCTCGCCCAGGCGGCCGCCTCCATCCCTGAGATCGAGAGCCAGATCGCCGCCAAGGAGAATCAGATCAGCGTCCTGCTCGGGCGCAATCCCGGTCCCGTGCCGCGCGGCCAGCCGCTGTTCGACCAGGCGGCGGTGCCCACCGTGCCTGCGGGCCTGCCCTCCGCGTTGCTGGAGCGCCGCCCGGATCTGCTCCGTGCCGAGCAGGAGCTGGTGGCCGCCAACGCCCAGATCGGTGTGGCCAAGTCGCTGTTCTTCCCGCAGCTGAGCCTCACCGGCCTTCTCGGAAAGGCCAGTCCCGAGCTCTCCGCCCTGACAGGGGGTGCCGCCACGGTGTGGCAGGCAGGCGGCCAGCTCACGGGGCCGCTCTTCCAGGGCGGCAAGATCTACCAGAACTACAAGGCGAGCGAGGCCTTGGCCGAGGAAGCGAAGTGGAAGTACGAGCAGGCGGTGATCCAGGCCTTCCAGGAGGTTTCCAGCAGCCTGGTCGCCCTCGAGAAGCTTGCCGGATCCGAGGTCGAGCAGGCGCGAAGCGTGAAGGCGCTCGAGAAGTCCGTCCAGATCTCCAACGATCGCTATCTCTACGGCCTCGCCAGCTACTACGAGATCTTGGAGTCGCTACAGCGTCTCTATCCCGCCCAGTACGCCGAGGCGCAAATCCACCTGAACCGTCTCCTCGCCTACGTCCAGCTCTACAGGGCCCTCGGGGGAGGGTGGAATCTGGAGAACCCGCAGCAGCCGCCATCCGCGACCACGGCCGCTGAAGAACGTTCCGCCTGCGCCGTCACCCAGAAGCAGTGCTGAAGGGCTGAGTTGCCCGAGCCCGGCCGGGACATCACCCCCGGCGACCCGACCTCTCCGA
>Ga0306920_100002741_pt1 | contig 22225 bp, 18 predicted proteins | sample flu12Cox44000170_FD_204666 | JGI IMG/M metagenome (GOLD analysis project Ga0306920, IMG submission 204666) | Lab enrichment of tropical soil microbial communities from Luquillo Experimental Forest, Puerto Rico - flux4day.12C.oxic.44.000.170 (v2)... | ecosystem: Environmental > Terrestrial >...
TGGGTTGACCTCACCACCAGTTCTCCGCTGGTTATGAAGCCGATCCAGGACGAGGCCCTCGCCCGTGGCGTGGAAGTCCTGGAAGCACCGATGGGTGGCGGCCCCGGCGCGGCGCAAGCCGGTACCCTGCAGCTCTTCGCCGGAGGCGATGCCACGACCTTCTGGCGCGTGCTGCCGGTTCTCGAAGCGGTCGCGGACCCGAGCCGCATCAAGCTGGTCGGCGGCCTGGGCCTCGGGTACACCGCCAAGCTCTTGGTGAACCTCCTCTGGTTCGGTCAGGCGGTCGCCACCGCCGAGGCGATGCATCTTGGGCAGGCAGCCGGCTTTGACGCCGAGGCGCTCCGCACCCTGCTGGCCGACAGTGCCGCTGGCAGCGAATTCCTCCGCCACGACGTGCAGCGCGTCTTCTCCGGCGACTACATGCCGGTGTTCGGCCTCGACCGCTGCACCGAAGAACTCGAAGCGGTGACCGACATGTTTCAAGCTCTCGGAGTGCCCTGCGAGCTATCCCAGGTCGTCACCCGCGTCCACCAGCGCGCCCTATCGCGTTTTGGGCCGGTGGACGGAGAACTGATGGCCCTAGCCCTAATGGAGGAACTCACCGGCTCACGATTGCGACCCAGGTAGCGCCGACCGAGTCACAAGGCCCTGATCGCTCCGCTCAGACCCGATTCCGCGAGTAGTCCTTCTTCGGTCAGCGCTAGGAACGCGTGCCGGGCCGGGGACTTTACGGACCTGCGTGGACCTGAACGCGGGTTTGATGTTAGCGTGACGCAGTCGATGCTTGTCGATTCGGACATTTCGAACATTTACACGAGCTAACTCTGGTGGGGCGGGTGGGGCTCGAACCCACGACCGGCGGATTATGAGTCCAGACGGCCAGCGACCTTCGGCATAGTGGCTGACCTAGGCTAATGCGGACGGCGGTGCTGCTGCTCAGGCCGATTTCGGCGTGTATTGGGCATGATCAAGCTCGGGCAACCTGAGCATCGACGGTCACCGTTGGGGGCGGCGGTAGATCTCCGAGCGGTGGTCGATATCGAGGCCGTGGACGACGCGGCTGGCCGTCTCGCGCAGCGAACGTTATGCCAGCACTAGCCGACTTGACATATGCCGCACTGTGTGGAGGCTTGGCGCATGGCCATCCAGTCCGGCGACCGCATCGTCATCGAAACCCCAGCCGGGCGGCGCTGGCGCCCGGCCGCCCAAGGGATCGTCGTGACCGTCCTGTCGGCGGCGCTGGTGGTCGCCGGATCCGGCGGAGACGTCGGGCTGGTCATTGGCCTCGTCGGCCTGGTCCTCTCCGGGCCGTTCACTCTCGCGCTGCTGGTCCGGGCCATACGGAACAAGCCGGCACTGATCCTGGACGCCGACGGCTTCACCGATCAGACCCCGCCGCTCGGCGCAGGCTTCGTGCGCTGGAAGGAAGTGCAGCAGATCGAGGAACGGCTGTTCCGCAAGCGGGTCTACGTGACGGTCACACTCACCGACCGGGCGGCCTTCCGCGCTCGCCTGCCGGCCTGGCACCGGCTCATACTCCGGCTGAACGGGCCGATGACCGCAGGCGACGTCCTCATCCCGGACAACGTGCTTTCCATGAGCCCCGCGGCGCTGGTGAAAACGATGCGACGGCTGCACCGCGCCGCCCAGCGCCCCGCTCCCGGCGGAGGCGCCAACCGGCGAGCCTAGGCTCGGTGAGCGGCGGCGGCCTAGCCCGACCACCGTTCCACCCTCACCGCCAGCACGGGTCCGGTCGGCGGAGCCTCCCGGTACTGCCAGTAGCGGCCCGCCAGCAGCCGCAGCGGCTCCGCCATCTGCCGCCGTTCGGTCAGCACCACCGCCCGCCCGTCGGCGCGCACCCACCACAGCCTGTCCCAATCGTCGGAGTATTCGTCGGATATTTCTGCTGTACCTGGGGGGCGAGTCCGGTCCTGGCCATCCTTTCGACCGGCGCACGATCGAACCGAGGCAAGATCAGAGTCAAGGTCGTCTTCGCGTGTACCTGCACCTGATCGTCTTGGCCGTAACCAGTTGTCCTGCCTGCACAGACGGCCTTGACGGTGATCTTGCTCGGCTTCAACAATGGCCGCGCCGGGAGGATGGCCCGTTCGCGCACACGCGGCGGGTTGCGGCGCTCAGCTGGCGCGGCGAGCTGCCTGGGGTCTGTGCCTCGGCGGCCGCCGCCGTGGGCTTTCGCGCTAAGGCGAGCGGCCGCCGCGAGGTGCGGCGGGTTCCCTGCGGGCGCATAGCGCCCGCTTTTGCTGTCGTGTTAGCTTTCCCGCCGTAATGCGTGCGCGGTGACGCGCCGCCAGGCGCGCGGCGCGCAGGGCGCGCCCTTGATATACGTATAGTAAGTTCTCACCAAATCGGACAACATCCGTTGTCAAGGCCGCAATGGGCGGGGTTTTCGCTGGTCAGGCGGGCTACTGCGGTGGCCCGTGCTGGCGATGAGCGACGACAACACATGTTTACAAGTGCCACCTGACGCTTGACACCTGCGCCTTGACCAGCGAGGAGTCAGACAAGTCGATCCTGACGGATGGCGCCGTCCCGGTGACGGCGCTGGTAATGCTGGCGGGCGGCCTGCCTGGTGACACCGAGTTGGGCGGCGATCTGCGGCCACCCGATGCCGAGCTCGACGGCGCGGTCGACCAGCGCTGCGAGTTCGGCCCCTGCCTTCTGCTGTGCAACGCGGGCACGCGCGATCTGCTCCAGCACCCGCGGCGGGGACATCCCGGGAAACCTGCTGTGGCACGCTGGGCGTTTCCGCTGGCGCCTGGCGCGGGCGATCGGGCCGTTCCCTCTTGGCTCTCGAGCTCGAGTGGCGCTTCGGTTTTCCCATGCGATCCAGCATGGGGCAAGTCATGACCATTCAGGGTCGCCTACGCGTGAGTGTCGGTGTTTGCATTCAGCGCGCGCTGGTCGCACAGTAGATGGCAGAGCTGAGTAGGGGCCGCCGAAGGTGCCGGGCTGAACGCCCAAGGCACCGGCAGCATCAAGATCGCCGTTCCGGCGTGGAAGTAGGCACCCGCACTCCCCCACCGGGCGTCATCCCGGTTACCTCATCGCCTGCGGCAAGCGCCCGACATCTGCCTCCCGTGTGCCCAGGACAAGCAGGGGCTGACTGTTCGCGGAGCCCGTGGGCGGGGTGGCACCCCCACCACACGGATGACGCGTTCTGGTGAGGAACCCGCTGCTGCCTAGTCCCACACCGGAAGGAGATCCACCATGGACAAGCGGCTGCGCTGGCCGGTTCGGCGGTCCCAGCTGGACGACCAGTGCGACATTGCGGCTGAGAGGCGCCGTCATGCCCGGCGCTGATCAGCTCCGCGGCTCCCGAGAGCGGGACAAGCTCACCATCGCGGAGGTGTGCGCCGATCTCGGGATCAGCCGGCGCACGTTCTACGAATGGCGGGCGAAGAACAGGGCGCCCCGCTGCATCACCCTGCCGAACGGCAGCCTGCGCGTCCGCCGGTCTGAGTATCAGCGCTGGCTCGCGGCACGCGAGGAAGCCGCCTGATGACGGACGGTACGACCTACGACGCCCGGGTCTACCGGACGGAGGTCTACAAGGGCAGCGAGGTCACCACCTACAAGGTGCGCTGGAAGGTGGGAGCCAGGCTGTGGAAGGAGGGCTTCCGCAACGCCGCCCAGGCCGACAGCTTCCGTAGCGCCCTGCTGACCGCCGCCCGGAAGGGCGAAGCGTTCAGCCTGGCCACCGGCAGGCCAACTGCTTGGGAGCGGGCCAAGGCGGACATCAGCTGGTACGAGTTCGCCTGCGCGTATGTGGACGTGAAATGGAAACAGGCCTCCGCGAAGTACCGCAAGGACATCGCCCGGGCGCTGACGGCAGCGACGCCAGTAATGCTGGCAGAAGCCCGCGGACGGCCAGATGATGCCGACATCCGTCGGGCGCTCGTCCGGTGGGGATTCAACACCAAGCAGCGTTCCGACCCGCCCGCCGAGGTCGCCGAGGTTCTCGCGTGGGTAGCCCGGAACAGCGCTCAGCTGTCGGCATTGGCCGAGGCATCGACTGCGCGTAGGATGCTCGACCAGGCAACCGGCCGACTGGACGGGAAGACCGCGGCCGCGAGCACAGCTCGCAGGAACCGCACGATCCTGGCTAATGCCATGGACTACGCGGTCGAGCTGGGCCTGCTGGAGACGAACCCGATCCGAGCACTCAAATGGACGACGCCCAAGGTATCCAGCCAGGTGGACCGGCGAAGTGTCGTGAACCCACGCCAGACGCGAGCGCTGCTTGAGGCGGTGCGCGCCCAGCAGCCGAGCGGGCCTCGGCTGGTCGCCTTCTTCGCGGTGATGTACTACGCCGGGCTGCGTCCCGAGGAAGCCATCAACCTAGGCAGGGACAACGTGATCTTGCCGCAGCAGGTCTGGGACGAGGAGAGCCAGCAGTGGCGGAACCCGGCTGACGATGACGACTGGGGCCAGCTGCACATTCGCAGCGCAACTCCCGATGCGGGCAGCGAGTGGACCAACGACGGAAGCCCGCGCGAAAAACGACAGCTGAAGCACCGGGCTGAGGGAGACAGCCGCATCGTGCCGGTCCACCCCGAGCTGACCCGGCTTTTGCGGGATCACCTGGCCCGTTTCGGTACGACCGCCGATGGCCGCCTCTTCGGCGGCGTGCGGGGCGGTGAGCTACCGACCATCACCTACCGGCGGGCCTGGATCAAGGCACGCCAGATGGCGCTCACGGCGGCAGAGCAAGCCTCGCCGCTCGCCCGGCGGCCGTATGACCTTCGGCATGCTTGCCTGTCCACGTGGCTGAACGGCGGTGTCTATCCCACTCAGGTGGCGGAGTGGGCCGGGCACAGCGTGGACGTGCTGCTGCGGATCTACGCCAAGTGCGTTGTGGGTCAGGACGAGCTCGCCAAGCGGCGGATCAGCGAAGCGCTGCTTCAGGATTGACGCGGATGCCGTTCACCCTAGCGATCTCGGACTTGGGCACGTATTGGGCACAGAGAGCCGCAGATGACGGCCTCGCGCCGCGTACAGCCGCATATGCTTGCGAGATCAAGGATCTGGAAAGCCTGGCATTCCTGCAGGTCAGAGGGCCTAATTTGCGGCTTTAGGAAGTGGGGCGGGTGGGGCTCGAACCCACGACCGGCGGATTATGAGTCCGCTGCTCTGACCGGCTGAGCTACCGCCCCGGCATCGGGTGCACACTACACCAGTGGATCCCGGCTCGGCGAGCTAGGGTTTGCAGTGGTCTCGATAGACGGAGGGGACGATGTCGGTACAGGATCAGGAGACGTTCGGCTTCCAGGCGGAGGTGGTCCAGCTCCTGGACTTGATGATCAACTCGCTATACAGCAACAAGGAGATCTTCCTGCGCGAGCTGATCTCGAACGCGTCGGATGCCATCGACCGGCTGCGGCTGGAACTGCTGGCCCAGGGGGAGAACCCGGAGGACGACGGGCCACTGCAGATCCGCGTCTCCTACGACCAGGACGCGGCGACGATCACGGTCGCCGATAACGGGATCGGGATGAGCCGGGCCGAAGTGATCGAGCACATCGGCACCATCGCCAAGTCGGGGACGCGGGAGTTCTTCCAGGCCCTGACCGGCGATCAGCGGAAGGACGCGACCCTCATCGGGCAGTTCGGGGTGGGCTTCTACTCCGCCTTCATCGTGGCGGACCGAGTGGAGCTGACGACCCGGCGGGCCGGGGTAGCCGCGGACGAGGTCGTTCGGTGGAGCTCCGACGGCCGCGGCCAGTACACGCTGGAGGCAGCCGAGCGCCCGACCCGGGGGACCACGATCGTGCTCCACCTCCGGGACGACGATCGCGACCTGCTGAACCGGTACCAGCTGCGCGCCATCATCGGCAAGTACTCCGATCACATCAGCCTGCCGATCGTCATGCCGGCCGAGAAGAGCGGGGACGACCCGGCCCAGAAAGACCAGCAGAGCGAGCGGTGGGAAACCGTCAACCAGGCCTCGGCGCTGTGGGCGCGACCCAAGAACGAGCTCAGCGACCAGGACTACATCGAGTTCTACCGGCACATCGCGAGCGACTACGCCGATCCGCTCAGCTGGGTGCACAGCAAGATCGAGGGGACCTACGAGTACACGCTGCTGCTGTTCATCCCCTCGCACGCGCCGTTCGACCTGTGGCTGCTGGATTCCTCCCGGGGCATCAGGCTGCACGTCCGGCGGATCTTCATCATGGAGGACTCCGGCCAGCTGCTGCCGCGCTACCTGCGGTTCATCCGCGGGGTGATCGACTCCGCCGACCTGCCGCTCAATGTGTCACGGGAGCTGCTGCAGGGCAGCCGGGTGGTGGACCGGATCCGATCCAGCGCGGTCAAGAGAGTGCTGCAGTTGCTGAAGGACCTGGCCGAGCAGGAGCCGGACAAGTACGCCACCTTCACCACGGAGTTCGGCGCGGTGCTGAAGGAAGGCATCGTCGAGGACCTCGGGAACCGGGATGAGATCGCCCGGCTGGTGCGCTTTACTACCACCGGGGGCGAGAACGTCCCGCTGGCCGACTACGTGGCGCGGATGAAAGAAGGCCAAGACAAGATCTACTACCTGCTGGCGCCCACCCTGGCCGCGGCCCGCAGCAGCCCGCACCTGGAGGCCTTCCGGGCCAAGGGCGTCGAGGTGCTGCTGCTGGCCGACATGGTGGACAACTGGCTGGTCACCAGCCTGCGCGAGTTCGAGGGCAAGCAACTCCAGTCGGTCGCGCAGGGCACCGCCGACCTGGGCGGCCTAGTAGACGAGGCGGAGCAGGCAGCCCAGGACCAGGCCAGCACCGACTTCGCCGGCCTGCTGGCCAAGCTGAAGGAACTCCTGGACGGGCAGGCCTGGGACGTGCGGGTGACTAGCCGGCTGACCACCTCGCCGGCCTGCATCGTGGCCAACGAGCCCACGTCCGATATCAACCTGGTCCAGCGGCTGCGCGGCTCGGGGCTGCCGAGCCAGCCGGTGCTCGAGATCAACCCGAAGCACCCGCTGGTGGAACGGCTCAACCGCCATCAGGACGACCCGCGCCTGGCCGACTGGGCCTCGGTGCTGTTCAACCAGGCCGTGCTTACCCTCGGGGCCCGGCTCGACGATCCCGCCGCCTTCGTCACGCGCTTGAACGACCTCCTCACCGCGCTGACGGACGATCCAGCGGAGTGAAACCCCGGATTCACTACGCCCTAGCAAAGTGAAACCCCGGTTTCATTCGGTTGGGGCCGGGCGCGGGCCGGGCGGGGGCGAGGCGCGTTCGGGGCGCGAGTGACGCGGGGGCTCAGACGGGCGGGAGCTGCGCGCTGATGACGGCGGATCGGCCGCCGCGGACGACGGCCAGGGCGTCCTGGAGGACGCCGGGCAGTTCGTCCGGGTCGGCGACGGTCGCGGCGTAGGCGCCGCCGGCCGCGGCCGCGATGCCGGGCAGGTCAGCCTCGGGATCGAACGAGACGTGGAAATCATCCGCCGCCGCGGCCGCGCCGTGGCCGTGCACGCGGAGCGTGGAGAACTTGGGCGCGGCCCAGCCGCGGTTGTCGTAGATGACGGTCAGCGACGGCGCGTGGTACCGGCGCGCGACCCACTGGGCCGAGGCCGGCACCCCGAACAGGTAAGAGCCGTCGCCGACCAGGGATACCACGGTCCGTTCGGCAGAAGAAGCGAGCTTGGCCCCTACGGCGCCGCCGCCCGCCCAGCCCAGGGAACCGCCGCCGGACCCCAGGTAACAGCCGGGCGTGGCGGGCCGCAGATGCTCGGCCACGATCTGGTAGTTGGTGATCGTCTCGGTGAGCACGAGCGAATCGGTCCCAGCCAGCAGCTCGCGCAGGCACCCGGTCAGGTACCTGGGCGTGATCACGCCGGCTTCGGGCCGTTCGAGCGCGTCGAGAGCGGCGCGGCGGTCCTCGTTGGCGGCGGCGATCTCCGCTCGCCGAGTCTCGACCACCTGTGCCTCGGCCAGATTCTCATCCCGAACGAGCCGGGCAATCTGCGCCAGGGCCACCTTCGAGTCGGCGACGGCGAAGCGGCGCGCGGCGATCTGCCACATGGGCATGGTGGGTTTCAGCGGGTCAATGTCGATGACGTAGATCGCCGCGCCGGGCGCCGGCCGGTTGGTGGCGGGGATCCACGGCACGTGGCTGTCGACGACCAGGATGACATCGGCCTCGGCCAGCACCGGGTTCTGCTCGGTGGTGGTGAACTGGTAGCCGCAGTGCAGCGGGTGATCGCCGGGAAAGTTGACGCAGAACGCGGCCGACTCCACGACACCGATGGCGAGCAGCTCGGCCAGCTCGGCCAGCACAGGCACCGCGTCCGGGTTCCGGCCCAGATAGGACGTGACGATGAGCGGGTGCCGCGCGTGGGCCAGCGCGGTCGCGATCTCCGCCGTGGTCTCGGCGGTGAGCGCGGCGGGCTCGACCGGCCTGAACTGCGCCGGATCCACGGCGTACGGCTCGAGCGGCTCTTCCATGACCTCGCGCGGACCGACCAGGTATACCGGACCGGGCGGATCGCTGCGCGCGATCTGCAGGGCCCGGTGGACGAGTTGCTTGACGTTCCGCCCGGTGCGGATCTCGTTGTCGTACTTGACGAAGCCGCGCAGGATGCCGCGCTGGTCACGGGCGTCCTGGAGCCAGTGGATGAACTCGTTACGGCCCCCGGGCAGCTCGCCTTCGAGCGTGTACGGGGAGGCGCCGGCGAAGATGAGCACTGGCGCGTGACCGCGCATCGCGTTGTTCACCTCGCCGCCGAGGTTCTGCGTACCGTCGCCGACGTGCACCAGGACCGCTTGGGGCTGGCGGCTCACGCTGGCGTAGGCGTGCGCGGCGGACAGCGCGACGGTCTCGTGCGGGCAGATGATGAGCCGCGGGAATTCCTCCTCGCGGCCCTGCGCCCGGGCCTGCGCGAACGCCTCGATAAAGCCCGGGTGGTCGCTGCCAAGGTTGGCGAAGACATAGCTGACGCCCGCCTCAGCCAGTGCTTCGAGAAATGCTGTGCTGGTCGTATAGGAACCAGCGGTGCTGGCGTGGCCGCCTGCGGCGGTGGGCACGTATCAGTACCGTCCGGCTGTCTGCATCGACATCGCGTGCTCGACCAGGGTGACCAGGGTCGCCTTGGTCGATTCCCGGTTCCTCGCGTCGCACGGGATCACCGGCACGTCCGGTGAGATGGCCAGCGCCTCGCTGACGTCCCGGGACCGGTGCGGGAACTGGCCGTGGAAGCCGTTGATCCCGATCACGAACGGGAGCCCGGACGCCTCGAAGTAGTCCACCGCGGGGAAGGAGTCGGCCAGGCGGCGGGTGTCGACCAGCACGACCGCGCCGATCGCCCCCTGGATCAGGTCGTCCCACATGAACCAGAAGCGGTGCTGGCCTGGCGTGCCGAACATGTACAGCACCAGGTCCTTGTCCAGGGTGATCCGCCCGAAGTCCATCGCCACGGTGGTCGTCGACTTGTCCGGCACGTGCGACAGGTCGTCGACGTCGGTACTGGCTACGGTCATGACGGCTTCGGTGGTCAGCGGCGTGATTTCCGACACCGAGCCCACGAATGTCGTTTTGCCTACGCCGAATCCACCAGCCACCACGATCTTCACCGACGTCATGGCGGGAGCGTCGGACCTGGGCTGGGCGACGCTAGATCTTACGGAGTCCACTGAGCACCCTTTCGAGCAGATGGAGGTCCGGACGGCCCTCCGAGTCATCGCGCTGGTGGATGCGGACGAGCCCGTCCGCACTCATGTCCGCGATGAGAATCCTGGCCACGCCGAGCGGCAGCCGCAGCACCGCCGACACCTCCGCCACCGACCTCCAGTCCCGGCAGAACTGCAGGATCGCCTGGCATTCCGGTGCCAGCACGGATAGATCACGAGGCTCCAGGACGGTGGCGGTCACGAGCGCCTCGATGGCGAGCTGATACCTGGGCTGCGTGCGCCCACCGGTAACCGTATACGGCCGGACGAGCCTGGTGGCACCATCCTCCTCGGTCGCGAAACCGAAACCGGACCGCGCCGGTCCCGGCCCCTCGTCCCACAGGCCGGCCTTGGCCCCTGTACCCTGCCAGGAACCAGGCAAGCCCACGAACGGTGACCGGTCGTCACCTCGCCCTTGGCCCGCCACTAAAACCTCCGGTCACCTTCGCCCGTCACCGGGGATGGCTGCTTGCATAACGCCGCGGGTGGCGGGCGTCAGTACTCGCCCGGCCCGCTCAACCAGCAGGGTCATCTCGTAAGCCACGAGACCGAGATCGCAGGTGGACGCGGCCAGCACGGCCAGGCTCGAGCCGTTGCTTATCGCCATGATCACCAGCACGCCTCGCTGCATCTCTACCACAGTCTGAACGACCGCGCCGCCTTCGAACACCCGCGACGCGCCCTGAGTCAGGCTGGTCAGCCCCGACGTCACCGCCGCCAGTTGATCGGCCCGTTCCTGCGGGAAACCGGCGCTGAACGCCAGCGGCAGGCCATCGGAGGATACTACTACCGCATGCGCAACATCGGGGACCCGCTCCACGAAGTTGGTGATCAGCCAGTTAAGGTCCTGCGCGGGGCGCCCTGGCGTGCTCATGGGCACTCCTCTCGTCGCCCGTCCATACAGGTTCCTCCTCCTGGTCTCGCTGTGCCTGGGCCTTCAAAGTTCATCGGTCCGACGGCTCCTCGGTCTGGGGTGCGGCGGCGCGGCCCTCGCGCACGCCTCGCTGGAAGCTGGCCATGCGGGTCCTGGCCGCCTCCGGCGATCTGGTGGGTGCGTCGGCTTCGGCGTCGCCGCCTCCGCCACCGACCGATCCGGGTACGAGGTTAGCCCTCGGCACCCGCTTCGGCAGGCCCGCCTGCGTAGTATCTCCCGCGGTCGGCGCCGCGAGCGCCTGGGCGGCGCGCCAGCCTTCGTCGGCGGGCGAGGTCCACGTCGCCTGCGGGGCCGCCTGCTCCGCCTGGACCCCTTGGACCCCTTGGGCCCCTTGGACCCCTGGTGAGGGTCGTGGCGTGCTGACCGGCTTGCCGCTGCGGCGGAACCAGTCGGACTCGAGCGAGTCGAAGATCGGCAGCCGCTGATCCTGCGTGGCGGGCGGCGGCACCGTCACCTTGCCGGGCTCTGCCTGCTGGCCTGGGTCGTCGGTCCCTTGAGCGCCGGCCGCCGTGCCGCCTGCGCTGGGGCCGTCGCCACCCCGGACGTCCTGTCCGCTGATCGGGGACTGGGGGATCTGGGGCGCCTGCGGGCCCGGACCGCCAAAGGTGGGCAGCCTGCTGGGCCCTGGACCCCCTGGGCCCCCGGGACCGGGAGTCCCGGATCCGGCCGGCGCCGCCGGAATCCGCGGCAACGTCTGGTCCGCGCCGTCGCCGGGTGAGCCGTTCGCGGGCGCGGTGCTGCCATTGCCGTTTGTCTTCCCGCGCACCGGAAGCGCCTGGGTCGAGTCGCCGGTCGCGGCCGGTGTGTCGGCGCCCGCAGCCGGGGTGAAGGACGGCGAGGCCGGCTCCGACGGCGACAAGGGCGAGAACCTCGGGATGCGCGCGGCCGTGCTACCCGGTGTGCTCGGGTCGGACGCCCCAGGCGGCGCGGACAGGGAGGGTACCGGCCCGTAATCGTCGGCCTCGAAGCGGCGGAGCCGGCCGAGGGGCGGTGCGACCTCGGGCGCGGCCACCGTATCGGGCAGCCAGATCAGCGCGGTCAGGCCGCTGGCCTGTGCGTGCCGCAACCGGACCCGGACCCCGTGCCGGGCGGCCAGGCGGCCGACCACGAACAGGCCCATCCGGCGGGACACCGCGACGTCGACCACGGGCGGGTTGTCGAGCCGCCAGTTCGCGTGCGACATTTCCTGGTCCGAGATGCCCACGCCGTTGTCGGTGATGTCGAGGAGCACGCCGCCGCTGCTCAGCGGCTGGCCGGAGACGTACACCTGAGTGTCTTCGGGGGAGAACGTCGTCGCGTTCTCCACGATCTCCGCGACCAGGTGCACCACGTCGTTGACGGCCTGCCCGACGACCACGATCCCGGGCTGCACGTTGAGGACGACCCGCTCGTACTGCTCGATCTCGGAGATCGCCGCGCGCAGCACGTCGACCAGCGGAACCGGCTGGCTCCACCGCCGGGTTACCTCGTGACCGGCCAGGACCAGCAGGTTCTCAGAGTTGCGGCGCATGCGGGTGGCCAGGTGGTCCAGGCGGAACAGGCTGGACAGCCGACCCGGGTCCTGCTCGCTTTGCTCTAGCGAGTCGATCAGCGACAGCTGCCGCTCGATCAGCGACTGGCTGCGCCGGGACAGGTTGATGAACATGGCGTTCAGGTTGCCCCGCAGCATGGCTTCGTCGGCTGCCAGCCGGACCGCCTCGCGGTGGACCTGGTCGAAGGCCCGCGCGACCTCACCGATCTCGTCGGTGGAGGTGACCCCGATCGGCTCGATCTCCACGTCCTCGTCCGCGCCCTCGCTCTGGCTGAGCCTGCGCACCATCTCCGGCAGCCGGTGACCGGCCACGTCGAGCGCGTCGGCGCGGAGCTTGCGCAGCGGGCGGGTGAGCGAACGGGCCACCACGGTCGAGACGAGCACCACCAGGAACAGCAGGAACACGGTCACGATGCTGGTGATCAGCAGGTTCTGGGTGGCCTGCGACCGCAGCGCGTTGGCCCGGTCGGTGTTACTGATGACCAGGCCGTCGGCCACCTTGCGGGCACCGGCGATGGTGGCCGCCTGGTTGGCGTACCAGCCCTGGGCGGTCAGGCCGCTGTTGTGCGCGGTCAGCGGCAAGCTGGGGGAGGAGGTACCCATCTGCTCGGCCAGCGTCTCCTGAGCGGACGCCACGTCCACCTGGGTCCCGCTGATCGTGTTGTTGTAGTACTCCTGCTCGGCCTCGCTGGTGGAGGCGTTGAAGTCGGACTGGTCCGCGATCTGCGACTCGGAGGCCTGGCTCAGGGTGCCCAGGTCGCCCGGGCCGAACGTCCGGGTGGGGGAGTTCAGCGCTGAGAACAGGACCGCCCGCTGAATCGACATCTGGTTCTCGACGCGAAGCAGCGCGCCGAGCGTGGCGATGTTGCCCTGCAGGTCAGCGTCGTTGGCGCCGACCCCGACCGAGGCGCTGAACGCGTTCGCGGCGGCGATGACCTCGCTGGTGTACGCCCGGATGACCTGCGACGCCGGGAACAATGAAGAGGTCACGTTCTGGCGGATGGACGCCAGGTCGTTGATGTTGTCGACCAGTGCGTTAGCGTCGGTCACGACGGCCTGCTGATAGCCCGCACCGGGGGCAGTGACCACGGCCGCCTGGTTCAGCACCGTCTGGGCGTCGGCGCTGGTGGCGTTCTGCGCCTGCTTCAGCTGAGCGATCAGGGCCGCGTTGCCCGTCCGGTTCGCCGCATAGCCGGCGGACAGGTCGCGTTCGTCTTCCAGGGCCTGGGTCAGCTTCACCACCGAGGCGTTGAGCTCCGCCAGGTGCTGGATCCGTCCGGCCGCGACCCAGTTGTTGACGTCTCCGTAAATCAGGAACGCGCCGAGGGCCGACGCGATCAGCGTCGGGACGGCGATGACGGCCGCCAGCCGCCAGCGGACCCGCCAGTTCTCCAGCGCGAAGCGGGACCGGCCGGAACCCTGACGACGCGACGGCGCCGCCGCCGGACGGGACGTCGGGCGCGTCCCCCGCGGCCCCGCGGGGAGCGCCGCCGGGACCACGGCCGTGCCCGTCTGAGCCGCGGGAGCAGCCTGGATGGCGGTCTTTACGTCCGGGGCCTGAGCCGCCCTGCCGACCTGGCCGCCTGCGGCGCGGGGGCCGACCTGGCCGCCTGCGGCGCCGGGGCTGGCCTGGCCGCCTGCGACGGCGGGCGGGTCCGCCTGGGCGGTGTCCCGTCTGGCCGTGGCCGGACCGTCGCCGTTACCCCCTTCTAGAAGTCCCGAACCTCCCCCGTCTGCCTGCCCTCCGTTGACGGACCCGCCGGTGTCGCCAGGATTCGCCACCGATCGTCTACGCACTACGCTCGCACCTCGCATCAGTAGGCCTCGCCTGGGCGTATGCCGGGTTACGACCAAACCAGCCGCACGACATATGCACCCCCTTTCCCGCCGCATGCGATCGCCCCGTCAACGATCGCCACGGCCCGGGTTAACAGGGCAGCCGAGGCCACTCTCGCGTTACAAAACGGGTAAGGACATATAATCATCTTCTGGGTGGGCGCCACGGGGCATTCGCCAGTAAACGGGTCGAGAACTTCACGAAGTAGGTTACCGGCGCCGCCCGATGCTTAGTTCTTCTGCGCGGACTGCTGATCTACGGGTGACTGACCGGTAACTCCTCGTGACGATAACGGGCCTGCTCAGAATATTCTCAGAACTGTTGCCGGGCCTGCTAAATGCCACGGTAAAGACCCTGATCGCAGCCGCCGGTCCGTTAATCAGTCCACAATGATGTAAATTGCCCCTAATTATCATGTCATTTGGGATTACTGACTCGCGCCGCCCAGGCCTAGCTCGCGGGCGATGAGCATGCGCTGAACCTCAGACGTGCCCTCGCCGATCTCCAGCACCTTCGCGTCGCGGTAGAACCGCCCGACGGCGGACTCATTCATGAATCCGTACCCGCCGAACACCTGGGTCGCGGCGCGCGCGTTGTCCATGGCCGCGTTCGACGCGGTCAGCTTGGCGATCGCGGACTCCTTCTTGATCGGCTGGTCCGCCACCAGCCGGGCGGCCGCGTCGTACCAGGCCAGCCGGGCAGCGTGCGCCCGCGCTTCCATGTCGGCGATGGCGAACTGGATGGCCTGGTGCTGGTCCAGCCGGTGGCCGAACGCCTCGCGCTGCCGGGCGTACCGGACGCACTCGTCCACGCAGCCCTGCGCGAGGCCGGTGGCCAGCGCGGCGATCGCCACCCGGCCCGCGTCCAGGATCTGCAGGAACTGGGCGTAGCCCCGGCCGCGCTCGCCGAGCAGGTTCGCCGCCGGGACGCGTACGTTCCCGAAGGACAACTCCCTGGTGTCGGAGGCACACCAGCCGACCTTGGAGTATTCCTGACCCGGCACGAATCCGGCGGTTCCGTTCGGAATAATAATCGAACTGATCTCCTTGCGGCCCTGCTCGTCGCGGCCGGTGATGGCCAGGACCGTCACCAGAGAGCTGATCGAGGTGCCCGCGTTGGTGATGAAGGCCTTGCTGCCGTCCACCACCCATTGACCGTCCTCGAGCCTGGCCGTGGTCCGCATGCCGCCGGGGATGTCGGATCCGCCGCCCGGCTCGGTCAGGCCGAAGGCCGCCAGCCGCTCCCCTGCGCACAGGTCAGGCAGCCACCGGCGGCGCTGTTCCTCGGTGCCGAAGCGGAAGATGGGCATCGCGCCGAGCGATACGCCGGCCTCCAGGGTGATCGCGACCGAGGAATCGACCCGGGCCAGTTCTTCCAGGGCCAGGCAGAGCGCGAAGTAGTCGCCGCCCATGCCGCCGTACTCTTCCGGGAACGGCAGGCCGAACAGGCCGAGTTTGCCCATCCGGGCCACGATGTCGTAGGGGAACTCGCCGCGCTCGTAGTAGCCGCCGATGACCGGCGCGACCACCTCGCGGGCGAACTGGGCGACGGAGTCCCGCAGGTCCTGCTGCTCCGGCGCGAGCTGGTAACTGACCATGGGTCCACCTTCGCGAAGGGGGTCTGGGGGGTCCCCTTAGGATAAGGGAGCTCTCGCTGCCAAAGGCTCACCGGCGGCGGTAATCTAACCTGGCCACTATTCCTACCTGAGAGTGAGGCCATGGCTAGCCTGAGCTGCCCCGATTGCGGCGTGAGGGTCCAGCCCGAGGACCTGATCTGCTTCCGGTGCGGCGCGAACCTGCCGCACGCCAGCGGTTCCGACGACGACCTGCTGACACCGACCATCTCGCAGCGGTTCATCACGCCGGGCGACCCGCTGGCGAGCTGCCCGCGCTGTGGCACCCCGGTGTCCGATGCGGCCGACGTGGTCTGCAACACGTGCGGGGAACCGCTGCCCACCGGCCGGCGCCGCCGCATCTCGCCCGTCGTCATGCGGATCACCTTCCCCACCGGCAACGTGGACATCCCGGCCGGAACCTCTGTCCTGCTGGGCCGTGACCCGGCTGAGTCGCTCGTCGCCGCGGCGTTCGCCCATTTCGACAACGTCTCCAGGCGGCACGCCACGATCCTGGTAGACGACGCGGGGCACGCCTCGATCAGGGACGAGAACTCCACCAACGGCACCTTCGTGAACGACGACCGGGTGCTGCCCGGTGCGGAGGTCCGGCTGGTCGACGGGGACCGGGTGCGGCTGGCCGCGGACGTGACCGGCGACGTGTCGCTGCCGGAGGGCGAGCCCGACCCCTCCGGGCTGAGCCGCAACGGCCGTTAGCGCGGAGCCAAACGAGGGCTGAACGGGGACTAAACGAGGCTGGCCCGCGGTTGTCAGCGTTAACGGTGGGATTTTCGCTGAGTGATCACCTGACGGACCGGGGGCTCGGCCGTGCCGCATGTCATGCTGTCGTGGCAGTACGCGCTGATCATCGCGGGCTGCCTGGGGATCGTCGCGGTCGCCTCGCGGGTGGCGCGCGTGGCCCGGACGTGGACCGGCTGGAGCCGGTGGGGCGGGGTGGCCTGGGAGGCCGCGCTGCTGTTCGGGCTGTACGGGCTGTGGCAGTTCGCCGGGTCGTTCACGGTGATGAGCCCGGACGGGGCACTGCCCAGGGCGCGCTGGCTCTGGCACGCCGAGCGGCTGATGTTCCTGCCCAGCGAGACCAGCGTGCAGCGGCTGTTCCTGCCGCACCCGCTGCTGGTCCAGGCGTTCAACCTGTACTACGACATCCTGCACTTCCCGGTGCTGGGCGTCTGTCTCGTCTGGCTGTACGTACGGCACCGTGACCGGTACCCGTCCATCCGGACCACGGTGGTCCTGTTCACCATGATCAGCCTGCTCATCCAGTTCATCCCGGTGGCCCCGCCGCGGATGCTGCCCGCGACCGGGATGGTCGATACCGCAGTCCGGTACGGCCAGTCGGTGTACTCCTGGAAGGGCGGTTTCGACGCCGACCAGCTGTCGGCCATGCCGTCGGTGCACGTGGGTTGGGCGCTGATCGTCGCCATCGCGGTGATCACGGTGTCGCGGAGCCGGTGGCGGTGGCTGGCCGCGGGCTACCCGGTGCTGACGACCCTGGCGGTGGTGGTGACGGCCAACCACTTCTGGCTGGACGGCGTCGTGGCGGCGGTCCTGGTCATCGCGGTCCTGGCGGGGCAGAGCCTGGTGCGCCGGCTACGGTCTGGTAAATCTTCCGCAACCTCCCAGGTCACACCTGTGCGTAAGGAATTGTCCGTGCGATCATGACGCCATGGCGATCAAGGACGAAACCGCCTCCGGGTCAGCGATCGGTCTGCGCCGTGACGCTATCGGCCTGCGCGAGGTGCTATTCCAGTCGATCACGGACATGGCTCCCGGGGCCGCCATCGCGGCCTCCATCCCGGCCGGCGCCGCGCTGGCCGGGGGATCGCTTCCGCTGTCGGTCGTCTTCGCCCTGGTGGCGTGCCTGCTGTGCGCCTGGTGCATCGGCCTGCTGTCTCGCGAGATGCCCGCCGCGGGATCGCTGGCCACCTATGCGGCCCGCGGCCTGCACCCGAGCGTAGGCTTCCTGGTGGCCTGGGCCTACGTCCTGGTCGGCTGGCTGATCCCGCCGCTGGTGCTGCTGCAACTTGGGTTCACCACCGCGGCCACGATCAACTCCGAGTTCCACGGCTACCCGGCGAACCTGTGGTGGCCGTGGTCGTTGGCCGGCGCGGTGATCATCCTCGCGGCCGGCTGGTACGGAATCCGGACGTCGGCCCGGCTGGGCACCGTCCTCGGGGTGTTCGAGATCGCGGTCTTCCTGGTCCTGGCGGTCTTCCTGGTCGTGCACGCGGGCAGTGCCAACACCGCGCAGGTCTTTACCACGCACTACTCCCCCACCGGCCTGACCGGGGTGATCGGCGGCTCGGTGTTCACGCTGCTCGCGTTCGGCGGCTTCGAGGGCGCCGCCCCGCTGGCCGAGGAAGCCAAGGACCCGCGGCGCACCATCCAGCGCGCGATACTGCTGGCCACCCTGCTGATCGGCCTGCTCTACGTGTTCACCACCTACGCCGTCGACGTGGCCTACGGGCCGAAGGGCTTTGCCGCCTTCGCTAGCCAGACCGGCAACGCGTCCTGGGAGGGCATAGCGCGCTCGCTCTACGGGATCTTCTGGTTCTTCGTGTTCCTGGCCATCGTCAACTCGACCATTGCCAACGCCAACGCCGGGGTGAACGTCTCGAGCCGGACCGCGTACGCGATGGGCCGGATCGGGGCGTTCCCGCGCTTCCTGGCCATCGTCAGCCCGCGGCACCGGTCCCCGATCTACAGCATCCTGGCGGCGTTCGTCATCACCGTCGCGGTGACGCTGGCGCTCGGCCTGAAGTACACCCCGGTCACGGCGTTCGCGATGACCGGGACGGGCCTGGTGATCCTGATCGTGGCGATCTACATCTTGATGTGCGCCGCGTGCATCGGCTTCTTCGCCCGCCGGGGCACCGGGTTCAACTGGGTATCGCACCTGATCATCCCGCTGCTCGGCATCGCCGCGTTCGTCCCGGCCTGGCTGACGGCGGCGGGGATCAAGGTGTTCTCGTTCGTGACCCCGCTGGCCCCGCCGCTGTCCTACATGGCCCCCGGGGTGGGCGGCTTCATGGTCGTCGGCTTGATTTACATGATCTACCTGTACCGCAAGCACCCCAGCCGGGTCACCGACGTCGGCCTCGTCCACCTGGACATGATCGAGGAGGACGCGGCCCGTGAGTGACCTCCAGGTCATCTCGTTCAAGCCGTCGCCTGACCAGTACGCATGGACGTTCGGCGGGGCCGCGCCGGTGATGCGGATCCGTCCTCCCGCGGTACTGGAGGTGTACACCGAGGACTGCTTCGCCGGGCGGGTGCGCGCGGAGACCGATCTGGTCTCCCAGGTGTGCGAGTTCCCGTTCCTCAACCCGCAGACCGGGCCGTTCTACATCGAGGGCGCTGAGCCAGGCGACACCGTGGCAGTGCACTTCGTCTCGATCGAGCCGGCCCGGTCCTGGGCGGCCTCGACCACCGTGCCGCTGTTCGGGGCGTTGACTGGTACGCACCTGACCGCGTTGCTGAACGATCCGCTGCCCGAGGTGGTGTGGCTGTGGCAGCTCGACCTGGCCGCGCGGACCTGCCGGTTCGCTGCGCGGCGCGGCTCGTTTACCGTCGACCTGGCGATGTCACCGATGCACGGAACGGTCGGGGTGGCGCCCTCGAATCTGGAGGTGCGCAGCGCGCTGGTGCCCGACGCGTTCGGCGGGAACATGGATACCCCGGAGATGCGGGCCGGGGTCACCTGTTACCTCGGCGTCAACGTTTCCGGGGCGCTGCTTTCCCTCGGCGATGGGCACGCCCGCCAGGGTGAGGGCGAAACCTGTGGCGTCGCGGTGGAATGCGCGATGAACACCGTGCTGGTGGTGGACCTTATTAAAGGCGTGCCCTGCCCGTGGCCGCGGCTGGAATCAGATACGCACATCATGTCGGCCGGCTCGGCGCGCCCGCTGGAGGACGCGTTCCGCATCGCCCAGCATGACATGGTGACGTGGGTGGCATCGTTGTGCGGGCTGGACCTGCTGGACGCCTACCAGCTGGTCACCCAGGCGGTGGAATCGCCGCTGGCCAACGTGTGCGACACCAACTACACCTCGATCGCCAAGGTGCCCAAGCGCTACCTGGGCGGCCCAGTCATGGAGGGCACTGTCATGGAAGGCGCGCACGCCCGCCTGCGCGACCTGGCCGGGGAGTACCGTCGCTAAGAGTTCCGCTGGGGCTCAGCTGGGGTTCCGCTGGGATTCCGCCGTGACACGTTGACAGCGCCCGGCGGGAGCGTCAAGAGTAGGTATTCTGTCGGTTTTTGTCCGGAGCTGACCTTGGGGGCGCCATGGTCCGGAAGATAGTGGCAGAGCTACTCGGGACGGGACTGCTGGTCTATTTCGGCGTGGGCGTGGCCACCCTGTCGTTCGGCTTCGGTACGACGGGCAGCAGTTTCGCGGCCGGGGTGGTCGCCACGGCTCTGGCGTTCGGACTGGTGCTGCTCGCGCTGGCCTACGTGCTCGGTCCCATCTCCGGATGTCACATCAACCCGGCCGTCACGATCGGCGCGTGGCTCTCCGGCCGGGTCCCGCTGCGCGACGCCCTGGGATACTGGGCCGCTCAGTTCATCGGCGGCATCCTCGGTGCCTTGCTCTTGTGGGCCACGTTCAGCTGCTCGCCGCTCTACAGCAGGTCGAAGACGGGCCTGGGGACCAACGGCTGGGGCGCCGCCAGCCACATCCACATCAACGCGGGCGGCGCCTTCCTGATCGAGGTCATAATGACCGCCGTGTTCGTCTTCGCCGTGCTCGGCGCCACGAGCAAGACCTCGAATGCCGCCACCGCCGGCATCATCATCGGCTTCAGCCTCACCGTGGTCCATTTCATCGGCATCCCGATCACCGGCACCTCGGTGAACCCGGCCCGGAGCCTCGGCCCTGCCCTCGTCGTCGGTGGCACCGCCCTGAGCCAGGTATGGCTGTTCATCGTCGCGCCCCTGGTCGGCGGCGCGCTGGCGGCCGGGTTGCACCGGGTGCTGTACCCCGAGCCTCCGGTCGAAGCGCTCGCCTCGGGCGAGGTACCGGTCTGACCGGTCTGACCCTTAGCGCTCGCTGTCCAGCATGGCGACCTGGGCCGCGTCGTAACGCTCCCCCGCCACCGCGTCCGCGGGGACGGCGGCCTCGATCGCGGCCAGCTCGTCGGTGCTAAGCGTCAGGTCCGTTAGGGCGTGCAGCGCCTCAGCCAGCCGGTCGCGGCGCTTGGTCCCGATCAGCGGGATGATGTCGTCACCGCGCGAGGCGACCCAGGCGATGGCCAGCTGCGCCGCGGTCACCCCCTTGTCGTCCGCGATCGCCTCGAGCGCGGCGAGCAGTTCCAGGTTCCGCGCGTGGTTCTCGGCCCGGAACCGGGGGAAGCGTTTCCGCGGATCGCCATCGGCCAGCCGGGCGGTACCGCTGCTCAGCAGGCCGCGGGACAGGATCCCGTAGGCCGTCACGCCGATGCCGAGCTCGCGCACGGTGGGCAGGATCGTCCTCTCGATCCCCCGGCTCATCAGCGAGTACTCGATCTGCAGGGCGGCCACCGGATGGACGGCGTGGGCCCGGCGGATGGTGTCCGCGCCCATCTCCGACAGGCCGAGGTAGCGGACGTACCCCGCCGCGATCATCTCGGCCACCGCCCCGACCGTGTCCTCGATCGGCACCCGCGGGTCGAGCCGGGCCGGCTGGTACAGGTCCACGTAGTCCGTGCCCAGCCGGGTGAGCGTGTAGGCCAGCGAGTTCTTCACCATGGCAGGGCTCGCGTCGTGCCCGACGAAGGCACCCGACGGGTCCCGCTGCCCGCCGAACTTGACCTGGATGAACACGCTGTCCCGGGGGATCCCACGGCGCAAGGCGTCGCGCAGCAGCAGTTCGTTATGGCCCATGCCGTAGAAGTCGCCGGTGTCCAGCAGGGTGATCCCGGCGTCGACGGCGGCGTGGATGGTGGCGATGCTCTCCTGGTCGTCGGCCTGCCCGTAGATGCCCGACATGGCCATCAGGCCGAGGCCGGCCCGCGATACCACCGGCCCGCCGCGGCCCAGCGTGGTCATCTCCATCACGCCCTGAACCCTACCGGGATCCCGTCCCGGGCGGCCGGTAAGGTCGGGTCGCATGACTGCGGTCGTTCTCGCGTCCGGCTCCCCGGCGCGGCTGGCGGTGCTGCGCGGTGCCGGGCTGGATCCCGAGGTCGTCGTCAGCGGCGTGGACGAGAGCGCGTTCACGGCCGCCACGCCGGCCGAGCTGGCCGGCCTGCTGGCCCAGGCCAAGGCGGCCGCGGTGGCGTCGGGGCGGGCGGACGGGCTGATCATCGGCTGCGACTCGCTGCTCGACCTGGACGGGCGCGCGCTGGGCAAGCCCGCCTCGGCGGCCGAGGCGGAGGCCCGCTGGCGGGAGATGTCGGGACGGACGGCGACGCTGGTCACCGGGCACTGCGTGATCAACGCCGCCACCGGCCAGCGAGCGGCGGCGGTGGCAGCGACCAGGGTGCGGTTCGGCGTGCCGTCGGAGGAGGAGATCGCCGCCTACGTCGCCTCGGGCGAGCCGCTCGCGGTGGCAGGCGCGTTCACGCTGGACGGGCGCGGCGGCTGGTTCGTGGACGGGATCGACGGCGATCACGGCACCGTCCTCGGCGTATCGCTGCCGCT
>Ga0306920_100002745_pt1 | contig 22201 bp, 16 predicted proteins | sample flu12Cox44000170_FD_204666 | JGI IMG/M metagenome (GOLD analysis project Ga0306920, IMG submission 204666) | Lab enrichment of tropical soil microbial communities from Luquillo Experimental Forest, Puerto Rico - flux4day.12C.oxic.44.000.170 (v2)... | ecosystem: Environmental > Terrestrial >...
TCCAGTCCTTACCCACACGGGAATATGGAAATCCCGTGTGGACATCAAGGATAGGAATGAAATCGAACTTTTTGGGCAACTCGATCACGCCCCAGACGAGCGCGCGATTCGGCGCGTCGTGGGCCAGCGGACCATATTGATTCTGGCGGATGAGCGGGTACGGAAAATTCCCAAAGAACTGGTTATAGTCGTTTAGTTCTCCGTACGCATACGACCGGACATAACTGGTGGATACGGTGGTGTGTTCGAGAGCCTTCCAATTCAACATGCAAAGAAATTCGCGATAGGTTTGCCTGCCGGAATTGAAAAGTCCGAGGACTGCCGGGCCAAGAAGCGAATGCATAGGGCTGACGAAGAATTCGCGGAAGCCCTCGCGCTGCTCGTAGCCCAGGCGAAAGAGCAAGTTGCGTCGCAATTCCCTGTCAAACTGCAGATTCCATCCAAGGCTGTAAGGCACCCGGAGACTGCCGCCACGGGTGGCAAATACATGAGTGAAGGTCGTGGGACCAACGAGGACGGTCGTACCATCAGCGGCGAAGCGCGTGATGGTCTGCGCGGGAAAATCGGGGAAGGCCGCGACATTCAACGGAATCTTGTCAAAGAAGATGCCGAAACCACCGCGAATGGCGGTGCGATTGTCGCCCGTCGGAGCGAGAACAAAACCGACGCGCGGCGCGACATGCACGGTCTCTGACGCAAGGCTGTCCTTGCTGAGGCGCACACCAAAATCCAGTACCAGCCGCGAATTCAGTTGCCAATTGTCCTGCGCGAAAACAGTCAGCTCGTTCTTGGCAGCATCGGAGGGCAGTGGCGTCGTATAGAGATACGAAATGTTTTCAGCAAGAGTGCCATCCTGTCGTTGGACATTCACCGGGAGATTCGACACTTGACCCTGGTAGGTCGAGCGGACATAGGAATAACCCACGGTGAACAGATGCCGCCCGAGAAGTGCGAGCGGACGCAAATGCAAAGTCTGCGACCACTGAAAAAGGCGTGTGCCACGGTCTTGGTGATCGAAGTAAGCCCCGGAATTCTGCTCGGGAAAAAGGACCATTTCCGCGGTCTGCGTGTTGGCCGGAAAAACCCGCACGTCGAACCGCTTGGCGGAGAAGAGCGATTGTATGTATCCGCCATTGGCCAGAACCCAGCGGTCACTGGCCGAAGCGAAAAATCCGCGCTGCGTGTAATCCGCGGTTACCGGTCGCGGGTCGAAGGTGTCCATATTGGCGTAATCAATGTTTTGAGGATCAACGGTGAGGACGGCGGTGACGCGATGGCGGGGCGTTGCGTCCCAATCCAGTTGCGTGTAGGTGTTCACTTTCTCCTCGATGCGCATGTTGTCGGGATTGGGCAGCGACCACACCTTGGTCTCGTCGTAGCCAAAGTAGAAAGATTGCAGGATATAGAGCTTGCCGCGCTTAATCGGCCCAGCAACCGTGAAATGCGGGGTAGCGCTCTCGATTCCATGGATGCGGTTATCAATCCAGCGTGGCCGTGGCACCGGATCCTCGAAAAGCCATTTCCATTCGTCCGTGCCACTGCGGGTGCTGACTTCCACGACGCCACTTGCAAAGCCGCCATATTCCGCTGAAAAGGGATTGGAGAGCACGCGAATGGATTGCACGGCAACGGCCGGAAGTCGGAGCGCAGGCTGCCCCGTAAAGGGGTCCGCAACACTCGCGGTATTCACGAGGGTGCTGGACTGGTTGGGGCGGCCGCCTTTGATCCGGATCTGTCCGTCCGGTCCGCGCATCACGCCGGGGAGCAGCGGCAGTGCGGCCTGAAAATCATCGCTGAGGCGGATGACAGACTTCAAAGTTTTTTGCGTCAGTTCCGGCGTGCCTCCCGAACTCGAACTGACGTCGACGCCCGGCGTCTCCGCATTGACCTGAACCGTTTCGCTCTGCTTTTTGGGAATGAGCTGGAAGTCCAGTTGGGTAATCTCGTTGTCTTTGAGGACCACATGTTTAACGATCGTTTCAAAATCCGCCAGCGCTACGCAGACTTCGTATTCACCGGCAAGGATTCCGGCGAATCTATACTCACCAAGATCGTTAGAGACCGTTGAGAACTCCGCGCCGGTTGTGAGGTTGTGAAGAGTGACGCGAGCGTTCGGCCAAAGAATCTGAGTTTGATCGGTCTCAAGCGTGAAGATGACGCCGCTGATGGTGAAGGACTTTGCCGGAAGAGCGAGGGGATAAGAAAGACAGAGAGCGAGTAGCGTGCCGCAGAGCCCGCGCAAAGAAAAGCCACGTGACGGGTTGGCGCCGGTAGCGTTCGATTGCATCCGTGGATCCAGTCCGGCGGAAGTCTATAATCTTCATTTTAGGATGAGCCAGCTTGGCGTCACGTTGTATTTCTGGACCTTGGGGAACGGTTCTAAACGCGGTCAGGGAGGAGCTTAACGTAAAGCTTGCGCTCGCGAGGGCCATCGAATTCGGCGAAAAAGATTCCTTGCCAGCGGCCCAGGGCCAACTTGCCGTCTTCGACAAAAACAAACGTATTCATGCCAACGAGCATGGTCTTGAGGTGCGAATCGGAGTTGCCTTCCGCGTGGCGATAGAGAGCGGCCGCTGGGACGAGGCGGTCAAGGGCGCCTTCGGCGTCGGAGGCGACATCGGGATCGGCGTGTTCGTTGATGAGGATGCCCGCGGTGGTGTGGGGAACGTAAAGTAAGCAGGTTCCATTGCGAACACCGGAAGAAGCGACAACGCGCTGGACTTCGTTTGTGACATCCAGCATTTGCGTTCGGTGATCGGTCTTGACGCGCAGTACCTGCATGGCTGTTCCTGTTGCTGGCTACGGAATCGGCACGATGCAATGGCGCCCGGGCTTTTTCGGGTTGCACAGCTTCTGCAACTCTTTCAGGGCCTCGTCGCCCCATCGCGCCAGAAACGGCAAGAAGCACAAATCTCTCGATTGCAGGCCCTTCTGCGGGTACAGCAGATTTTCTAGAAACAGCGCGTGCTGTTCGATCAGTTTTTCGTGGCGGTCCAAGGATGCGCCGGTCTTCTCGCGGAGGCGTTCGATCTGGTAGCGGACGCGTTTTCCCGCGCGCATGATACTTCCTTGCACCGTCGGGTCCACCTTGGCGATGGCCTTGTGCAAACGTTGCACGTTCTTCTGTATTTTGCGGAGACTGGCGTCAAACTCCCGCGCCAACTTTTTTGGCACATTCTTCGCATACATACGCTTCCGCACTTCTTGTGACCCGAGCCAAGCGTCTTCCACTTCGAGTTCATATTTCTTCAGCAGGCGCACGCCCTTGGGATCGACCAGCGTGAAATCTGCGCGAGGTAAGATGACCGGCATCCGACCGAGCAATTTTTCGTAGAGTACCTCGGACTGCGCGAAATAAGAGACCTCCGCCGGCCCGCCGAAATAGGCGGCGGTGGGCAGTAGATAGTCCTGCATGACCGGTCGCAACAATGCATTGGGACTGAAGCACTCCGGTTCGGACGCCAGTTTGCGCAAACAGTCCTCCCGAGCTGTCGTCTTGCCGCCGCAACTAAAGTTGCCGTTCGATGCGCTAATGACCTGACGCCTGCCGCCTTGGAGAGAGAAAAGAAGCGTACTGCGCGAGGTCACCTTCACCTGGGCTTCGTATCCAGCTCGATCGAGTTCCTTGCCGCGTCGGAGCAGCCTTTCGTTCAGCGCATCCCTCTGCGCGAGCGCCTGTTGCAAAACGGGTGAGGCGAGGCGATGCAGTCGCACGTCCAGAGGATCCAGGAGGATCAGGCCATGAGTCGCAAAAATTCGGGCGAAGAGCTTGCCAAACGCGCTGCTGAACGTGTCATTCCGCGTATAGCTGGTGTGCAGAATCTCAGCAATGGGAGCTGCCGCGGGCCCGGAGAGTTGGGCGATGGCCTGCTCCACAAGTTCGATTACACTATTGCCAAGCAAAATCGAACCCACTGGAATAGGGTCCTCCGACGGCTTGGTAAGCTCCAAACGCTGTAATTTTCCTTCGTTGAACCACGTGGTGTGACGCACTTCGTCGACGTCGTGGTCCTCGGTCGCCATCCAAAAGATCGGAACCGTGGAAATGCCATCGGCGGTCAGTTGCCTTGCCAGTTCGACTGCGGACAGAGCCTTGTAGAACGAGTAGGCGGGACCGCCGAAGAGTCCCACCTGCTGCCCGCTGACAACGGCGACAGCGCCGGACTCGAGGAGCTGCAGATTCTTTTCCGTCTCGGCTGCGGCTCCCAAACGGACATTCTGGTCCCGCAAAATGCTTGCTACTTGGCGCTGTCGGTCGAGTGGAAACTTCAATTTTTTGGCATAGGAGGAAACGGCGGCAAGATTGGGCGGATGCGCAAAAAAGGGTTGAACTGCGGACAAATAACCCGTGTAGTCGCGGAAGAGCTTCGACGTGTGTGGTAGTTGGGATGGGAGCAGGGCGCGACAGTCCATGAGCGCTTAGATGATAAACGTTGCCAAAAGTGACGGCAAATCTGGATTGATTAGACGCGCGCCGCCACCGTTTCGTGTTGCGAAAGAAGCGCAGCAATCTGCTGTTTCTTCTCTTCGCGCAGTGGCAGAAGCGGCAAGCGCGGAACGCCGCCCCGATAGCCGCGCAAGTCCATGCCGTACTTCACGCCCGCAATGCCATTCTCCGAGACGATGCGCTTCGACACTTGCACGAGCTGAAGCTGCAGGGCCCTCGCGCGCTCGTGCTGGCCCAGCTGCACGAGTTGGAATAATTCGACACACTTCTCTGGTAACGCGGAGGCAAGCGCCAGAATAGCGCCGCGAGCACCCACGGCGAGCGCGGGATAAACGACCGCGGCCCCACCCGTCAGCACCTGAAACGACGACGGCGCGCCCGCGACGATCTCCCCAACGCGTTGGATACTTCCGGAGCTATCCTTGATTCCCGCGACGTTCGAATGATCGGCGAGAGCAAGAATTTCCGGCGTTTCAAGGGTAACGCCCGTAAAAATGGGCACGGAATACAGCAGAATCGGGATGGGAGAAGCATCGGCAACCGCTCGATAGTGATGAAGGTAAGTCTCGGCGCGATATGCAGGCTTGTAGTAGTAAGGAGTTTTGACCAGCGCGGCATGATAGCCAAAAGAGGCAGCACGCTTCGTGCGGGCGATGGTTTCCGCAGTGGATTCCGCGCCCGTCCCCGCGATGAGGATTTTTTCCGCCGCGGCCGATTCCTTCACTGCGATCAGCACGGACTCGCCTTCGTCACGAGAAAGCATCACGGATTCGCCCGTCGAGCCGAGAACCACGTAGCCTGCCAGGCCGGTCTTATTGTATCGGCCGATATTTTCCTTCACCCCAGCGAGCGAAACGGCACCATCCGCCTCAAAGGGAGTAGTCAGGGCCGGAAAGATACCGTTTATGACCATGGATCAGTCCCCGCCCCCGGAATTGCCAGACGCGGCCACGCTGTTGCGATGAAGATCCTGCAAACAGGACACCTCCCGCTGAAGTTCGATCAGAGCGTGAATCCCACGTACAGCTGCATGGGCCGCGGAAAGCGTAGTGATGCAAGGAATGTTGTAACGAATGGCGGCGCGGCGAATGGATTTCTCGTCGTAAAAGGATTCTCGGCCAAGGGGCGTGTTGATTACGAGGTCCACTTTCCCAGTCTTAATGAGGTCGACGATATTCGGACGGCCCTCGTTCACTTTGTAGACTTCATCGCTAGGAACGCCGACCGCGTGAAGGGCGGCGGCGGTGCCGCGCGTGGCCACCAGCTTGAAGCCGAGAGAGACAAGTTCCTTGCCTATGGCATCCATGTGACGCTTGTCGCGATCGTTGACGCTAATAAAAACCGTTCCGGAGCGCGGAAGTTTTTGGCCGGCTGCCAGCTGCGCTTTGGCGAAAGCCTGTCCGAAGGAAGTGGAGATGCCCATCACTTCGCCGGTCGAGCGCATTTCGGGGCCGAGGATCGTGTCCACCCCGCGGAATTTGTTGAACGGAAAGACCGGTGACTTCACCGAGGAGAAGTCATGTACGGCAATCTCCGCAACGCCGTGATGATGAACCAGAGGCAGGTTCATGTCCGACAGGCGGCGGCCCACCATAAGCCGCGCGGCGACTTTTGCAAGCGGCAGACCTGTGGCTTTGCTGACGTAGGGCACGGTACGCGACGCGCGCGGGTTTACTTCGAGCACATAGACGGTATCGCGTTGGATGGCATATTGCACATTCATCAGCCCGACAACCTTGAGGGCCAAGGCAAGCCGCTTCGTGTAGTCGCGAATCGTTTCCAGAATCTTGGGCGAGAGACTAACGGGAGGCAATACACAGGAAGAATCGCCCGAGTGTACGCCCGCTTCCTCAATGTGTTCCATGATGCCGCCGATGACAACGTCGGTGCCGTCAGCGAGAGCGTCCACGTCCACTTCCGTGGCTTCCTCAAGAAACTGATCAATCAGAACAGGCCGTGCTGGGCCCATCAGTGCGGCCTGGGCGACATATTCCTGCACAGTGTTCACATCGTACGCGATGGCCATGGCGCGCCCACCGAGAACATAGCTGGGACGAACCAGTACGGGAAGACCGATTTCGCCAGCAACACGCGCGGCTTCTTCGGGGACCAGCGCCGTTCCGTTGCGCGGCTGCGGAATCCGCAGTTCTTCGAGCAAGCGGCCGAATCGGCGGCGGTCTTCAGCGAGATCAATGGACTCGGGGGCAGTGCCAACAATGGGAACACCATTGCGCTTCAGTTCCAGCGCAAGATTGAGCGGAGTCTGTCCCCCAAATTGCACGATGACGCCATTGGGCTTCTCCCGCTCAACGATCGCGAGAACGTCTTCGAGGGTCAGCGGCTCGAAGTACAAACGGTCGGACGTGTCGTAGTCTGTCGAAACCGTCTCCGGATTACAGTTAACCATGAGCGTTTCGAATCCATCGGCGCGCAAGGCAAACGAGGCGTGGCAGCAGCAGTAATCGAACTCGATTCCCTGCCCGATGCGGTTCGGCCCGCTGCCGAGAATCATGATTTTCTGTTTCTGCGTGGCCTCGGACTCGTCCTCTTCTTCGTAGCTCGAATACATGTACGGAGTGAAGGATTCAAATTCCGCGGCGCAGGTGTCTACCCGTTTGAAAACCGGAGCAACACCGTAGCGGGCGCGCTGAAGGCGGACCGCGGCCGGAGTGGTCTTCCAGATTTGGGCGAGCTGCTCGTCGCTGGTCCCAATACGCTTCACCTCGCGGAGCAGATCCTTCGAAGCTGTCTCGACGGTGACGGCCGCGGCACGGCGATTGCCCGCATTGATTTCTTCGATTTGGTGAATAAACCAGGGGTCGATTTTGGTTAGGTCGCAGATTTCTTCGACGGGAAATCCTCTCTCCACCGCAGTAAGAATCCAGTGAATGCGGTCAGGCCGCGGCGTGGAAAGTTTCTCGCGCAACAGCGAATCCGGCGCATCGGCAGGCGAGCGCCAGGGGGTACTGGGTTCGAGCGAACGAATTCCCTTCTGGAGGGCTTCTTTGAAGGTCCGGCCGATGGCCATGACCTCGCCAACGGATTTCATCTGCGTTCCGAGCGTGGTGTCGGCACCCGCAAATTTTTCAAATTGCCACTTGGGAATTTTCACGACCACGTAGTCAATGGTCGGCTCGAAACATGCAGGCGTTTTCTTGGTGATGTCGTTGGAGATTTCATCGAGCGACATGCCGACCGCAAGACGCGCGGCGATTTTCGCAATCGGGAAACCCGTGGCTTTGCTGGCAAGCGCGGAACTGCGCGATACACGCGGGTTCATCTCGATGACGACCATGCGGCCGTTTTCCGGATTCACGGCGAATTGTACGTTGGACCCACCCGTCTCGACTCCGACTTCGCGGATGATGGCCGCGGCCGCATCGCGCATGCGCTGGAATTCCTTGTCCGTCAAGGTCTGCGCCGGAGCGACGGTGATCGAATCGCCGGTGTGCACGCCCATGGGATCGAAATTTTCGATGGTGCAGATGACCACGAAATTGTCCCGGAAGTCGCGCATGACTTCGAGTTCGTACTCTTTCCAGCCGAGCACGGACTCCTCGACAAGGGCTTCATGAACGGGACTCATGTCCAAGGCGTGGGCGATGGCCTCCGCGAATTCTTCCTTGTTGTAAGCAATGGAGCCGCCAGAACCGCCCAGCGTAAACGAAGGGCGAATCACCAGCGGGAAACCAAGCTGATCGCAGAGGCGAAGCGCATCCTGCGCATTATTGACGAGAGCCGAGGCAGGAACTTCCAGGCCAACCTTTCGGCAGGCATCCTTAAACCACAGGCGGTCTTCAGCCACCTTAATGGCGCGAAGCGACGCGCCAATCATTTCGACCTTGTGCTTTTCAAGGATGCCGCTTTCAGCAAGTTCGACGGCGAGGTTCAGCGCGGTCTGGCCACCAACGGTAGGAAGAACCGCGTCGGGTTTCTCCTTGATGATGATTTCCTCGGCATATTCCTTAGTGAGCGGCTCGATATACGTGCGATGAGCCAGCTCCGGGTCGGTCATGATGGTGGCGGGGTTGGAATTCACAAGGACGACTTCATAGCCCTCGGCGCGAAGAGCCTTGCAAGCCTGCGCGCCTGAATAATCAAATTCGCAGGCCTGTCCGATGACGATGGGCCCGGACCCGATAATCAGAATCTTGTGGATGTCTTTTCTCTTAGGCATCTCTTCCTTTTTATGAGTACGACCTCATCCGCGGGAACTCCCGGGATGCGCGAATTCCTTCATCAAGTCCGTGAACTGCGTGAACAGGTAATGCGAATCGTGCGGCCCGGGAGAGGCCTCGGGGTGATACTGCACGCTGAAGAGCGGCATCGTCTTGCTGCGCATGCCTTCATTCGTATGGTCATTTAGATTGACATGCGTAATCTCGACTTCGCTGGAAGGTAGCGATTCGGGATCGACACAAAAACCGTGATTCTGCGCGGTGATTTCGACCTGGCTGGTGAGGAGATTCTTCACCGGATGATTAGACCCGTGGTGGCCGAATTTTAGCTTAAAGGTTTTCCCGCCAAGGGCGAGGCCGCAAAGCTGGTGCCCAAGGCAAATGCCGAAGATGGGCACGCGGCCCGCGAGTTTGCGGATATTTTCAACCGCGTAGGTAACGGGCTCCGGATCGCCCGGACCATTGGAGAGAAAAACACCGTCGGGTCGCAGAGTAAGAACATCTTCCGCCAAAGTATTCGCCGGGACGACCGTGACGTCACAGTGATGATCCACAAGCAAGCGCAGGATGTTCTGCTTGATGCCGTAATCATAGGCCACGACGCGAAACTTGTGCGTGTCCGGGCTGGTTCCTGCCTCACCCATCTGCTCCGCCCACGGCGAGGTCGCGAGTTCGATCGAGCCCTTCTGCCAATCGTAAGCCTTGACGCAGGAAACGCGTCCAGCGAGCTCCTGTCCGGCCATGTGCGGCACCTGCTTCGTTTCAAAGGTCAATTGGTCCGCAGGAGTTCCATCGGTGGAAACCATGCCGCGCAAGGCGCCAACTTTGCGGATGTGTCGAACCAGTGCGCGCGTATCAATGTCCCAGATGACGGGGATCTTGTGGCGATTCAGATAGAGTTGCGCGGTCTCCGCCGAACGCCAGTTGGAAGAAATCTGGGAGAACTCCCGGACGATCAGGGATTCGATATACGGCCGGGGCGATTCCTCATCATCGAGATTCGCGCCCACGTTGCCGATGTGCGGATACGTCAGGCACACGATCTGCCCCGCGTAACTGGGATCGGTGAAAACTTCCTGGTAGCCGGTAAGACTGGTGTTGAAAACGACTTCTCCGCCCCGGCGCGCGATGGCACCGGCAGCGCGGCCGTTAAAGACGCGCCCGTCTTCGAGCGCGAGAATTGCGGGTCGGTGCAGAACTTCCGTTGTCAGTGTGTCCTCCGTCCAAACTCATTTTTCATTCGCCTCCGTCGTCGACAGCGACCCAAAGTGATCGACAGGCCAGTAGGCAAAGACAGCGCGGCCGTAAATAAACTGGCTGGGGACCGGTCCAAAGACGCGGGAATCATTGGAACTGATCCGGTGATCGCCCATGACAAAGTAGCTGCCACGAGGCACGAGGACAGGGCCGTAATCGGTGACGTCGGCGTAACGCGGCGGCACATAGGGCTCGGGGACCATCTGCCCATTAATATAAACAGCGCCGCGGCGAATCTCTACGGTCTCTCCGGGAAGAGCGATCACGCGCTTGATGAACGACTTCGAGCGATCCAGTGGATACCAGAACACGACCACGTCGCCACGCTCAATGGGCTCGAACCGGTAGACAAACTTGTTGATGAAGATGCGCTCTTGATCGGAGAGAAGCGGCGCCATACTGGTGCCTTCAACCTTCACGGGCTGGTAGAGGAACACGATGATGACAAGGGCCAAGCCAATCGCGATGAGCAGGTCGCGGGTCCAGACGCGAATCTCGTGACGCAGGTGGCTGGTGGGAGCACGGGGCACGGCAGAGATGGAGGATGCCAAAGGCAAATTCGGGGCGCTGGAAGAATCGCCCGGGGGAGGAGAGACGTTATTCTCGTCAGGTTTCAGCATTCCTCGCTGCCTCTTATTTATACCACGCTCCGAGCAAGGCACACCAGTTACGAATGGGCCAGACACTGGCGAGTCATCGGCTCTTTCCTAAGATTCGAGCGACGCCCGTGATGTTGCCTTCAGCATGGCAACGCGCCGCTTGCGTACTCACTTCATGATTGCGTTGCGGATGAGCTTAGCTACGATCTACCGAATTTCTGGCTAGGGCCATTTGTTACTCAGTTTCGTCGGACGAAAGAGCGAAGTTCAACGACGCTAGGGCTGCGACAACGGCGGTCTCAGTGCGCAGGATCAGCTTGCCGAGTGACGCTTCCTGAAAAGTGGCAGTGCGGGCAGCGGCGAATTCGCCATCGGTCCAGCCGCCTTCCGGGCCGATAGCCAGGGCGGCCGAGCCTGCGCTCCGGCCAGCGAGGATCAAGCGCAAAGTCTTGGCCTCGCCGGACTCGGAAAGAAGAATCGTGAGTTCGTGTTTGTGCGCGGCGAATGCCGCTTCGGGCTTAGTGAGTGGATCTAGAGTTGGCACCTGAACTCGGCGGGATTGTTGCGAGGACTCCAGGAGAATTTTCTTCCAGCGTACGGCTCGTTTTGCCGCGGCCACCAGGAGCGCTTTTTCGCTCCGGCTGGCGGAGAGAGGCACGATGCGGCTGACCCCAAGCTCGGTAGCTTTCTCCAGGGCCCATTCGAAGGCGTCGAACTTGATCACAGCCAGCAGAAGGGTCGTTTCAAGGACGGGCTTATGCGCAAAAAGCTCTTCGAGCAAGGCGAACTCGACTTCGTCGCGGGTGACACTTTCAATGCGACCGAGCCAGACGCTGGTGCCGTCGCTGAGTTCATAAAGTTGGCCCGGCTGCGCGCGCAGAACGTGTCCGAGGTGATGTGCGGCCTCGTCCTGCATCAGGGCGCGCTGATTTTCAAACTTCTCGACGAAGAAGCGGCGTCGCATGCCGGAGGTATCTTTGCACGGCTCGCGGTTAAAGCGGAAGTATCGCACCAGAGTTCTTTGCAGACGAAGGTTCGCCAATCTCAGACGTTCAACTGAGAATGGGCAGATGATTGTGGTGGCCAGGAAAACCAGAATGGTCACTGAGGTATTTGCTGGGATTGATGCCGGCAAAGGCCTGGAAATCGCGAATGAAATGGGCTTGATCGAAGTAGCCGCAGTCAACGGCCACATCCGCCCAGGTGATGGGACGGCCACTCGTGATACGCCGCAGAACCGATTGAAAGCGCCGCACGCGACAAAAGAGCTTCGGGGTCATGCCGACGTGCAGTTTAAAGAGCTCGATGAAGCGCCGTGAACTGAAGCCAGTCTTGATGGTAAGTTCTGCGATGCGCGCGGTTTGCGGCGCGCGAAGAAGATTGCTGACCGCGTATTCGACGACGGGTTGTTCTTCCAACATTCCGGCGGCACGTTCAAAAAGACAGAGTTCGACGGCGCGAAGCTTTTGTGCGGGCGTAGGCGCTTCGAGGACACGTTCGCGCAGTTGCCTCGCAGAGCTCCCCCACAGATCTTCCAATGCAAGGTGTTGGTTCCAAAGTTCGTTACTAGGGAGTCGGAGAAACGGTACGGCACCGGCCGGCCGAAAGGACACGCCGACAACCCAAGTCTGCTCGTCGGTGTCGATGGCGAAGGATTTGGTGCTCGGGCCGGACAGGGTGCTGCCGTTGAAGCGCCGCATTTTACGCGTGTCGTCGGGATCGTAGAGTCGCGTCTCATCCTCGGAGAGATTAATCACCAGACTCACGCAGCCATCGGGCATGAGGCGTTCCTTGGCGTGCGGTTGCGGATCGTTGCGGTAATACCAGAGAAGCTCGACAAAGCGAGAAAGCGGTGGGCCGGGAGAAAAGACCAGGCGGTCCATGGGATTGATGGTACCTAGATGGCCTGTCAGTGGAAAGAGGAATTGGAACGGCGCGCATGTTCTAAGTTTTAAGTACTTAGTTCAAGGTAAAAAATAAGAAGGCGACGTACGCGGTGGTGCGAGCCCGCCCTACGCAAGGCGAACGTGGGCGGCGCGGCGCTGTGATACGATGCTAGATTCAGTTGTGGAGAAAAACACTTCTTGAGCAAGACCAATCAGACGCTTACGGCGATACCCCTTGGTGGACTTGGCGAATTTGGAATGAACATGATGGTGTTGCGCTACGGGGACGAGATCCTCGTGGTGGACGCCGGAATGATGTTCCCCGACTCCGAACTGTTGGGCGTGGACCTGGTCATACCGGACATCACCTATCTGAAGCAGAACCGTCAGCATGTGCGCGCGATTGTCCTGACACACGGGCATGAAGATCACATCGGAGCGCTATCGTACATTTTGCGCGATTTAAATGTGCCAATTTATGGGACGCGGTTCACCCTGGCCCTGGCGAAGAAGCGGCTGGAAGAGGCGAGTCTGCTGGATTCGGCAAAGCTGCTAGAGGTGATGCCGGGAAGGCTCGTGGAGATTGGCCCATACGAAATTGAGTTCATTCCCGTAACGCACAGCACCATTGATTGTGTGGCGTTGGCGATCCGCACCCCGCTGGGCGTGATCATTCACACAGGCGACTTCAAGATCGATCAGACGCCCGTGGACAACTACCGCACGGACCTGCACACGTTTGCGCGTTACGGATCGGAAGGAGTGCTGGCACTCTTCAGTGACTCGACAAACGTGGAGCGCCCTGGCTTCACGCCTTCGGAACGCGTGGTCGTGCCGCGAATCGAGGAGTTGACGCGGTCGGCGCCGCGGCGCGTGGTGCTTTCCTGTTTTGCGTCGTCAATCCACCGCATACAACAGGTCATTGATATTGCTGAACGCGTTGGCCGGAAGGTGGCGTTCGTCGGCCGCAGCATGATCGACAACGTGGAGATTGCGCATGACATGGACTACCTGCGCATTCCCGACGGCATGGTGGTACGGCCGCAGGATATACGAAGTTTTGAGCCGCGCAAGCTGATTGTGCTGGCGAGCGGTTCGCAAGCCGAGCCGATGTCCTCCATGTCGCGCATCGCGGTGGACAACCACCGCTTTGTGACTATAGATGAAAACGACACGGTGATCCTGTCGGCCAGAATTATCCCGGGGAATGAAAAGGCAATCTTCCGGATGCTCGATCATATGTTCCGGCGGCGGGCGCTGGTGTACTACGACAATTCGGGCGGAGTCATTCACGTCTCGGGTCACGCGAGCCAGGAAGAACAGAAACTGATTTTGCAGCTCGTGAAGCCGAAATATTTCATTCCTCTGCACGGAGAATACCGACACTTGTTTCGCCATGCGGCCCTGGCGCATCAACTAGGCGTGGTCTCGGGAGAGATTCTGTTGCTGGAGAATGGCAAGTGCATAGAGTTCACGGAAGATGGGGTGTTCCGGAGGGATTCCGTTGCTGCCGGTCGCGTACTGGTGGATTCCGGCTCGCTGGAAGAGATTGAAGAAGTCGTGGTGCGCGATCGCAAGCATCTTTCGGAAGAAGGTGTAGTGATCCCAATCATTGCCATCGACAAGCACACGGGGCGGATTGAGTCGGCCCCAGAGATTGTGTCGCGCGGGCTCATGAGCGAGAACGGCAGCGAATTTCTTGCCGGTGCGCGCGATGTCGTCAGCAGGACGGTCGAAACTTCCAACATGGAAGAGCGCGCCGACTGGTCGGTGATCAAGGAAAAGATTCGCGTGGACCTAAAGCGTTACATCAACAAGCAAACCTCGAAACGACCGCTGATCTTGCCGGTGATTCTCGAAATCTGACGTTTTCCCCTGTGGTAAATTTTTTGAAATACATTTTCCTGCCCTCGGTGGAGAATCACTTCGCGAGGTTTTTCCCTTCGGAGCGGCCGTTGGCTTCACCCGCAACACCACCAATTGCTCTGGCCACCACTCGTGGCGCATTTCTCTTCATTCTCGTCACCGTAACGCTGGATTTTCTGGCGTTTGGAATCATCGCGCCAGTGCTTCCGAACCTGATTATCCAGTTCGAGGGCGGCAACATAGCACGAGCGGCGGACATTACGGGCTACTTCGGATTTGCCTGGAACCTGATGCAGTTTATTTTCCTGCCGCTGCTGGGTGCGTGGAGTGACCGCTTTGGGCGACGCCCGGTTATTCTGATTTCCTGCCTCGGCCTTGGCCTCGACTATATTTTTATGGCCTTAGCGCCGACGTTGCGCTGGTTATTTATCGGACGCCTCATCTCTGGTATCACCGCTTCCAACGTTTCCAGCGCCTTCGCCTACATCACGGATGTCACCCCGCCAGCGGAACGCGCTAAGAAATTTGGCATGCTGGGCGCGGCATTTGGATTGGGATTCGTGATTGGACCGGCGGTTGGCGGATTGCTAGGACATTACAATTTGCGTGTGCCGTTCTGGGCAGCGGCGGGTCTAAGCCTGGCGAATTTCTTCTACGGGCTCTTTGTCTTGCCGGAATCCTTGCCGTTGGAGCGCCGCGCCAAGTCGGCGTGGCACATGGCAAATCCTCTCGGTTCTCTGACGCTGTTGAGGTCACATCCAGAGCTGGCCGGGCTGTCGTTTGTGGTCTTTCTTTATTACCTTGCTCACCAAGCACTACAAAACGTGTTCGTGCTGTACACGGAATTTCGCTACGGATGGAACACGAAAAGTGTCGGTATCTCGTTGGCCCTGGTTGGGGTGTGCGCGATCATCGTGTCGGGAGGACTGGTTGGCCCGTATGTGAAAAAGTTTGGAGAGCGATTCAGCCTGACTTCAGGATTGTTTTTCGGATTGCTAGGTTTTGCCGGGTTTGCTGCGGCGACGCGAGGCTGGGCCTTGCTGGCGGCGATTCCCTTCATTGCGCTGTGGGGCGTTGCGGGACCTGCGATGCAGTCGTTAATGTCCCAGCGCGTGGATCCAACATCCCAGGGGAAGCTTCAGGGAGCGATCAATTCCATTAGAGCGCTGACGGGAATGGCAGGGCCGCTCTTATTTACGCAAGTTTTTTCGGCGGCGATTGCTCCTAGCGCGCGAGTCCACGTGCCGGGAGCGCCGTATGACCTTGCGGCAGCATTGCTGGCCGGAGGCATGTTCCTGGCGATTGCACTGACGCGATCTCATGCGGCGGCAACGGCTGCGGTGGAGTCATCGTAGAGCGCCTCCGAGGCATGCCGACCTTGCCGAAACGTGCTGCGTACTATTGCTTCCGGAGTGCCAGGTTGGTACATTTTGCCCGCCCCAGTTGATGCCCTGATCCCCGAAAACGCTGCCAGCCGGTGAGGTGTAGCCACTTCGCCGTCCGCAGGCTGGCCGCATCCAGCTTGAAAGGGGACCTCCATGAAAGTGCGAGCTTTTCTTGCCTTGAATTGTGTCCTTTCCTTCCTTATGGTGTCTCTCTCCCGCCCAACCACGGCCACAAGCAAACCACATCTTGTTGTGGACGACGACAAAGTGGAGTGCCCGAACGCCGACTTCACGCGCATCCAAGACGCAGTGTATGCTGCCACGCCGGGGGCGTCCATCCGAATCTGCAGAGGCGTGTACGTGGAGCAAGTGAAGATCAACAAGCCACTCGATATAGACGCCGACAGCGGGGCAATTCTCATGCCTGCACCGATCAAGCAGAATACGACAAGCTTGTTTGACGCCTCGCCGCTCGCGACGGCGATTCTCGTAGCCGACACGACGGATGTATCCATTGCAGGCCTGGTGGTGGACGGGACAAACGCAGGGATTTCGGAGTGCTCGCCCCTTCTCCTTGGCATTACCTTCCAGAACGCCTCGGGAGCAATCCAGCGGGTGACACTGCGGAATTTCAGGCTCGGACCAGGCTTCGGGGGTTGCCAGAGCGGCTTGGGCATTTTCGTGCAGAGCGGCGGAGGCGGGATTTCCCGCGTATCAATCGATAAGTGCACGGTTCATGACTTCCAGAAGAATGGAATCACCGCCAACGAAGTGGGCACGGAAGTAACCATCCGCGGTAACGTGGTGACTGGGATTGGACCCACCACTGGTGCTGCGCAAAATGGAATCCAGATCGGTTTTGGTGCGGGAGGTTCGATTGATGGCAACACGGTATCGAACATGGTGTGGTCGCCTTGTGTGTCGGTGAAGACCTGTGCCGCGGTGGCGACGAATATTCTCGTTACACAGTCCGATGGAGTGGAGGTGACGGAAAATACTGTTGGCATCAGCCAGGTGGGGATTTTCGTCCATGGGAACCAAGGCGAGGTCGAAACGAACGAGACTTTCGCGAGCAGCGTGTTCGACGGGATTCGCATAGAGGGAGACCAAGGTGAGGTTCGGAGCAATCACGTCTTCAATGGCGCGGAGGCTGGAGTATTTATAGCTGGGAACAACAATCTTGTGGAGCACAACACCATCACCGAAGCGGCGATCGGAATTCTGAAGGCTAGCGGTTCCAGCGGTAACTTAATTCAGGGGAATCGTGTTTTCGGCACGCCCATCGCTGTACAGGATCCTTCCACGTCTACGCTGTCAGAGATTATTTCGCCGGTGCGTTAGAGACGAATGAGAACCCAAGATGCCGGGCCCGGCCGGGTCGGTGCAAGCGCCGACACAGCGCCGGAAGACTGGGACTTACAGAAACGTTGGACTCGCCAGCGATCTGGCGGGTGGATAGAAATTCGCTTGACTCCGTACCCAGGTACGGCGTCTACGCTCTCTCGTGAGGCATCTCAAAGGGAGGGCGCCGCCGGACGAAGGAGCGCGTTATGGCAAGGCGAACGATCGGCAAACTGGCTAAGGAAGCGGGCGTGGGCGTGGAGACCGTGCGGTTCTATGAACGGCGCGGGATACTCCAGCAACCGCGCAAACCCCAGCAGGGTTACCGAACCTATTCCGATCGCGACCTGGTCACGATTCGCTACATCAAGGAAGCGCAGGGGCTCAGCTTCACTCTCAGCGACGCGCAAACTCTAATTGCGCGCGCGGAGAACGATACGACAGGTTTCTGTGCTTCGGTGAGAGCCGTGGCGCGGAAGAAACTTCAGGACACGCGAAAGCAGATCGCCGAGTTGCACGCGCTGGAATCCAGGCTCGAAAAGTTTCTGGTGGACTGCGCGGCCAACAAAGGCGAGAAGAACTGCCCCATTCTGCGCGAGATTCGCTCCTGCCCGAAGCAGTGCTAAGTCGTCGTTAACGTTTCGCAACGCCTTTCTCCATGTTGACGCCTCCAATTCTGCTTAACGGGAGGACTCCGTGAAACATTCTCTATCTACGGCAACCGTAATTCTTGCAGCTTGTCTCGTTATGTATGCAAGTACAGCGGGCCGCGAGCGGTCAACAATCACCGATAACGAAGCGTCGCTTAAGCAACTCCACGGCCAACTAATCCTGGCTTGGCAACATGCGGACGCAAAGGCCATGGCTTCGGTTTATGCGGAAGACGCAGACCTTGTCATTCCCACGGGCTTGACAATGCGTGGTAAGCAAGAAATTGAACACTTCTATGCAAACGTGTTCGATGCCGGCTACCGGGGAAGCCAGGGTGTTAGCGAGATCGTGCGAATCCGGTTTCTTCGCCCCGATATCGCCGTGGTTGATGCGACCTGGAGCATCAAGAACGTCCGCGATAGACAAGGTTTGCCGGCACCGGACGAAGCGGGCGTGTTGACGTTTGTAGCAGTCCGGTCGTCCGGAGCGTGGCAGATTGCGGTCGTGCGAGAGCAAACCTCCGCGACCGCGTTTCGCGCCGCGAACGGACACTGAGAGCGCGGGGAAAAAAACACGGGAGGTTGACGAGCTAGTCTCCCACCATACTTGCGCGGAGAGTTATTTAAGCTGCTCTGCCTGCGTACTAGTCTCCGTAAGGAGACACAGTATGACATCTTCCTCTTTGAGCAGAACCCTCACTCTAGCCACGCTGGCAGCTCTGTTCAGTTCGTCCGGGGCTTCTTCCCTGCTTGTAGGGGGGCAGAGTTCTTCGGAGACAATCCAGCCAAAAATCGAAGCGGCGCGACTGGGCCGCGACCTGCCGCAACTGCAAGCGTCGAAGACAGAACTGGAAAAACAGATCGCGGCGAATCCGAACGACGCACAGGAGTATCTGCTGCTCGCACGAGTACTGGGGTACCTGGTAGACGCCTACGAGGGGCAGAAGAACAAGAAAGAGGCGGAAACCACCATCGATGAAGCCATTGCCGCTGCGCAGAAATCGATCCAGTTGAAGGAAAATTTTGCGGAGGTGCACAGCCTGCTGGCGGACCTGTATGGGCGAAAGATCGGCTTTGGCGGGATGTTCGTGGGCGCACACTACGGGCCGATGGTGCAGCAGGAGAACAAGCGCGCCATGGAGCTCAACGACAAGAACCCTCGCGTAGGGGCCAGCCTGGGCCGGCAATACCTCATGGCTCCATCCATGTTTGGCGGGAGCGTGGACAACGCGATCGAGTCGTTTCAGAAGTCGCTAGCCCTGGAACCTAAGCAGGATGAAACGCTGGTATGGCTTGCGCAGGCGTACAAGAAGAAAGGGGACATGACGCAGGCACGTGCGGCGGTTGTGAAGGCGCTTGCCCTCAACCCGCGGAACCCCATGGCGAAAGGTTTTAAGTTTTAAGTGGTAAGTTTTGAGTCCTGAGGCTCGTGTTCTCGGGCCTTCGACGACTTAAGCGTCGAGTTGTCCCTGGAAAACTTCACCCGGAAGCGGAGTCAGGCGCCGGCTCGGCTCCTCCGAACTTGAAGGAATTGGCCTGGCACTGGTAATCGGGCCGCGTTCGGAATGCTTCTTCGTGGGCTTCGGGTCGTCTTCGCGCAGGCGTTCCATGCGAATGCCGAGGGTCTGTTCGAGTTGAAAGATTTCCGTTCGCTGGTCTTTGATGAAAAAGGTGGAGGCGACGCCGCTTTCGCCGGCGCGGCCGGTCCGTCCGACGCGGTGAATAAAGTTCTCAGCCACTTCGGGCAAATCGTAATTGATGACGTGCGCGATGTCCTGAACGTGGATGCCGCGGGCTGCTACGTCCGTGGCGACCAGCACCCGGAAGCGCCCGGCCTGGAAGCCTGCCAGTGCGGCGTTGCGCTGCGATTGCGAGCGATCCCCGTGAATCATGGCGGCGTTGATGCCATCGCGATAGAGTTTCTTGGTGATGCGCTCGGTGCCGCGCTTGGTGCGCGAAAAAACGAGACACCGGCCAGACTCTTCCGTCAAAAGACGATGGAGCAAATCCTGTTTGCCGTCGGTAGAAACTTCAAACGCCTGGAGGCGCACATTTTCCGAGGGCTTCAAAGTGGGGCCAAAGGACAGGCGCACTGGATTGCGCATGTAATCCTTCATGAGGTGCACGACGGATGCCTCAAGGGTGGCCGAGAAACAGAGCGTCTGGCGGTCCTTGGGGAGCTTGGCCACGATGCGGCGAATGGCGGGATGAAAACCCATGTCCAACATGCGGTCGGCTTCATCGAGAATCAGGGTTTGCACGCCGGAGAGTTGAAAGAGGTTGCGGTCGAGGTAATCCTCAAGCCGTCCCGGAGTGGCGACGACAACGCGAGCGCCGCGTCGGATGGTCTGCAACTGCTTGCCTTCGGCGAGACCCCCAACGACGAGAGCGGCGGACGGGAGGTGCCGTCCTCGAAAAGCTTCGAACTGCTCCACCACCTGCATGGCAAGTTCGCGCGTCGGTACAAGCACAAGCGCACTGATCCCTCGGGTTTCTTTGGCCAGGAGCTTTTCGATCACGGGTATGAGGAACGCGAGCGTCTTGCCCGTACCTGTTTGCGCGGTAGCCAGGACATCCTTTCCTTCGAGCGCTTGCGGGATGGCCGCGGCTTGCACCGGCGTTGGCGTCGTAAAACGAGCCTCTGCCAACTGGGCCTTCAAGTGATTTGAAATCGGTAATTCAGAAAAATTCTTCATTTTGCTTTCTTGCAGGCGGTTGCGATGGCGGCGGGTGTGTTTTTTTTGCACACGGACGCTACCTCTGGCACCGCCAGTCTTGGCTTACTTACGCTGAAAACGTACGGAGGTAACTGAAGGCGGGTGGTCTCAGATCTTCTAGCAGAGGGACCGCGCAACACAGCCGAGGCATTAAGCGTGAACACAGTATAGCATGAATTCTTAGCTTCAAGTCATCAGGTATAAGTTCTCAGTTTCGGGAGAGAAATCATCCCAGGCAGATGGGCAAATTCTTGATTCCTGCAATTCAGGGGTATAGGCTTGGGTTCACCTATCCAGGAGGCGTTTATGGCGACAGCTACGACGGTGATCGAACCAAAAGTCAAGATTTCTGCGAACAAACTTTTGATCAACAACAAATGGGTTGAGGCGGAATCCGGGAAAACTTTCCCGACGATTAATCCATCCACGGGCGAAGTGATTACCCATGTGGCGGAGGCGGATGCGGCGGACGTGGACAAGGCGGTTGGAGCAGCCCGCACGGCTTTCGACAACGGGCCCTGGCGCAAGAAGCTGACCACCTCCCAGCGCGGCCTGCTTATGAACCGATTGGCCGACCTAATCGAAAAGCACGCCGAGGAATTGGCCCAACTGGAATCGCTCGACAACGGGAAACCCTATCAGGTGGCGCTTGCGGCGGATTTGCCGCTAACCGTCGCGTGCTATCGCTATTACGCAGGATGGGCGGACAAGAATCAAGGGAAGACGATTCCCGTGCAAGGTCGCTATTTCACATATACCAAGCATGAACCGGTGGGCGTGGCCGGGCAGATTATTCCTTGGAATTTCCCGCTGTTGATGCAAGCGTGGAAGCTCGGACCCGCTCTTGCGGCAGGCTGTACGGTGGTCATGAAGCCCGCGGAGCAGACCCCTTTGACCGCCCTGCGCGTTGGCGAACTGATTCTGGAAGCTGGATTCCCAGAAGGCGTGGTGAACCTGTTGCCGGGCTATGGGCCGACCGCAGGCGCGGCGATTGCGCGGCACATGGATGTTGACAAGGTGGCGTTCACTGGATCGACCGAGGTGGGCCACCTGATTATGAAAGCCGCGGCGGAGTCGAACCTGAAGCGCGTGACCCTGGAACTGGGCGGAAAGAGCCCGAACATTGTGTTCGCGGACGCGGACATGGACAAGGCGATTGAAGGCGCGCATTTCGCGTTGTTCTTCAATCAGGGGCAATGCTGCTGCGCAGGTTCGCGGCTCTACGTCGAGGAAAAGTGCTACGACGAGTTCGTGGCCAAGAGCGTTGAGCGGGCGAAGAAACGCACCGTGGGGAACCCATTCGACAAGAACACCGAACAGGGCCCACAAGTAGACCAAGATCAATTCAACAAGGTGATGGGCTACATCGAGGCCGGCAAAAACGAAAGAGCCAAGCTACTGACCGGCGGAAATCGCGTCGGCGACAAGGGCTACTTCATCGAGCCAACCGTGTTTGCCGACGTGCAGGATAATATGAAGATCGCGCAGGAAGAGATTTTCGGGCCTGTGATGTCTATCCTGAAGTTCAAGGACGTCGATGAAGTCGTCGCTCGGGCGAACAAGTCGCTGTACGGGCTGGCCGCCGCGGTCTGGACCAAAGATATCACCAAGGCCCACGCGATCGCCGATGGCGTGCGCGCGGGCACCGTATGGGTGAATTGCTACGACGTGTTCGACGCGGCGGCGCCGTTTGGCGGCTACAAGCAATCGGGCATTGGGCGCGAGTTAGGCGAATACGGCCTGGCAAACTACACCGAGGTCAAAACGGTTACGATCAAGCTTTAAATCGGGCGAAGCGGCGTTCCAGTTCGGAGGGGCACGAAGGTTCGTGCCCCTTCTTTTTACCAGTACAATGTCTTTCACTATCCGTCCCTA
>Ga0306920_100002746_pt1 | contig 22194 bp, 20 predicted proteins | sample flu12Cox44000170_FD_204666 | JGI IMG/M metagenome (GOLD analysis project Ga0306920, IMG submission 204666) | Lab enrichment of tropical soil microbial communities from Luquillo Experimental Forest, Puerto Rico - flux4day.12C.oxic.44.000.170 (v2)... | ecosystem: Environmental > Terrestrial >...
TCCCTGAAAGTCTCTCTCTCTGAAAGTCTCTCTCTGACTATCTCCCCCGACTGTCTCCCCCTTACGGGCGTCGCAAGAGCCAGACAGGCTTAGATCTTCGCTGCGCCTTTGGCGCGGGCCGCGTCGAGCGCCTTGAGCACCTTGGGCGGCGACATCGGCAGCTCGGTGAAGCGCACCCCCGTGGCGTTGGCCACCGCGTTGGCCACCGCCGCCATGGGCGGCACGATGGGCGTTTCGCCCACGCCGCGCACACCGTAGGGATGGCGCGGGTTGGGCACCTCCACGATCACCGTGTCGATCATCGGCAGGTCCGAGGCCACGGGCACGCGGTAGTCGAGGAAGCCCGGGTTCTGCAGCTTGCCGTCGTCGTCGTAGATGTACTCCTCATTGAGGGCCCAGCCGATGCCCTGCGCCACGCCGCCCTGGTATTGGCCCTCGACGTAGCTTGGGTGGATGGCGCGCCCGGCATCCTGGATCGCCGTGTAGCGAACGACCGACACCTTGCCCGTGTCGGGATCCACCTCCACGTCGCAGATGTGGGTGGCAAGGCTTGGCGCCGCGCCCGCCGCGTTGATGCGCGCGTACCCGGCGATGGGACCGCCAGTCTTGCCGGCGATGCCGGCGATCTCCTTCAAGCTCATCGGGTTGTGCTTGCCAGCGTTGGGGCCGGCGGGACGCACCGCGCCGTCCTTGTATTCGACGGCGTCCTCCGGCAGCTCCCACAATTTGGCGGCGCGCTTGCACGCCTCCTTCATCACCTCGCGCGCGGCCTGCACGGTGGCCATGCCGCTCGAGAAGGTGGCGCGGCTGCCGCCGGTGAGAAAGTTGTAGCCAAGCTGGCCGGTGTCGCCAATCTGTACACGGATCTTGTCGAGCGGCACCTTGAGCTCCTCGGCCGCCATCATGCAAAGCGAGGCCCGCAATCCGCCGATGTCGGGCGTGCCGGCCGTGAGCGACAGCGTGCCGTCCTCGTTGAGGGACAACGACACCGACGTCTCGCCGCCGATGTTGAACCAGAAGCCCGAGGCGACGCCGCGGCCCTGGTGCTTCTCGAGCGGGGTGCGCCAGTGCGCGTGCGCCTTGGCGGCCTCCAGCGTCTCGACCATGCCGATCGGGCCGAACTTCGGTCCGTAAGCGGCCTTGGTGCCCTGCTTGGCGGCGTTCCGGAGCCGCATCTCGATGGGATCGATGCCGAGCTTGTCGGCGATCTCGTCGATCACGCTCTCGACGGCAAACTCGGAGATCGGCCCGCCGGGCGCACGATAGGCTGCGACCTTCGGTCGGTTCGTCACCACGTCGTAGCCCACCACCCTTACGTGCTCGAGATCGTAGGGGGCGTAGGCGCACATGGCACCCGGCTGCACAGGCGATCCCGCGAAGGCGCCGGCCTGGTATTTGAGCTCGGCCTCCGCGGCAACGATGCGCCCGTCCTTCCTCGCGCCGATCTTGACGCGCACGTGCGCCCCTGAGGTGGGACCGGAGGCGCGGAACACCTCCTCGCGCGTCATCACCATCTTGACCGGCCGGCGCGCCTTCTTAGCCAGCGCCAGCGCCAGCGGCTCCAGGTAGACCACGGTCTTGCCGCCGAACCCGCCGCCGATCTCAGAGGAGATGACGCGGATCTTGTTCACATCCCACCCAAGCAGGCGCGCACAGTGCGCGCGCACGATCCAATGGCCCTGCGTGGTCACCCACACGTCGGCCTGGCCGTCCTCCGAGACGCTCGCAACGCAGGCGTGCGGCTCGATGTAGCCCTGGTGCACCGGCTTGGTCGTGAACTCGCGTTCGACCACCACGTCGGCCAGCTTAAAGCCCGCAGCCACATCACCCAGCACGAATTCGAGGCGCTTGGCGATGTTGGAGGGCGTCTTGGGAGCGGGGTCGACGCCCGCCGTATACATGTCCTCGTGCAGAATGGGCGCGCCGGGCTGCATCGCCTCCACCACATCGATCACGTGAGGCAGCACCTCGTAGTCCACCTTGATCAGCTTCAAGGCCTGCTTGGCGATCACGGCGTTGGTGGCGGCTACGGCGGCGATGGGGTGGCCTTCATAAAGCGCCTTCTCCCGTGCCATCACGTTGCGCACCACGTCGCGGTAGTTGATCATCATCTCGCCCGCCGGGATAAACTCGGAGGGCTGGTCCTTGAAGTCCGCGGCGGTAATAACCGCCTTCACGCCCGGCAGCCTCTCGGCCGCGCCGGTGTCGATTGCGCGGATGCGCGCGTGCGCGTATGGGCTGCGCAGCACCTTGCCGACGAGCTGGCCCGACATGGCGAAATCGGCGCCGAACTTGGCGCGGCCCGTCACCTTATCCACGCCGTCGGGACGATCTGGGCGGTGGCCGACGTATTGGAACTCGGAGCTTGGCGTGTCTTTGACTTTTTCCTGCATGGGTCACGCTCCTCTCATCTCGGCGGCGGCGTCCAGCACCGCGCGCACGATCTTGTCGTAGCCGGTGCAGCGGCAGAGGTTGCCTGCCAGCCAGAACCGCACTTGCGTCTCGCTCGGATTCGGCTCCTTCTCGAGCAGCGACTTAGCGGCGACCAGGAAGCCCGGCGTGCAGATGCCGCATTGCAGGGCCGCGTGCTCGATGAACTTGCGCTGCAATGGATGCAACTCGTTGCCCCGCGCAATTCCCTCGATGGTGCCGATCGACGTGCCGCCGGCCTCCACGGCGAGCATCAGGCAGGAGCAGACGAGCCGCCCGTTGACAGTGACGCTGCAGGCGCCGCAGTCGCCGGTCGAGCAGCCTTCTTTGGTGCCGGTCAGCCCCAGCTGGTCGCGCAGGCAGTCGAGCAGAGTCTCCTGGGTGTCGCACAGGAACTCGACGGCATCGCCGTTGACGGTGGCAGTTACGTGATGTTTGGCCATCAGACCTTCCTCGCCCGTTCAAGCGCAATGAGTGCAGCTCGGCGGGCCAGGACGCCCGCGACCTTGATGCGATAATCCTTGGTACCCCGCTTGTCGTCGATGGGGCGGCAGGCCGCGCTCGCCGCGGCGGCGAGCTTCTGCAGCGCGGCTTCGTCGAGAGGAGTGCCGATGAGCGCATGTGCCGCAGGCGCGACCAGCAGCGGCCGGTCCGCGACCGCGCCCAGCGACACGCGCGCGGCCGTGCACTTGCCCCTACCGTCGAGTGTGAGGCACACGCCGCAGCCCACGACCGCAATGTCCATTTCCGTGCGCGGGATGAAGCGCAGGTAGGCGTCGCCCGTGTGCGCTGGCCGCGGCCGCAGCAGGAACGAGGCGACGATCTCGCCCTTTGCTAGGCTCAGCTTGCGCGGCCCGATCATCACGTCCTCGACGGGAACTTCGCGACGGCCCTTGGGGCCGGCGATGGAGGCCTTGGCGCCGGCGGCGATGAGCGCCGGAACGCTGTCGGCGGCGGGCGAGCCGTTGCACAGATTGCCGCCCATGGTGGCGCGGCCCTGGATCTGCGTGGAGCCGATGAGGTTGGCTGCCTCCACGATGCCGGGCCAGACCGACTTGAGCTTCGGGTGCTCCTTGAGCTCGGCGCCGGTCACAGCCGCGCCGACGCGGAAGCCACCAGCCTCCTCCGTGATCTGACGCAGCTCGGCAATGCCCTTGATGTCGACCACCAGAACCGGATCGATCAGGTCGGTGCGCATTTGCACCAGCAAATCCGTGCCACCGGCCAGCGCGCGCGCCTCGCCCGGTTCGTGGGCAAGCAACGCGACCGCCTGGTCGAGCGAGTTGGGCGCCTCATAGCGCATGTAGTCTTCCTCCTGACCCGTTGTACCGCTGCAAGATGGCACACCATCTCCCCCCGCGCCAATCCCCGGATGACAGGTCGCAGCGGCGAGCGGAGATTCTTGCATGCAAACCATGCAGCAAAGGAGCGGCTGCTGGCTCGAGCCAAGACCACCGCAGGCTCGCACCGCCGCCGAAGAGGCTGCTAAGCTGGTCGCCGACCCGCTGCATTCGCACACCAGGGAGAAGGCAATGGCCAAGAAGGGCTACTGGATCGCCCACGTGCAGATTACCAATCCGGAGCGCTACAAGGACTACATCGCCGCCAACGCCGCGCCCTTGAAGAAGCATGGCGCGCGCTTCCTCGTCCGCAATGGGGAGTGCCAGGTCAAGGGCCAACTGGCGGGACGCCGACACGTGGTCATCGAGTTCGACAGCTACGCCACGGCCAAGGCCTGCCACGACTCGGCCGAATACCAAGCCGCCGCCAAGATCCGCGACGAGGCCAGTACGGCGGATTTCATCATCATTGAGGGCTACGAGGAGTAGGACTGCCGGCAGCCCCCCATGCGCGCACGTCGCGCGCTGAGCCGCCGTTCGCACGGGTTGCAGGCAGTTTGCACGTTTGCAAGTGTGTGTCGCGCATCTGTAAGTGCGTATCGCACCCTTGCAAGTCCCTCGCCGTGCTTCGACAAGCTTGCGACGTTGCAGCACGGCGCTCAGGCCTGGGCGCCGGCCGTGGCGGCTTCCAGTGTGTTCTTGAGCAGGCAGGCCACCGTCATGGGACCGACGCCGCCCGGCACCGGTGTGACGGCGCCGGCCACCTCAACGGCTTCCTCGAAGGCCACGTCACCGACGAAGCGGCTGCGGCCATCGGGCCCGGGCACGCGCTGGATGCCGACGTCGATGACGGTGGCGCCGGCCTTGATCCAATCGCCGCGCACCATCTCGGCGCGGCCCACCGCTGCCACCACGAGGTCGGCGCGGCGCACGACGGCCGGCAGATCGCGCGTGCGCGAGTGGGCGACCGTCACGGTGCAGTTCTCGTTGAGCAGCAGCTGCGCCATCGGCTTGCCGACGATGTTGGAGCGGCCGATCACAACCGCCTCCAGGCCGGCAAGTTCAGGGCGCACGGACTTGGCCAGGAGCACGCAGCCCGCAGGCGTGCAGGGCGCCGGCGCCTGGCCGCCCGAAGCGAGGCGGCCAATGTTGATGGGATGGAAGCCGTCGACGTCCTTGGCCGGATCGACCGCCTCGATCACGTGGCGCGTGTCGATTTGGAACGGCAGCGGCAGCTGCACGAGGATGCCGTGCACATCCTTGCGCGCGTTGAGTTCGCCGATCAGCGTCAGGAGGCCCGCCTCGGGCGTGTCGGCCGGCAGCTTGTGCTCGAACGAGCGCATGCCGGCATCGCGGGTCGCCTTCGCCTTGGTGCGCACGTAGATTTGGCTCGCAGGATCCTCGCCCACCAGCACCACGGCGAGGCCAGGCACGACCCCGCGCGCCCGCCGCAAGTCGGCGACGCCGGTCGCCACCTCCTGACGCAGCGCCTCGGCGATCGTCTTGCCATTGATGATCAGGGCTCGTGGCATCGGCTTGACGCTCACCTCCTCGCTGTGCTCGCGGCGGCTGCGGCACGCATCTCGACCAGCGCCACGAGATAAGCTGTGTCACCCGCGACCACGACCGTCTTGAGCCGTGATTTGCCGCCGGCCGTGACCGACACGCTGCTCTTGGGTACGCCGAGCCAGTTGGCGACCTCCATCTCCACGGCGCGGTTGGCTTCGCCCTTCTGCGCCGCAGCGCGCACCCGCACCGCCAGCGCCGGCCCCTGCGCGGTCTCCACCACCCTCTCGATGCCCACGCACGACGACTTCGCGCTCGCGCGCACGAGGAGCCGCAACCCATGCGGATCGGCACGCCATGGCTGAGGCGGCGACGGCTTCACACGAGGAGCTTGGCAATGTTGGGGATCACCACGGACTGCACGAAGGCGCAGGCCAGGATCAGGACAATCGGGGAAATATCGATACCGCCGAGGTCCGGCATCCAGCGCCGGATGGGGCGCAGCAGAGGCTCGGTGAGGGCGTTGAGCGCCTGCCATATGGAGCGCACGAGCGGATTGTAAGCGTTGACGACGTTGAAGGCCATCAGCCAACTCATCACCGCGCCGGCGATGATGATGTAAATATAGAGCGTGATCAAGGAACTGATGAAGCCGAGCAGCTCGAGCATCGATCGAACCTGAGGACTGGGGGCGGGCCTCGTGTGTAATGCCCCGGGCGGCCAGCGACAAGAGGCGAGGCAGCCCCGATCCACCGGGCTTGGCGGCAGGGAGCGAGCCACCACCGTCCCCGACGTGCAGATGGCGACTTGCCGCGTCGGTGGGAAAACTGGCCTCCACCGGCATTGCCCAACGAGCCGGCTTCATCGACACCCCGCGTTCCTTGACAACGCCAGGGGCCACCACCTAAATGCCAGGCCCACTGCGGGGCCGTAGCTCAGATGGGAGAGCGCTGCAATCGCACTGCAGAGGTCAGGGGTTCGATTCCCCTCGGCTCCACCATGAACCGCCACCAGGAACCCCTACCGGGAGCATGGTGCAACAGCTGATTCTATTTAGTAATTTAATTTATAGTAATTTATAGTAATTTAGCAATTTGACCCGATGGGCGACCCGCCATTTGTCCCACAGTCGCTCGCCCTGCCCGGCGCGCTCTTGGCCCGCTTAACCTTGGCCCGCTCAACCTTGGCCCGCTCAATGTTGCTCGTGTCAGATACATCAGTCGAAGCTCCGCTGATCCACCGACGCATCGTTGAGCCGAGCGCAGCGATGTGGAGGCTGCGCGGCTCGCTGATGCAACGTGCGCAGTCGCACCGATGCGACTGTGCTCGAGGCGTCGGGCAAGGCCGGTGACGATCGCTGGCGCCGACAACAACCGCAAATCGCATGTTCGCCGAAGTGCTTGTTCGACGACGTCGCTTGCGGGGACTGTTGCCCGCGTTGAAGGGTCAGGCTGGCGCAGCTTGCAATCTTCCGTGGACACGGGATCCCCTCACGCCTGCCGGCCAGGCAACGCTGGACAGAGGGCAGCTCGGTCTTATTGAACTCGCACCTGTTGAGGTTGCGGCCTGCAGGCGCATTTTCTGCCCAGTTAGACGCTCGAGGGCGGAGCCGGCGCAGCGAAAGCTGCTCGCGCAATGCGCTTGCGCCTCCTCGCCCTTTGCATGCCTTCGACACGCCGCTCGCATAGCGCTACGCTTAGTTTGGGGCCACGATCGCGCGCAAGATGGGTGGGCAACAGGCATGAGGAGGACCCCGTGGCCGAGGGAGCACGACCCCTGCCGGCGCCGACGCCGGAGACCAAGCATTTCTGGGAGGGCACGCGAGCCGGCGAGTTGCGGCTGCAGCGCTGCGATGAGTGCCGCCACACTTATTTTCCGCCCAGACCGTTCTGCCCCAAGTGCGCGTCCCGCAAGGTGTCGGTGATCAAGGCGGGCGGCAAGGCGAAGCTCCACAGCTACGTGATCCATCATCGCCCCGCGCCAGGCTTCACGCCCCCCTACGCCATCGCCGTGGTCGAGCTCGCCGAGGGCCCGCGCCTGATGACCAACATTGTCGGCTGCCCGCAGACGCCCGAGGCCCTGGTGCTCGACATGCCCCTCGAGGTCAGCTTCGAGAAGCAGACGGACCAAATCACGCTGCCCTTCTTCAAGCCCGCTGCCGGCAACTGACGCGAGGCCCTCATGAAGCCCAAATCCATCGCCGTCGTGGGCGCCTCGGAAACCACCGACCTCGGCGTCATTGCCGGCCTGTCGCAGATCCAGCTCCACGCCGACGCTGCCCTCAACGCCCTGAAGGACGCCGGCCTGAGGCCGTCCGACATCGACGGCATCGCCACAGCCGGGGAGACGCCGACGACCGTGGCGCACTATCTGGGCATTACGCCGACTTGGGTCGACGGCACGGCCGTCGGCGGCTGCTCGTTCATGATCCACGTGCGCCACGCCGCGGCAGCCATCAACGAGGGGCTGTGCAAGACCGTGCTCATCACGCACGGCGAGAGCGGCAAATCGCGGGTGGGGGCATCAACGCGCCCGCCCTATCCGGCAAGCCTCGCCGGCCAGTTCGAGGCGCCATTCGGCGTCATGGGCCCGCCGACGATGTTCACGATTCCCGTGCTGCGCTACATGAAGACCTACGGCATCACCGAGGATGAGATCGCCATGGTGTCGGTGGTGCAGCGCGAGTGGGCGGCCAAGAACCCGCGCGCGACGTTCAAGGAGCCGATCACGGTCGCCGATGTCCTCGGATCGCGCATGATCGCCTACCCGTTTCGCATCCTGATGTGCTGCCTCGTCACGGATGGGGGCGGGGCGCTGATCCTGACCAGCGCCGATCGGGCAAAGGACTTCCCGCAAGAGCCGGTCTACATCCTGGGCACCGGCGAGAGCGTCGAGAGCCCGATGATCAGCCAGATGGAGAATTTCACCTCCTCGCGCGCCTTCCGCGTGTCGGGCAAGAAAGCCTTCGAGGAAGCCGGCATCACGCACAAGGACGTGGATCATCTGATGATCTACGACGCCTTCGCGCACTTGCCGCTCTATGGCCTGGAAGACCTGGGCTTCTGCGGGCCGGGCGAATCCGCCGCCTTTATCGGCGAACACCATACGGCGCCCGGCGGCAAGCTGCCGCTCAACACCAACGGTGGAGGCCTCAGCTACATGCACTCCGGCATGTACGGCATGTATGCGCTGCAGGAGAGCGTGCGGCAGTTGCGCGGTAAGGCGGCGGCGCAAGTCAAGGGTGCCAAGGTGTCCATCGCACATGGCGTCGGCGGCATGTTCGCGGCCAGCGGCACCATCGTGTTCAGCAACGAACGGGGCTGAGGCCGCCTGCGCCCACGGGGAAGAGAGCCCATGAGCTACGAGGCACCTTTCACCGGGCTGAAGGTGGTCGATCTGAGCCAGGGGGTCGCAGGCCCCTATTGTGGCATGCTGCTGGCCCAGCACGGAGCCGATGTCATCAAGGTCGAGCCCACGGGGGAGGGCGACTGGGCGCGGACGCTCGGGCGGCGCTACGGCGAGCACACCGCCTATTCCATCGCAACAAACTTAGGCAAGCGTTCCATCGCCCTCGATCTCAAGTCGGATGAGGGCAAGGATGTGCTTTGGCGCCTGGTCCAGGGCGCCGATGTGCTGATCGAGGGCTTCCGCCCGGGCGTCCTCGATCGGCTGGGCTTCGGCTACGCGGCGGTGGCCAAGCGCGAGCCGCGCATTCTCTATCTCTCCGTCTCGGGTTTCGGTCAAACTGGTCCGCTTGCCGGCCGCCCGGCCATGGACCCGGTGCTGCAGGCGTTCAGCGGCCTGATGATCGACAATAAGGGCGAGGACGGCATTCCCCACCGCGTGCCGTTCGTCGTCATCGACATGTCGACCGGGCTCTATGCCTTCCAGGCGCTGTCCGCCGCGCTCTATGCCCGCCAAAACGCGGACCACGGGCGCCGCATCGAGGTCAGCCTGCTGCAGGCCGCCAGCGCCATGCAGGTGATCCGCTGCATGATGGTGTACTTTGAGGGCGAGCAGATACGGCGCGCCATGCCGAGCGGTGTCTTCAAGACCGCCGACGGCTGGCTGCAGTTCCTGGTCATCCGCAACGACAGCTGGCTGAAGTTCTGCCGCATCGTGCTGGGCATGCCCGAGCTCGCCGCCGACCCGCGGTTTGCCGATGAGGACGCGCGCATGAGCCATGAGGCGGTGCTGATGGGCATCGTGCGGCCGGCGATCGCGGAGAGGCCCACGGCCTACTGGGCGGAGCGGCTGCGCGCGGCCGATATCATGCACGAACGGCTCAACACTTTCCGCGAGTTCCTGCGCTCACCTCAGGCGGATGCGATCGGCCTCATCAGCTGGCTTCCCGTCGATGGTGCCCCAGAGGCGGTTCCCGTTGCCAACATCGCGGGCATCGTGCCGATTGCCCAAGGCACCCGGCGCAGCACCACGCCCCAACTGGGCCAGCACACGGCGGAGGTGCTGCGCGAGCATGGCTACCAGGCAGCAGAGATTGCCGCGCTGCTCGCTCGCAAAGTCGCGTCGCAAGCAAGGACGTGAAGCGCCTGCGCTTCCTTCTCCGGGAGGGGGCGGCTATCAGAAGCCCGTGTTCAGCCGAACGCGGCGCTGGCCTGCATGGCGATGGTGCCCCCGGGGGTGATGGCCCACACCTCGCATGCCGCTCCGCCCTCGATCGCTCGGCCCACCAGGTCGAAGGGGGCGGTGTCGAACAGGGGGGCGCGGGCGCGCATGCGAAACGTGTGGATCGGACGCCCCGGATTGTGATCGCGGATGAAGTTGGTGAGACAAACCTGCGTGAAGGGTCCGTGCACGACGAGGCCGGGATAGCCCTCCACCTCCATGGCGTAGGGGCGGTCGTAGTGAATGCGATGGGGGTTGCCGGTGAGAGCGGAGAAGCGAAATAGATTGACGGGGCCAGGTGTGATGGTGCGCCGCCAGGGCAAATCCGCAGGAACTGCGTCGCGCTTGGGGACGCCGCTCTTGGCGCCGGGCTTCACCTCCTCGCGGAACACGGTGTCGTACTCCTCCGTGATGGCGAGACCGCGCGGCGTGAAGATGCGCCGCCTCTGGGTGGTGAGCATCAACGTACCGGTGCTGCCCTCGCGCACCTCGACATCGGTGAGCTCGATCTCCCGACGCAGGCGGTCGCCGACCCGGAGCGGTGCGTGGAAGGCAAGGCGCGCGCCGGCATACATGCGCCGCGGCAGCGGCAGTTTTGGCAGCACGCCGGTGCCCGAGGGCGTGCCGTCAGGCCCGAGCGCAGCCGTGGGCACGCTCGAGAGGAAATAGCCGATGTGCCAACCCGCCGGGATCGCCTCACCGTCAGTTGGGGCCGTCTCCTCACGGTCGAAGGTGGCGACGATCGCTTTCAGCGGCGCCTCGCTCGCCACGTCCTCGTCCACGCTGCGCGTGCCGATGTACCGGCGCAGGCCGGCAATGTCGATGGCCGTCATGTGCGCCCCTTGCCCTTGCCGGTCGGCAGCTCATTGAATGGCAGCTCCTTGTCCACGCGCACATCGGCCGGCAGACCCAGCACCCGCTCGGCGATGATGTTGCGCATGATCTCGTCGGACCCACCGGCGATGCGCGAGGAAGGCGACGTCAGCAGCGTCTGTTGAAACACCGCGGCAAGCGGCACCAGTTCCGGGTCGGTGAGAACGCCGCCCTGCTCCATCAGGTCCATGGCGAACGCGGCGATGTTTTGCAGCTTGGTGCCGTTGACGAGCTTGCCAATCGACGACTCAGGTCCTGGCGTTTCGCCACGCGACAGCGCGGTCATGGTGCGGAAGTGCGAGTACTTGAGGCCCTGGCTCGACACGTACCAATCGGCGAGCTTGTCGCGCACGCCCTCGTTCTTGAGCGCCGGGCCGTCGTCGAGTTCGATCTTGCGGGCGAGCTCGAAAATGTCCTCCACGCCGACGCTCGTGCGCCCGCCGATGGTGTAGCGCTCGTTCATGAGCGTGGTGAGCGACACCTTCCAGCCCTCGCCGGGCTTGCCCAGGCGCTGGCTGTCGGGGATGCGCACGTCGGTGAAGAACACCTCGTTGAAGTGGGACTGGCCGGAGATCTGCTTGATCGGCCGGATCTCGATCCCGGGCGTCTTCATGTCGAGGAAAAAATAGGTGAGGCCCTTGTGCTTGGGCGCCGCAAAGTCGCTCCGCGTCACCAGCACGCCGAAGTCGCAATAGTGCGCGCCCGATGTCCAGATCTTCTGGCCGTTGATGACCCAATTCTCGCCATCGCGCTCGGCGCGGGTGCGCAGGCCGGCGAGATCGGAGCCGGCGGCGGGCTCGGAGAAGAGCTGGCACCAGACCTCCTCACCGCGGAGCGCCTTGCGGGCGTAGCGGTCGCGGTGTGCCTGCGTGCCCCACGTGCACAGCGTCGGAATGCACATACCAAGGCCGATGTCGAAAAGGCCACGCGGGACCGCGTATTTTCCCTCCTCCTGGTCATAAATTACCTGCTCGATGGCGGTGCCGCCGCGACCGCCCCACTCACTGGGCCAGGTGATGCCGGCATAGCCGGCGTCGGCCTTCTTGGCCTGCCACTCCTTGGCGTGCCTGCGGAACTCGGGGTCCTCGTTGCCGGCGCGGTAGACGAGGCCGGAGCCCGGCGCGCGGCGCTGGGCATTCTGTTCCAGGAAGGCGCGGGCGCCGGCGCGGAACTCGGCCTCCTCGGGGGTGTCATCGAAATCCACGTTGGCCTCCTCACAAAGGGGCGTTGGCCGTTTCGAGCTGGCCGATCAGGCGATCCTTCCACAGCCTGGTGCTGCCGAGCGCAAGCGAGAGCAGCTTGGCGCGGCGGTAGTAGAGGTGGCAGTCGAACTGCCAGGTGTAGCCCATGCCGCCATGCACCTGGATGTTCTCCTTTGCGGCCACGAAGAAGGCTTCATTGGCCGAAATCCGCGCGGCCGCGGCGGCGACCGGCAATTCGGGGGCGTTAGACGCCAGCGCCCAGGCGCCGTAGTAGGCGTTCGAGCGGGCAAGCTCGGTCGCAACGTAGACATCTGCCAGCTTGTGTTTGATGGCCTGGAACGAACCGATCGGGCGACCGAAGGCGTAGCGCTCGAGCGCATAGTCGCGGGCCATCTCCAGCGACCTTTGCGCGCCGCCCACCTGCTCGAAGGCGAAGAGAACGGCGGCGCGGTCCTGGATGTGCCTCAGCAGCGCCTCGCCCTCGCCGGCGGCGCCCAGCGCCTCGGCTGGCGTGTCGTCAAAGGTGATGCGCGCGTGCGAGCGGGTCGGGTCGATCGTCTCGACGGGGGTGCAGCCGACACCAGCTGCCTTGAGATCGACGAGCGTGAGCGCAGGGCCGCGCTCGCCTTGGGCAACGACGATGGCAAGGTCGGCCACGTCGCCATCGGGCACCGGCAATTTTTCGCCGCTGACCGCGCCGTTGCGGAAGGTAGTGCGCAGCTTGCGGACATCGGCCCTGCCGGCGCCTTCGGCGAGAGCCAGCGTGCCGATCGCAGCGCCGGAGGCAAGCTTAGGCAGCCAAGCCCGCTTCTGCGCCTCGCTGCCGGCCGTGATGATGGCCTCGCTGGCGAGATAGACCGAGGAGGAGAATGGCACGGGGGCCAACGCCGAGCCCAGCTCCTCGGCCAGCACACAGAGGCCCAGATGGCCGAGCCCGGCGCCGGCGTACGCTTCCGGGATCGCAGCGCCGGCCCAGCCCATGGCGACGATCTCACTCCAGAGCCGCTTGTCGTAGGGTTCAGCCCCCTCCAGCACGCGCCGCACGGCGGCGGATGGGCAGCGCTCGCGCAGGAACCTGCACGCCTCATCGCGCAGCTGTTTCAAGTCGTCGCTGAAATCGAAGTTCATCGCCTGCGTTCCGCCCTCGGCCGCATCCATGATGCGCAGTTCGCCCGGCGAACTTGCGCGATGCGTTAGCGCAGCTTAGCAAGTCCCAGGACGGGCGCCACGCCCATCAAGATCCCATCTTTCTCCCGCACGGACGCCTGCCGGAGCAGGCCAGGCATCGGCGCCGCTTAGCTTGCCGCGTAGGCCGCGCAAGGCCGGCTCATGCGAGGCTTGGTGCCGCCAAGGCGCGGTAGGCGCCCCTGCCCAGACCTGGGCCCAGACCTGGGCCCAGACCTGGGCTCGGACCTAGAACCTGGACTTGGGCCCGGACTTGGGCCCGGACTGGGGCCCGGACTTGGGCCCGGACTGGGGCCTGGACTGGGGCCTGGACTTGGACCTGACGCCCGGCCTCCGATTGCTTCAACCGAGCTTGCGGCGGTAGAGGGCGATGAGGCGCTCCCAGTGACGCTCGGCGGCTGGCTTGTCGTAGACCTTGCGCTGGGGGAAGGCGAACCCGTGGTGCACGCCGGGATAGACCTCGAGCTCGCCGGGACTGCCGGCTTTCTTGAACAAGGCGCGCAGCTCCTCGACCATCGCCAACGGCGCCAGCTCGTCGATTTCAGCGCAGGCGATGTAGAGCTCGGCCCTGCCCTTGCCGAGCGTCAGGTGCGGGCTCTCCACCGCGTCGCTCACAAGCCAGGTGCCATAGAACGAGGCCGCCGCGGCGACGCGGTCAGGATAGCGCGCGGCGGCGGCGAGCGCGTAGGGGCCGCTCATGCAATAGCCGTGCACGCCGATGGGCCCGCGTTTCATCTCCGCCTGGGCGTCGAGGTACGCGAGCATGGCCCCGACGTCTTGCATGACCGGCGGGATCGTCATCTTGGTGCGCACCGCGCGCATGCGCTGATGCTCCGGGCTGCCATGCACCAGCACGTCCGGCCCATACTTGGTGTCGCGACCCGCGCGATAATAGAGATTAGGCAGCAGCACCGAGTAGCCGACCGTGGCGAGCCGGCGCGCCATGTCGCGCAGCTCCTCGCGGATGCCGGGCGCGTCCATCAGGAACAGCACGGGCGGATGGGTGCCGCGATCGGGCCTCACGATGAAGGTCTCCATCGCACCGTCCTTGGTAGCGATGTCCAAGGTCTGCTCGATCATCTTCACGTCCTCCCTAGCCGCCAGCTTACGCGATTGGAGAGCGCGTGGTCACGCGCTCAGCGCATGCCATCTGTGCGCGCTACCACCTCTCCCAGCTGCCCACGGGACTGTGATAGCCATAGAGCCTGCGCAATGGGGTGCAACGGATGATGGATCAAGGCATCGGCGCGCGGCTGTTGAGAAAGGAGGACGACCGCTACATGCGCGGCCGCGGCCAGTTTGTCGGCGACATACGGCTGGCGGGCATGCAGGAGGTGGCGTTCTTGCGCAGCCCCCTGGCGCATGCGCGCATCCGGGGCGTGCACATTCCGCCGGCGATCCGCGGCCGCGTGTTCATCGCCGAGGACCTCACGGGAGTATCGGCCATTCGCGCCGACACGACGCTGCCGGGCTTCAAGTCATCGCTGCAGCCGGTGTTGGCGACGGGCAAGGTGCGCTACGTGGGCGAGCTGGTCGCCCTGTGCATCGCGCCCACCCGGGCCGAGGCGGAGGACCTCGCGGGCGAGATCGAGCTCGATCTTGATCCCCTTCCCGTCGTCGCCGACATGCTGGAAGCGCGCAAACCGGGCGCGCCACTGGTGCATGAGCCCTGGGGCGACAACCTCTATCTTACCAGCGCCATCGACGTGGACTTCGACGCGGTGCAGGCCAGGGCCGCCGTCGCCGTGACAAAGGAATTGCGCACCTCGCGTCAGGTCATGAGCCCGATTGAGGGCCGTGGCGTAGTCGCCCAATGGCACTCGCGGCTCGGGCAGCTCATCGTGCACACGTCCACCCAGCAGCCGCACATCGTGCGCTCGGGCCTGGCCGAATGCTTGGGGCTGGACGAGGGCCAGATCCGCGTGGTGGCGCCCGACGTCGGCGGCGGGTTCGGCTACAAGGGGATCCTGCTCGCCGAGGAGATCGCGCTCGCGTGGGCCACGCGCAAGGTGGGCGCGCCGCTGCGCTGGCTCGAGGACCGGCGCGAAAGCCTCACCGCCAACGCCAACTGCCGCGAGCACCATTACATCCTGACAGCCTACGCGGATGCGCACGGCCGACTGCTGGGACTCGACTGCGAGGCAACCGTCGATTCTGGGGCCTATTCGGCCTATCCGTTCTCCGCCTGCCTGGAGGCGGGGCAGATCGCCGCCATCCTGCCGGGCCTTTACGACTTGGCGCACTATCGCTGCCGCGCCTACTCGGTCGCCACCAACAAGCCGCCCATCCTGCCCTACCGCGGCGTTGCGCGTACCGGCGTGTGCTTCGCGCTGGAAGTCACGCTCGAGGCGTTGGCGCGCGAGCTCGGGCAGGAGCCCAACGACATCCGCTTCAAAAGCCTGGTGCAGCCCCAGCAGATGCCGTTCGACAACATCACCAAGCGGCATTTCGATTCCGGCGATTACCCCGAGGCTCTGCGCCGGGCCATTGCGGCAGTGGGCTTCGCCAAGGTGCGCGCGCGCCAGCAACGGGTTGAACCCGACGGCCGGCTGATCGGTATCGGCTTTGCAATGTACTGCGAGCAGGCCGGCCACGGCACCAGCGTCTACGCGGCCTGGGGCATCCCGTTCGTGCCGGGGCAGGAGCCCGCGCTCGCGCGTTTCACACCGGACGGTGGCTTGGAGCTGCGGATCGGCGCCCATAGCCACGGCCAGGGCCTCGAAACCACCCTGTCGCAGGTGGCGCACTCCATCCTCGGCCTACCCCACGAGCGCATCCGCCTCGTGCACGGCGACACGGCGCAAACGCCCTACTCCACCGGCACCTGGGGTTCGCGCTGCATGATCATGGCGGGTGGTGCGGTAGCCGTCGCCTGCGACGAGCTGGCCAATCGCGTGCTCGCCATCGGCGCCCAGCTCTTGCAGGCCAGGCGCGAGGAGGTGCGGCTTGTCGCCGGCGAGGTGGTAGGGCCCTCTGGGCGCATGGCCGTCGCCGACGTGGCGCGCACCTGGTATCGCCGGCCGCAGGACTTGCCGGGCGATCGAGACCCTGGCGGCCTTGAGGTCACCGTCGGCTACAAGGCCGAGCGCGACACCGGCACCTTCAGCTACGCCGCGCATGCGGCCGTGGTCGCCGTCGCCCCGGAAACGGGCGAGGTTGAGCTGCTGGATTACATCGTGGTCGAGGACGGAGGCGTGCTGGTGAACCCCATGATCGTCGATGGCCAAATCATCGGCGGCGCGGCGCAGGGCATTGGCACCGCGCTCTACGAGGAGATGCGCTTTGATGCGCAAGGCCAGCCGCTTGCCTCCACGCTCTCGGATTACCTGCTGCCGGGCCCGACCGAGGTGCCCGACGTGCGCATCGTGCACATGGAGACGCCCTCGCCCTATACGCGCTTTGGCCAGAAGGGCCTCGGCGAGGGCGGCGCCATCGCACCCCCCGCCGCCATCACCAATGCGGTCAACGACGCGCTGAAGGGCCTGGGCGCGGAGCTGCTGGTGTCGCCCATCACACCGCGTCGCATTGTGGAGGCGATCGCCCGCGCCCGCGGCGATTGACCCTGGGGTGTGACGCCCGCGGGAGAGCTTGTCTGCCATGTGTAATGCTCGTCGGGTCCGCCCCGCACCGCAGGGGTCGATCCCATCGCTGTCGGCCCCTCCCGATCGGCCCTCGCGATCGGGTCCCTCAGAGCGAGCGCGCTCGCCACTGGACCACCATCGGACCATGGCACAAACGGTTGCTTGGGAGGCGACAGCGCCAGGGCCCAACCAACCCTGCGACGGCGCGTTGGCGCTTGGCGATGAGACCGGCGCCGGTGGGTTGGATGCCCCGTTCCCGCGTCCTCCGCAGCGCCCCGGCCGTCGCGGATCGTTGGTCGGGGTCGGCAAAGCTGGTAATGGTCGGGGTCTGACGCCAACGATGCCATCCGGGCGCCGAGCCGCGAGCGGCGGGCAACCCGGCTGCCCGGAGCCCAGAGCCGCGCCATGAAGCCCGTCGCCTTCGACTATACCCGGCCGGCGTCAGTGGCGGAGGCCGTGCGGATCCTGGCCATGGAGCCCAACGCGAAGGTGCTGGCCGGCGGACAGACGCTGGGCCCGATGCTCAATTTGCGGTTGGTTCGGCCGACGCTGCTAATCGACATCGCGCGCATTTCCGAGCTGGCCGCTGTCGGTCAGGATGCTGACGGCGTGACCATCGGCGCGACCGTCACGCACGCGGCCATCGAGGACGGCCGCGTCCCTGACCCGACCGGCGGCTTCTTGCCGCGCGTGGCGCGCGGCATCGCCTACCGCGCCGTGCGCACACGCGGCACCATTGGTGGCAGCCTGGCGCACGCCGATCCGGCGGCCGACTGGCTCACCTGCCTCACGGCACTGGGGACGCAGGTGATGATCGCCGGTGTCGCCGGCGCGCGCAGCGTGCGGTTGGCCAATTTCGTGCGTGGGGCGATGGAAACCGAGCTGGCAGCGAGCGAGCTGCTGACGGGGGTGCGCGTCCCGAGCTGCTCGCGGGCGGCGCGCTTTGGCTTCCACAAGATCTGTCGCAAGACCGGCGAGTTCGCCGAGGCCATCGGCGTTGTGGCGCTCGACCCCGAGCGGCAGCTGACCAGATTGGCGTGCAGCACGCCCGCCGGAGCTCCCATCGTGCTTGACGTGCGCGACCTGGCGCTCGGCGAACCGTGCGATGTCGCCGACGTGCAAGCTCGACTGGTGAAGGCGGGCCTAACCGGGGACGCCTACGAGCTCAAGCTGCACGCCGTCGCCGTGCGGCGCGCCCTGCTACAGGCGCTTGCGCCATGACGCGCATCGCCCTCACGGTCAACGGCGGACCGGTGGAAGCCCAGGTGGCACCGCGCACGCACCTTGCCGACTTCCTGCGCGAACATCTGCTGCTCACCGGCACGCACATCGGCTGCGAGCACGGCATTTGCGGCGCCTGCACGGTGGAGATCGATGGCGAGATCGCGCGCTCCTGCATCACCTACGCCGTCGCGTGCGACGGTGCGCGCATCCGCACCATCGAGGGCTTCGACGAGGACGCGCTGATGGCCCATTTGCGCCAGGCCTTCACCGAGGCGCACGCCCTGCAATGCGGCTACTGCACGCCTGGCATGCTGATCGCGGCGCGCGACCTCGTGCGCCGCAAACGCGGCCTCACGCGCGCCGAGATCCGCACCGAGATGAGCGGCAACCTGTGCCGCTGCACGGGCTACATGGGTGTCGTTGACGCCATCGAGCGGGTGATGGCAGCGGCGCACTCTGGCTTTGCCGCTTCAGCACCGGGGGCGGGTCGGGCCGAGGGGCGGCCGCACGCACGGGAGCAAAGGCCTGCCCCTTACCCTCTCCCCACCGAAGAGGGGGGAGAGGGCACTGGCGCGAGGCGTGCGGCAACGCTGCGCGCCGGCTCGTGGCTGGGCCCGGCGCCTGGGCCCGACGCGTCGGCGCCTCATCCAGCAACGGCCTCGGGCTCACCCGTTGCCACCGCAGCGCCGCCGCCGGCATCCGGCGCGCGCCGGCCGCGGGCGCCGATCCACGTCACCGTAGCGGCGCTGGAGGAGGCGGACGGTGTCATGCGCATCAGGCAGAGCTTCGTCTTGCCTCACCCCCGCGATCGGGTGTGGCAGCTGCTGTCGGACGTGGCCGCGGCAGCGCGCTGCATGCCGGGCCTCACCCTCGACGGCCCACCCGCGGCCGACAAGGTGTCGGGTCGGCTCGAGGCCAGTATCGGTCCGATCCGGGCGAGCTTTTCGGGGGAAGGCAGACTGCGGCACTTTCCCGGCGAATTTCGCCAAGTCGTCGAGGCCAGCGGCGGCGACCGGCGCAGCGGCTCGCGCGCTTCGGGGAGCATCGATTATCGACTGACGACCTTGGCGGACGCGGCCGGCCGCGAGACCACCCGCGTCGATGTGATCATCGGCTATGCGCTGACCGGCCCCTTGGCTCAGATTGGTCGTGCCGGCCTGGTGCGCGACCTCGTGCGCCGCATTGGCGAGGCGTTCGCACAAAACCTCGACCTTCGGCTGCACGACCCGGCGGTGGCAATACCGCAGGCGCAGCTTGGTGGCCTCTCGCTGTTGCTGAAGGTGCTGGCCGACCGGCTGCGCGCCTCGCTTTCCCGCCTGTGGGGCCGACGCCGCTGACGCAGGAAGGTGGCTGGAACTTTGACTGTAGGCGGGGATTTAACTCCGCAAGGCCAACCTGCCTCGCTCGAGGAGGGTTCGCCAGGGCACGCTGTGACGTTTGCGGAAATGACTACGACAAGGCCATGCGCATCTCGCAAGGTAGCCGGACCATGACCTTCGACAGCTTCGAGTGCGCCATTCATGCCCTTGCGCCGAAGTGCGCGCACTGCGAATGCCGCATCATCGGGCACGGCATGGAGGCGAAGGGCAAGATCTATTGCTGCGCCCATTGCGCCAAAAGCGAAGGCATTCACGGCGTCAGCGATCGCGCGGCTTGACGCGGGAGCGCCCGCACACGCGGCGGGCGGCGCTCATCTCAGTGTTCCGGCCAGCGCAGCTCGAACTCCCACACGTGTTGGAAGCCGACCAACCGGCAGAGTTCGTTGAATGGGAGAAGTTCGCCCGCGAGCATGTCGCTTGAACCCTTGTCCTTGAGCACGCCATAGATGCGCTGCAATGCCTGCGTCGCCGCGAGCAGGCCGGTGGCTGGAAAGATCGCGATCTTGTAGCCCAGCTCCTGCAAGCGTTGCTTCGGCAGGATGGGCGTGTGGCCGCCGTCGGCCATGTTGGCGAGCAGCGGCACATCAAAGTGTCGGCCGATGCGGGCCATCTCCGCCTCGCTCTCGGGGCTCTCGATGAACAGGATGTCGGCGCCGGCCTTGGCGTAGGCTTCACCGCGCCGCAGCGCCTCGTCGAGACCGTGCTTGGTGCGCGCGTCGGTGCGGGCAATGATGAGGAAGTCGGATGAGGAGCGACTGGCCGCCGCGACCTCGAGCTTGCGCACCATCTCGGCCGCAGGCACGACCCGGCGGCCCGGTGTGTGCCCACACTTCTTGGGAAACACCTGGTCCTCGATCTGGATCGCGGCGGCGCCGGCCCGCTCGTAGCCACGTACCGTGCGCTCGACGTTGAGGAGGCCGCCGAAGCCGGTGTCGGCATCGCAGATAAGAGGCGTCGTGGTGCCCGCACAGATCTGTGCAACGCGCTCCACCATCTCGGTGTAGCTCGCCAGGCCGGCGTCGGGCAGGCCCAGGGTGGCCGACACGCCGAAGCCCGTCATGTACAGCGCGCTGAAGCCGAGGCCGTCTGCGATGCGGGCAGAGATCATGTCATAGACGCCCGGTGCCACCACGAGCCCCTTGCCGGCTAGCGCCTTCTTCAGCTTCTTTCCCGGATGCATGCTCCACTCCGCTAAATCGCCGTTGCCAAGGCTCTTGCGGGTTCCGCTAGTATAATGGCCATCTCCGGCGCCGCAGCCCGGTCAGGATGGACGACGCAAGTGCCGATCATCGAGCCAGCGCCCTGGCGCCACCAGTATTTCGACCCCGTGGCGTGTCCGCCGGATCTCTTCATCCCCACCGATGACCCCGAGGCGTGGGAGTGGTACCCCGCCCACCGCTGGGTGTTTGACAAGCTGCAGGTGGCGCTGAGCCAAGGCCTGGCCGCCGGACCGCACGGCACCATGCCGCCACGCTTTCCCGTCTTCTCCAAGCCCATCATGAACTTTCGCGGCCTCGGCGCCGGCAGCCGCATTCTCGCCTCGGCGGAAGACTATGACCGCCACCACACCGCCGGGCATTTTTGGATGACGCTGCTCGAAGGCCGGCACGTGTCAAGCGACGTGGCGCTGGTGGATGGCGAACCCATGTGGTGGCGGCACGCAACGGGGCTTGCCACCGGCGAGGGCATGTTCGACCGCTGGACCATCCACGCCGCGGCCGACCCGGCGCTGGAGGCGGCCTGCAGCGCGTGGATCGCCAGGAACCTCAAGGGCTTCACCGGCATCCTCAACCTCGAAACCATCGGCGGCGTGATCATCGAGGCGCATCTGCGGCTCTCCGACCAGTGGCCCGACCTCTATGGTGCTGGCTGGATCGAGGCGTATGTCGGTCTCTATCGCGACAAGGCTTGGGTTTACGCCGATGCCGACCGCCGCGACGGCTACAGCATCGTCTTGTGCGGCCCTTGGGGCCGGCGCTATCGCCATCCCCCGCCGGCGCTGGTCGAGGAAGTCACGGCCATGCCCGGCGTGTCGAGCGTGCAGATCACCTTCCACGAGGACAAGGCGCCGGAGCGGCACTCCATGCCACCCGGCGGCTTCCGGGTGGCGATCGTCAATGCCTTCGACCTCGAGCAGGGTGAGGCGGCGCGGGAGGCGCTGCGCCGACATTTCCTGGGCGCGGAGCCCGCCGTCAACATTCAGCACGCCCAATAAGCCAATAAGTCGGGCGAGGATGCACAAACACGATCTCTCATCGTTGCGCGAGAGCAACCGGTCGCCATCCCTCGACCTCATTTTCGCGCGGGGAACCCATGCCAGCCTCCGGAGGCCTCGACGGTTGGTGGCGTGGGTGCCCAGCTCTGCCGGCACGGCATTGCGCGCCTGGTCGCGCCGGCCGCTGAAGAAGTGTGGTGGTCTCTTGGCGCTCGGCGGCGCCGCGGTCATGCTCGCCGCAAGCATGGCAGTGTGCGGCCTCAGCACAAGCGGCGCTTGGGCACAAGGGGCGTCGAGGGGGGTGTCGAGAGATCTCGCCGACAAGCTCACGCCGGCGCAGCTCGCCGCCTACGAGGCTTACCGCACGGCGCGGGACCAGTTCGAGCGGCAGCACAGATATTATTGGCGCCGCGTCGAGGCCAAGCGCGATGCACGCAAGGCCAAGCGCATGTTGGGGCAGGAATACGAGGCTCAGGACTACATCGCGCAGCCCCCGCCAAAGTACGCCGGGCCCGAACTTACCCCCGACATCGCCAAGATCGTGGCGCAAGTGGTGCCGCCCACGCCCGAGCGGCCCCTGGCAACGGTGGCGGATTTCCTGGAGAAGGCCAGGGAGCAGTACGGCTTTGTGCC
>Ga0306920_100002747_pt1 | contig 22186 bp, 19 predicted proteins | sample flu12Cox44000170_FD_204666 | JGI IMG/M metagenome (GOLD analysis project Ga0306920, IMG submission 204666) | Lab enrichment of tropical soil microbial communities from Luquillo Experimental Forest, Puerto Rico - flux4day.12C.oxic.44.000.170 (v2)... | ecosystem: Environmental > Terrestrial >...
GCTGATGCCGTGGATCATCGTCTGCGCCGTTTTGCTGATTTGGGGCACCGGCTGGTTCAAGGCGCTGGTCAATCCGATCTTCACTTGGAACTACGCAGTCGAGGGGCTCCACAATTTGGTTCACAAGATGCCGCCGGTGGTTGCCAAGCCGACCCGCGAGCCCGCCGTCTTCGCCTTCACCTGGCTGTCGTTCACCGGCACCGGGATGCTGATCGCAGCGATCATCTCCGGCATAGCGATGGGGTTCACGCCGGGACGGATGATCCGGGCCTATGGTGAGACGATCAAAGTGGTCAGCTATTCGCTGGTCACGATCTCGGCGATGCTGGCGATCGGGACATTGACCCGCTTCTCCGGCATCGATGCAACCTTAGGCTTGGCCTTTGCCGGCGCCGGCGTGCTCTACCCGTTTTTCGGCACACTGCTCGGTTGGCTCGGCGTCGCGTTGACCGGGTCGGACACGGCGTCAAATGTGCTGTTCGGCGGGCTGCAGAAGATTACGTCGCAGCAGCTCGGCCTGTCGCCGATCCTGATGGCCGCCGCCAACTCCTCGGGCGGTGTCATGGGCAAGATGATCGATGCACAATCGATTGTCGTCGCCTCGACCGCGACCAACTGGTTCGGTCACGAAGGCTCGATCCTGCGTTATGTGTTCTTCCATTCGATTGCGCTCGCCTGCCTCGTCGGCGTGCTGGTGATGCTGCAGGCCTATGTCTTCATTGGCATGATCGTCCGCTGAGAGGAAGAAATTATTTCGGGGCTTGCGTGCGCCGTGCGGCTTCGTAGATCTGCAGATTGCACAGCGCCGCCCGCAGGATCGGGACGTCGATCCCGCGGCGATCGGCACGGCGCACAAGGTCACCGATCGTATGCTCTGCTTCGGTCGGCCGACCCGCCTCCAGATCGACAGCAATCGAGGGCCGATAGTCGGAGCCGAGCCGGGCGTAGAGCCCGCGCACAAATTCCTCCATCTGCGGCGGCGCCGGATAGCCCTCGACAGCGATGACCCGGGCGCATTCCGCAAAGGCGGCGGCGACAAAAGCGGCACCCGATGGGGCCGCCGCGATCTCGCCAGCCCGCGCTCGGGTCAAGGTGGCGAGCGTCGCCACCGCGGCGTAAGCGCAGAACTTGCCCCACATCTCGACGACGATCCGGTCGCTGGCCGCGCTCGGAATGCCACCGGCAGCGAAGGCGGCGCGGATCTCTTCGCAGCGACCCGAACGCTGTCCGTTGAGTTCGCCGAACGAGATGTGGTTGTCCCCTGCCGTGCGAAAAGCGATCGCGCCCTCCGGCAACAGCTCGGCATTGACCATGCCGACCCCGCCGAGCACCCGCTCCCTTCCGAAGCGCGCGGCAAGCGTTTCGAGGTGATTGATGCCGTTCAATATCGGCAATACCGCGCCGCCGCGGCTCAGCGCCGGAGCGAAATCGTTGATCGCAGTGGGAAGGTCGTAGGCCTTGCAGGCGAGCAGCACGACGTCGCAGGGCCCATTGATGGCACCGGCGTTTATAGTCTTGACCGGCGTCTGGAACTCGCCGTCCGCCCGCCTGATGACGAGCCCCTGCTCGGCGAGCTGCGCCGCCCGCCGCGGGCGCACCAGAAAGGTCACATCGGCGCCGCCCTTCAGGCAGCATGCCGCCGTAATAGCCACCCAGCGCCCCCGCGCCGATGATCAGAAATCGCATGACAGCCTCCCAGTCGTTGTATCTCTCCCGGTCTTTGTATCTATAGCGTTCTTATTGCGAGATCCCGCGACAACCGCGCCGGCATGACGGATCGCTGTCATGCCGTCTCCGTGGCGGCGTGATCAGGTACTCCGCGGCCTGAGCCCTGGTGACCTGCACCGAATTGGGGCCGTAGCGGTCTAGGAAGGGGGCGGTGTCGATCTCTTCGAGCTCGATCTCGCGGGCCAAGACTTGGCGCTTCCAGGCCTGCTGCGCCGGCTCGTGGGCGTGGAACTCGGGCATCACCTCGCGGGCGAACAGCTCGAGGCTTTCGCAGATGTGCTCATGCGTGTTTTTGCCGGCCTGGTTCAGCAGAATGACCTGGTCGATATGCGAGGTCTCGAACCGCCGCAGCCGGCGCCGCAGCGTCTCGGGCGAGCCGATCAGCCCGCCGGAGAGCGCGCGGGCGAGCCCGTCGGGGTTCTTGCGCTTCCACTTCTCGTACTCGTCCCACAGATTGACCGTGCCCGGCTCCGGCCGTTTGCGGTTCGGGCTCAACCCGTAAAAACGCAGCGCGAACTGGAAGAACGGAATGCCGTCGGCGCGGTGCCGCGCCTCCTCGTCGGTCTCGGCGCACATGAAATAGCTGGTCAGCGCGATGTTCGGGTTGGTGACGTAGTCAGTCAGCTTGTCGAGCCGCTTGGTGAAGGCGTTGTAATAGGCGTGCACCCAGGCATGGGCGGCGTCGGTGCTCAGAAACTGGAAGGCCAGTGCTCCCAGGCCACGCCTGCCGGCCATTTCGATCGTGTCGAGCTGCGAGCAGGCGACCCATAGCGGCGGGTGCGGTTTCTGCAGCGGCTTTGGCACGACGTTGCGTAATGGGAAATCGAAATGGGTCCCGTGGTATTCGGAGCCGCCTTCGTTGAACATCGGGATCACAGCACGCACCGCGTCCTCCCACACCGCTCGCTTCTCGGCAAAATCGCGATCGAAAGGTTCGAGCTCGGTGACGCTGGCGCTCTCGCCCATGCCAAATTCGACGCGGCCACGGCTGACCAAATCGAGGGCGGCGATCCGCTCGGCGACGCGGGCGGGATGCACCGTCGTCAACTGCATAATGCCGTGCGCCAGACGGATCTGCTTGGTGCGCTGGCTCGCCGCGGCGAGAAAGACCTCGGGAGCCGGCGAGTGCGAATATTCCTCGAGGAAGTGGTGCTCGACCTCCCAGGCAAAGTCGTAGCCGAGCCGGTCGGCGAGCTCGACCTGGTCGAGCGCATTTTGGTAGAGCTTGAACTCGCTCTCCGGCGTCCACGGGCGCGGCAATTGCAGCTCGTAGAAGATGCCGAACTTCATGCTCTTCCCTCCTCCCGATGCCCGGCATCCCAGCCGATGGCGCGGCGCAGGAAATTGTAGCCGAGCGCGGTAAAGGCAGCCCGCTCGGCGTTGTCCTTGCCATAGCCGTGTCCGCCCGCGGCGGGTTCGTAAAAGTAGGCCTCATAGCCCATCGTCTGCAACTTCGCTGCCGTCTTCCGGGCATGCCCCGGATGCACGCGGTCGTCGCGCCGGCTGGTCGCGATCAGGATCGGCGGGTATTGCCGGTCGGGCACCGCGTTGTGATAGGCCGAGATCTGGCTGAGAAACGCCCAATCCGCGGGGTCGTCGGGATCGCCATACTCGGCGATCCAGCTCGCCCCGGCATGCAGTTTGGCGTAGCGCCGCATATCGATCAGCGGGATCGTGCAAAACAGCGCGCCGAACCGCTCGGGATAGCGGGTCAGCATGTTGGTGATCAGAATCCCGCCATTCGAACCGCCTTCGGCGGCGATACGTCCGGGGCTGGTCACGCCACGGCGCACCAGGTCGGCGGCGACGGCGGCAAAATCGTCGTGGCTGAGCCGCTTTTTGTCGCGGCGGCCGGCATCGTGCCATTGCGTGCCGAACTCGCCGCCGCCGCGGATATTGGCAACAACTCCGGTGCCGCCGCGCTCGAGCCACAGCTTGCCTAGGGCCGAATTGTAGTAGGGCAGCATTGAGATGCCGACCCGCCATAGCCCGACAGGTGGACCGGCGCCTCACCGGTCTCGCCGGGAGGTCCAACCTGCACGTAAGGGATGCGGGTGCCGTCCTGCGAGATCGCCTCGTGGCGAGTCACGACGAGGCCGGTCGGGTCGAAAGCCTGAGGCCCGCGCTTCAACAGCTGCGGCGCGGCGAGCGGCGGGACGAGAAAAAGCGAGGGCGAGGTCAGCGGGTCCTGCGCGCTGGCCAGCAAGTCGCCGGTCGATTCCTCGGTCCGCACATCGAGCTGCCAGATGTTCGCGACGCCGATATCGGGAAGTCCGGTGATGCGGCCGCGCGACCAGCTGGCATCGGAGGGGGTCAGCACTTCGAAAACCGGCTTCAGATTGTCGAGGATCGAGACAAAGAGTCGGCCGCCGCTCCAAAAGAACCCCTGCAACGCGCGGCGCTCGGCCGGCTCGAACAGCTTGGTAAAATGGCGGTCTCCGGCGAGAAAGGCGGCGAAGGACACGCCAAGGACTGTGTCCGGCGGATGGGTCTCGGTGCCGATCGTCCAGGGGGTCCGACGCCTGACGGCCAGCCAATCTCGATGCCACGTAACCCAGGCATCGGTCGGAAGATCAATCCGGGTCTTGGGTCCGCCGCGATCGCCGATCCACACAACCGCATCGAAAAAACCGATCCGCTCGACAAAGACCAACCGCTCCTCTTCGGTCTCGCGGTCGTCATCCGCCCACACCGCCATATGATCGGCGGTGGTCTCGAAGATTACCGGAGCCGCCGACAGGTCGGTCCCGCGTCGCCACAATCGCACCGTGCGCGCATAGCCTGATTCGGTGGCCATGCCCTCGCCCAATGCTGAAGACAACAGCAACGTGTCGCGATCAACCCAGGCGGCACCGCCTTTGGCCTCCGGTAATGTGAAACCCCCCGGGGCGAAATCGCGCGAGGCGAGGTCGAATTCGCGCAGCACCACCGCGTCGGCGCCGCCGTGCGACAGCATCAGAATGGCGCGGTCATGTGTGCCGGGGAGCGTCGCGCCGCCGCTCCACGTCCAGTCCTCGCCCTCCTTCGCAGAGATCGCGTCTAGGTCGAGCAGGACGTCCCATTCGGGTTCGGCGCTGCGGTAGCTGTCGAGCGTCGTCGTCCGCCACACGCCGCGCGGATGCGCCGCGTCCTTCCAGAAATTGAAGACCCTTGTGCCGCGCCTGGCGATCAGCGGGATGTTGTCGGGCCGGTCGAAGATCGCGGCGAGCGTATCGCGATCGACCGCGAAAGTGGCATCGCCGAAACGCGCCAATGTCGCGCCGTTCTGCGCTTCGACCCAGGCGATAGCGCGCTCGCCATTGATCTCCTCGAGCCAGAGGTAGGGATCGTCATCGGGTGCTTCGAGCGTCGGACGAGGATCGGTCATCGAGGTGATCCAGTACGGTCAAGGCTACGCTTGGATGATAACCAATCAGTGGCTTAGAGGCCGTGCCGATCCAATTGCTTCGGCCCCGCAAAGGCTCGCTGTAACAATTTAAACAAATTGTGAACGGCTCGCACTAGGTTGCGACGCAGAAAATCATGGACATTAAAGGGCAAAGCTGGCGACATTAACCAGACGGGGTCGAACCACCTCAAAGCTCGCTCCGGGCGCGACAAGGTCTGGTCAGGGGAAAACAGACAACCGTGGTTGCGAATTCTATTAAAGGCGGCGCAGTGAGCTGATGGGCCACGACGTAACGACCGGGCCCTCGGACCGAGCCTTTCTCTTTCTGCAGGGAATGGCGACGCGCTTTTTCGACCGCCTCGGGCGGGCCTTGGCCGAGCGCGGCCACGCTGTGTACCGGGTCAATTTTAATGCCGGTGACCGGACCTTTTGGAGCCTCCCCGGAGCTGTCGATTTTTGCGGACGCCCCCAAGAATGGCCGGAGTTTCTCGATCGGTTGATCGTCGATAACGCTATAAGCGACGTTATCCTGTTCGGCGATTGCCGGCCGCTGCATCGCGCGGCGATCCGCGTTGCCGAAAGCCGGCTGTTGCGCATTCATGTGGTCGAGGAAGGTTACCTGCGACCGGATTGGATCACCTTCGAGGAGGCCGGGGTCAACGGCAACTCGGCGCTGCCGCGGGATCCGAGCTGGTATCTGGAACGAGCCCGCTCGCTTCCGCCATGGAGCGATCCGCCGTCGGTGCCGGGCAGCTTTCGACGGCGGGCGTTCGAGGATGTTCTCTATACGATGACGTCGATGGCCGGAATGTGGCGGTTCCCCTTTTTCGCGACGCACCGGCCTTATTATCAGCTCATCGAATACGCCGGCTGGCTGCGCCGCCTCGCGCTGAAGCGGCGTGCCGAGCAGCGCGCCGCGGCGGCGATCGAGGCTATTCCTGACGGTCCGGATCCCCTCTTCTTGTTTCCGTTGCAACTCGATTGCGACTACCAGGTGCGCGTGCATTCGCCGTTCCGCGCAATGTACTTGGCGATCGAGCATGTCCTCACCTCCTTTGCCGGGCACGCGCCCCCGGCGGCGCGTCTGGTCGTCAAACTCCACCCGCTCGACAGCGGACTTATGGATTGGGCCGCTCAAACCCGCCATCTTGCCGTAGAGTTGGGGATCGCCGAACGGATCGTCATTCTCGACGGCGGCGATCTCGAGAAACTGATGGCACGCCGCCCAGCCGTGGTCACGGTCAACAGCACGGTGGGCGCTCTGGCGCTCGCTCGCGGGTTGCCGGTAAGTGCGCTCGGCAAGGCCATCTATGACATCGCCGGACTGACCCATCAGGGCGAGCTCGACGATTTTTGGAGCGCGCCGACGCCGCCCGATGCCGCGCTGTTCGATGCTTTCCGGCGGGTGCTCGCTGCCCGTTGCCTGATCCCGGGTTCGTTCTTCAACGAAGCGGGGCTGACGCTTGCCGTCAATGCCGCAGTCGACCGGCTCGAAGCGACCTATGCGCGGCCGGCGCGCGGCGAGGCTACGCGAGCCGCTGGGATCGCCACCCCTATGACGGCAGCCATTTCTATGCGGTAGCACCGCGACCGCGGGCTATCGCAGTAAATGCACGAATTCGTTCCACCCTACCCTGACCGCCCGCGGCGCCCGCTTTCCGCTCTCGCAACCTTGCGCCGGGCACGCCGTAATTTTCTTGCGATCTGGGAAGATCGGTGCTTCGAGTGGGAGGTATTTTCGACCCGCCTGCTGTCGCGAACGCTGTTCGTGTGCAACAGCCCGGATACAGTCGCGTCTGCTTTTGTCGAGCATCACGACAGTTTCGAGCGCAAAAGTCCGCAGATGCGGCATAGCCTGGCGCCGCTGCTCGGCGACGGTCTGTTCATCAGCGACGGCGAAACGTGGCGCCGGCGGCGGCGCATCGTGGCGCCGATCGTCCATGTGTCGCATCTGGGACTGTTCGCTCCGATTATGGTCCAGGCCGCCTCCGAGACTGCCGAACGGTGGGCTGGTTTGCCTCGTGAAACGCCGATCAATGCGTTGACCGAGATGGCGACCCTGACGGCCGAAATCATCTGCCGGGCCGTTTTCGGCCAGCAGCTCGGAGCCGCGCATGCAGCGGAAATCGTCTCTGCCTTCAGCGAATATCAGCGCCTGATCGGCCAGTTGGATCTCGCGTATTTTTTGGGGCTGCCGGATTGGCTGCCACGCTTTCAGCTGCCCGCTATCCATCGGGCCGCCAAACGCATACACCGAGTTCTGGACCAGGTTGTCCGCGATTGCCGCAATCGTTTATCGACCGGCGAAGTGTCGATGATCCGGTTGCTCCTCGAAGCTCGCGATGACGAGAGCGGCGAACCCCTCGACGAGGCGGCATTGCGCAACGAGGTGGCGGTAATCTTTATGGCTGGCCATGAGACCACGGCCAACTCGCTTGCGTGGGCCTGGTATCTGCTGTCGCAGGCGCCGCAAGTCGAAGAACGGCTGCATGCCGAACTCGCTCGCGTACTGGACGGCCGGCCGCCGACGCTCGACGATGTTCCGAGCTTGACCTATACGCGAGCAGTGTTCGAGGAAACCGTGCGGCTTTATCCTCCAGTCCCGCTGCTCGCGCGGCAGACCTTGCGCCACGAAACGATCCGCGGCCGGAGTGTGCCGGAGGGATCGCTCGTCATCGTCGTCCCATGGCTGCTCCACCGGCACCGCAAGTTTTGGGGCAAGCCCGACCATTTCCTCCCCGAGCGGTTTCTTCCCGAAAATGCCCAGTACCGGGTGCGTCACTCCTATATTCCGTTCAGCGTCGGCCCGCGCATCTGCGCCGGCGCTGCATTCGGCCTAACCGAAGCGATCCTCTGCATCGCAACGCTGGCCCAGCATGTCCGGCTGCGTCTCGCCCCGGATGCGGCCGTGACGCCGATTTGCCGGCTGACATTGCGGCCTGGCGATGATCTGCGAATGTTGATCGAGCGGCGCGATCAAATCGACCGCTCGGAATACGGTTGCCGTGTAACTTCGGCGACTTGACCCGTCCTGTCGACGACGTAGCTGATGTGTCTCCACACCACGCGCGAAGTAACAAAACCGCCCCAGATTACCGAGGCGTGAAAGGCAGGCCCTGGCAGAACGGCCCAAATGAGCAGATGCTGCACCACGCGAAAGCCGAAGCCGTCAACGGCATCGAGTTTCCTGCCGATTGCCAGGCGGATTTCGGCGGCAATCGACCCGAGGACGGCAATGGCTAGGATCGCGGCCAGGGCGACATCCGAAACGGCGATCATCGACAACAGGGCCATACGGGCGAGCAGATCGGTGGTGACGATGAAGGCGGCGAACCGCCATAGCCCGCGGCGATAGAGGCGGATCAGCTGATATTGCCGGCGTCCGAACCGCCAGAGTTCGAAAAGGCTTCCGCCGAGCGGGCTCAGCGGCCGAATGGCCCGCCGGGTCAGCACTCGCAACCCGGCTTCCGCGGCGCGGTCGCCGATCGGCAGGTCCTCCGTCAATGTTCGCCCGATCGTGTTCGGCAGATCGAGAATCTCGATCGCGTGCCGCGTGACCGCAAGGGAGCCGCCCCAGATGGGTCTGGTTTGCGTAACCCGCGGCAATACCGCAATAGCGCGATCGATCGCGGCGGCGAGGACCGCACCCGGTGACAGGATCGTCGGCACCGGCCAGCGATAGCCGTTGACGACATCCGCGCGCCCAGCCGCCAGAGGCGCGACCAGAGACGACAGCCACCAGGGTTGGGGCCGAATATCGGCGTCGAGCAGCACGACATACGCGTCGTCGGGTTCGAGATAACCGAGCGCTGCAAGGAGGTTCGTGCATTTCTGACTGCGCAGCGGCGACAGGCCGGCGACGGCCACGATGATGTTCAGCTGGGTGTACTTGCCGGCAATAGCGACGACGCGCCAGTAAGCCGGGTCTTCACGCGACTCGACGACGACAATCAACCGGTGCGGCTGCAGCGATTGGATGGTCAGCGCGGTCAGCAAATCTTCCAATCCGGGGAGGGCGCCGGTCGCCGGCAATATCAAAGTCGCACGCGCGGATAACCGGTCCATCGGAATCTGCAGGCGCGCAGCAAACAGCAGAGCCAGAGCAATCGCCCACAGCGAATAGAACACTGCGACGGCGGCAGCGACCCATGCAATCACGACGGCTTACGCGCTATCAACATCAACCCCGAAGGTCTGGCTGTGGCCGGCACACGGAACAGGGCATCGCAAGTGCGGCCGGCGAGCCAGGCCCAGGCGAGCGCGGCATACCAGATCCAGTGCGCTCGGAAATATCGCTCGCCGGTCAGCTTGGGGGCGAGCCGTCCCATCCAATAGATTACGCTATCGAACGAAAACGGCACCGGCTCGAGTGCTTCGACGACCAGATCGAGCCGGCGGGAGAGCGTCTGTATGGCACCCTCGTTCCACCAGCTGAGATGATGCGGCGGCGCATTCAACACGAAATTCGGAATCCCGGTGAGCGCCGAATCGCGATGCGGCACGACAATGCACAAGCGTCCCTCCGGTCTCAGGCACTGCACTAGATCTCGGGCGAAGCCCAGCGGATCTGAGATGTGCTCGATGACGTGAAAGGCGCAGACGACATCGTATTCCTCGGGATGTGAAGCGGCATGCCGGGCGACGGTCTCGCACCGGATATCGAGTTGGGCCGCGGTTGCATGCGGATTAGGGTCGAGGCCGACATAGGTCGCGCCAGGAAGATACGACGCCAGCGCTCCCCCGCCGCAACCGACATCGAGAACCTTGTCGCCCGGCCGCACCAGCTCGGCAATGCGCGTGAATTCTGCCCTTGCATACCGGGCAGCGCTCAGGATGCGATTAAAATCCCCGCGCCGATGGAGTTCGACATAGAAGGCGTCATCGCCGGCCAGCATCGGCTCGAAGAAGGCCAGTCCGCACGGCGACTCCCACAGCTCAAAGCGATCGATGCCGGCCAGCTGCCGCTTGGGTGCCACTCCGAAAGTACCGCGCCACAAACCGGTGATCAGCCGGGCGCTGATCGGCTGAAGGCGGTGCGTCGCCGGCAGACCGGTGATCGGACACCGCGGAACCGCCTGCATCGGCTAACGGAAATTGCGGCTGGTAATGACGATGTCGCGCGGGTCGTAGCCAGGCAGTTTTGCCGGCGGCGCAAAACGCGGTCTCGCCGCCGGCCGCCGCTCGCTATCGCCGGTGCGGTCGCGCAGGGTATTCAGGCGCGGCGTCATGTCTTCGAGGCGATCGGCGACGATATGAATGACGCTCTCCTCGCGCTGCAGTTTGCCGGTGCAGCCGAGCAGTGTCGCGCCGAGCGCAGCGCGGCGGAAGCGTTCGAGGATTTGCGGCCAGACGATCAGATTGGCGATCCCGGTTTCGTCCTCGATCGTGATGAAGACGACTCCATTGGCGCTGCCCGGGCGCTGCCGGATCAGCACGACGCCGGCGATTGTGAGCCGCCGGTCTACCGGCAGATGACTGAGCTCAGCAGCCGTGACGAGACCTTCGCGGGCGAGCTCGGCGCGCAGAAAGGCAAGCGGGTGTCGCTTCAAAGTGAGGCTCAAACTCGCATAATCTTCGACCACGTGCTCGCCCAGCGGCATCTCTGGCAACAGCGCCATCGCAATTCTCTCCCTCTCCGCCCCCGGGGGCGGAGAGGGGCGGGGTGAGGTGGGGGATTCCAGAGGCGCTGGTCCAGAGAAGCGCCCTTCACCCTTCCCTCTCCCCCCATTGGGGGGAGAGGGTTTTTCTTGAGAGGTGGCTCCTTCTGCAGCGAAAAGCGGCAATGGCGGTTCGCCGAGCGCCTTCAACACCCACAGCGCGCGGCGGCGGTCGAGCCCCACGGAGCGGAAGGCGTCGGCTTCGGCGAGGCGTTCGAGCGCGCCGCGCCCAAGGCCGCTGCACCGCCACAGATCTCGTGGATCCGAGTACCCATGCCCTGGCCGAGCGGCGACGAGTCGTTCCGCGTCGGCTTCGGCAAACCTTTTGATCTGGCGCAATCCGAGACGCAGAGCATATCGCGCTCCCTCATCGTCGTTCCCGCGAAAGCGGGCATCCAGAGGTCCAGGGCACGAACGGCCACCCTGGGCCCCCGCTTTCGCGGGGGCGACGGCTACCGGCTCCAGCGTGCAGTCCCAGAGACTGTGGTTGACGTCGACCGGGCGGACCTCGACGCCGTGCTCGCGCGCGTCGCGGACGATCTGCGCCGGGGCGTAGAACCCCATCGGTTGGCTGTTGAGCAGGGCGCAGGCAAAGACCTCGGGGTAGAAGCACTTGATCCACGCCGAGACATAGACGAGCAGCGCAAAGCTCGCCGCATGGCTCTCGGGAAAACCGTAGGTCCCAAAACCTTCGATCTGGCTGAAGCAGCGGGTCGCGAAGTCGCGCTCGTAACCGTTCGCGACCATTCCAGTGATGAACTTGTCGCGGAACAGATGAATATCGCCGTTGCGCTTGAAGGTCGCCATTGCGCGGCGCAGCCGGTCGGCTTCCTCCGGCGCAAAGCCGGCGCCGACGATCGCGATCTTCATCGCCTGTTCCTGGAACAGGGGCACCCCCATGGTCTTGCCCAGGACCTGGCGCAATTCCCCGGAGGGGTACGTCACCGTCTCGCGCCCGGAACGCCGTCGCAGATAGGGATGCACCATGTCGCCCTGTATCGGACCCGGCCGGACGATCGCGACCTCGATAACGAGATCGTAGAACTCGCACGGCTTCAATCGCGGCAACATCGTCATTTGCGCGCGGCTTTCGACCTGGAAGACCCCGAGCGAGTCGGCGCGGGAAAGCATCTCGTAAACCGCCGGCTCCTCAGGCGGAATCGTCGCAAGCTCGAACCGGCGGCCGTAATGCTGCTCGATCAGCGCAAAGGCTTTACGGATGCAGGTCAGCATGCCGAGCGCCAGAACGTCGATCTTCAGAATGCCGAGCTGGTCGAGGTCATCCTTGTCCCATTCGATGACGGTGCGGTCTTCCATTGCCGCATTCTCGATCGGCACCAGCTCGGACAAGGGACCGCGCGTGATGACAAAACCACCGACATGCTGCGAGAGGTGACGCGGAAAGCCGACGAGCTCAGCGGCGAGATCGAGCGCCAGACGCAAGGTGCGGTCGGTGGGGTCGAGCCCGGCCTCGCGCACGCGCATATCGGCGATCGGATCGTTGCTCCAGCCCCAAACGATTCCGGCGAGCGCGGCGACGACATCGACGCTGAGGCCCAGAGCCTTGCCGACCTCGCGGATCGCCGAGCGCGAGCGGTAGCAGATCACGGTGGCAGCGAGCCCGGCGCGGTCGCGGCCGTATTTGTCATAGACGTATTGGATCACCTCCTCGCGCCGCTCATGCTCGAAGTCGACATCGATGTCGGGCGGCTCGTTGCGCGCGGCGCTGATAAAGCGCTCGAACAGCACGTCGATGCGCGCCGGATCGACGGCGGTGATGCCAAGGCAATAGCAGACGACGGAATTGGCGGCGGAGCCGCGCCCCTGGCACAGGATGCCGCGCTGCCGCGCAAACCGCACGATGTCATGGACGGTGAGGAAATAGCGCGCGTAGTCGAGCCGCTCGATCAGCTGCAGCTCATGCTCGATCAGATAGCGTACTTTGTCGGGAAGCCCAGATAGATCGTGGCCGGAAGACAGCGGCAGCACCACTTCTTCCTCTCCCCCCGCCGGCCGGGGGGAGAGGGTAGGGTGAGGGGGGCCGATAAGATTGGGCGTGGTGTGGCCCACCTCACCCTCCCGCGCTTTCGGCGCGGGCCCCTCCCTCTCCCCCCTAAAGGGCGGAGAGGGATTTTTTGAAAACCGCTCGGCGGCGCCTTGCCAGGCGAGTTCTTCCAAGTATCGCTGCGGGCTTTGCCCGCCCGGGACCATCTCCTCAGGGTATTCGTAACGCAGCTCGTCGAGGCTGAACCGGCAACGCTCGACGATCTCGAGGCTGCGCGCGACCGCGTCCTCATGACCGCGAAACAGCCGCATCATCTCCAGCACGGGTTTGAGATGGCGCTCGGCATTAGCGCTGAGGCGATAACCGGCCTCCACGATCGTGCAGCCTTCGCGGATGCAGGTCAGCACATTCTGCAAGGGGCGCCGCTCAGGTACGTGATAGAGAACATCGTTGGTCGCGACGAGCGGCAGCCCGCTCGCCGCGCCGATAGCGGCAAGGCGAGCGAGGCGCTTCACATCGTCGCCGCGATAGAGGTGGTGGACGGCGAGATAGGCGCGGCCGCGAAAATCTGCCGCGACGCGGGCCGCAAAATCCATCTCCATGTCTGCTGTCTCGGGAGGCAACACGACAACGAGCTGGCCGTCGCCGTGCGCGACGACATCGGCGTAGTCGAGACGGCATTCGCCCTTGGGGGCGCGGCGCTTGCCGAGCGTCAATAGACGTGTCAGTCGACCGTAGGCGGCGCGATCCGTGGGATAGGCAAGCAGGCTGGTGCCGTCGCGGAGATCAATGCGGCAGCCGACGACGAGCCGGATCCCGACCTGCTTTGCCGCATGATGCGCGCGCACAATGCCGGCAAAGCTGTTGTGGTCGGTGATCGCAATCGCCTCATGTCCGAGCGCGGCGGCGGCCAGCACCAGCTCGTCTGGATGCGCGGCGCTGCGCAAAAACGAGAAATTGCTGGTGACCTGCAGCTCCGCGTAGGCACTCGTTGTCATGAGAGAGGCTCAGGAAAAGACGCCGTGGATAAACCAGCGCGGTTTGCGATCGCCGCCGTGGAGGCCTGCTCGGAACAACCAAAAGCGCCGTCCCTCCTCGTCCTCGACCCTATAATAGTCGCGGATCGCATCCGCAGCGCCAGACCCTCCTGGTCGCCACCATTCATCGGCAATCCGCTCCGGTCCGTCGGCGCGCATGACCCGATGCCGGCGGCGGCGCCATGTGAAGCGGAACGGCGGGTCGTCGGGCAGCACCCAAAAAGCGTCGATCGGCTCCGGCGGCTCGAACAAGCGGATTGGTCGCGGTGGTCGTATTCCGTCATCCCCGCGCAAGCGGGGATCCAGGGATCTAGGTCGCATCGCCAGTTGCTCCTTGGCCCCCGCTTTCGCGGGGGCGACGGAAATTGGCACGCGGACCGAAGCGCGCTCGGGATTATGGCTCTCGCGCGCCTCGAGTCGCGATACTGCGGCAAGGCCCAGTCGGTTGCCGAGCCGGTCGAGGAGCGGCGCAATGCCTGCTCCCGTGAGGGAGCTGCCGACAAACTCTATCTGTTCGGGTGGCAGAGGCTCGACCGCGAAGGCGGCAAGGATCATGTCTTCGACACCGAGACCGGGATCAACGGTGTCGAGCCGCTCCTTGAATAGCGCCACCAGGTGTTTCGGATCGCGGCTCGGACGCGCGGTGCCGAGGCGGATCCGCTCGACCCGGCCGTCGATGCGGTGAAAAGCAAGATCGAGCCGACGCGCCCCCGTGCCTTCTCGCGCCAGACGGCGGACGAGATCGGCGGCGAGCCGCTCCGTCGCCAGCATCAGGTCGGCAGGCTCGGTAATCGGTTCGGCAAAGCTCAGCCGCACGCGCCGGCTCGGCGTCTCGCCGAGCGGCGACAATGGCTCGGGCAGATCGCCCAGCGCCCGGTCGAGAAGCTGCACGACGGTTTCGCCAAAGCGCTGCGCGAGCGCATCGCGCGGCATCGCATAGAGATCGCCAATCCGCTTCAAACCGACCCGCCGCAGACCTTGGGCGATCGTCGCATCGAAGCGGAGGGCCTCCACCGGCAATGGCGCCAGCATGGCGCGCTGCTCCCCCGACGACACAACGACAACGCTCTCGCCCATTTCGGCGAAACGGGCAATCGCCCAGACGGCGCCCAGCGTGTCGGCAAAGGCGATGCGGCCGGCGATGCCCCACCGGTCGAGGCGGGTCATCAGATCGGCGGCGAGCGCCCTTTCCCCGCCCCAGAGATGCGCCGAGCCGGTGATCTCGATCCGTACTCCGTCCGTCCCGTCGGGAGCGGTCCACGGGCTGTAGCGGCCACACCATTCCGCCAGCCGCCGCAGCGCGGCGGCATCCTCCGCCGGCTCCGCCAAAGCGGTGGCGAGCCCGGGCAGAAACGAGAGCGCATCCGCCAGCGGCATTCCCGGAGCAAGACCGGCGGCAGCCGCGGCCGGGTTAACCGCGGCGAGCAGCCGCCGTCCGGCAGCATCGCTGACTGTCGCGAACGGGAACTTGTCAGCCGGCGCGGCGGAACTTTTCCGGTGCGACAGGCGCAGCCGGTCGATTGGCCAGAGCGGCAGCCAGAGATACATGATCCGTCGCATCCGGCACCTCCATTTCCTCCGGCATTTCCCATGACGCCGGCTTGCCGCCGCGGCAGCGCAACAGCTCGACCCGCCAGCGCGGTCGGCCTACCCCCGGTTCACCCGGCTCAGCGCGCGACGGCAGCGCGACAATCCGCCACCGGGTTACCGCTGCGTTCGGCAAGGCGCGTTCACGCGCCGCCTGCCCGCCATCGCGCCAGCGCCGCAGCAGAAAGACGGTGATGCCGGAGCGTTCCGCGGCGAGCTGCAGCCGGCGGCTCGCCACGGTCGGGAGCGTCCCGACTTCGCCGAGCACGGCAAGGATGCCGGGAGCGCGCAGCCCCTCCTCCATCGCCCACAGGATCTCCGCATCGCGTGGCGCCTGGACCAGTATTAGACGTCCGGGATCGAGACCGTGCGCAGCGAGACCGGGCCTGTAGAGGTCCGCGCGAGCAAGGCACCACAACACCAGCCCATCTCCCACCTCTATCAGCCGCCCAAGGAGGGTTGCGGCAAAGGCGGTGGCGAGCGCGCCATCCTCTTCATCGCCCCCTGCTCCAAGGATTTCGTGCAAGGCGCCTCGCACGAGGCCGCCGCCTGGCAATGCCCGGTCGACCGCTGCAACGCCTGAGGGCAACACCCCATGCATCACCGCTGTCGGACGCTCGATCCGCCGGACGCGCTCACGAAGCTCAGGGAGAAGAGCTTTCTCCGTAACCATGTACCATTTTTGTTCTCACTGCCCACTTATTGTCAAGGCAGACTTGCATACTCACCCCGCTCGCGGAAGCCATTCCGCGAGGCGGCGCGCCGCTTCGCCAATATCCTCGGTCGAGCCGGCGAACGAAAAGCGGACCCATCGCCCGCCGTCGATCGGATCAAAATCGAGGCCAGGGGTCACCGCGACCCCGGTCTCGATCAGCAGACGCCGGCAAAACCCCTCGCTGTCGCGCGTCACGCTCGAAATATCGACATAGAGGTAGAACGCTCCCTCGGCAGGAGCAAAGTGGGTGAGCCCGCCAGCCGAGAGAGCGCCGATCAACAGATCGCGATTAGCGCGGTAGCGCGCGACATGGCCGTCGAGCTCGGCGCGGCAGCCAAAGGCCGGCATTGCAGCAAATTGCGACAGCGCCGGTGGGGAGATGTAGAAATTCTGTGCCAGGCACTCGACCGAGCGGGCCAGATCCGGCGGTACCAGCATCCAGCCCAGCCGCCATCCGGTCATGCAATAGTATTTCGAAAACGAGTTGACGATCACCGCGTCACCGCCATAGGCGCGCGCCGTGGCTGCGGGCGTCTCGTAGGTGATGCCGTGGTAGATCTCATCCGAGATCAGGCGGATGTCGAAGTCGCGGCAATACGCGGCGAGCCGCATGAGATCGGCAACACCAATCATCGTTCCGGTCGGATTGGCGGGGCTGGCGATGATCAGCCCGTCGAGGCCGCCGTAATCGGCAAGCAGCTCGGGGGTCGGCTGGTAATGCGCGTTCTCCGCGACCTTCATCAGAACCGGCTCGATGTCGAGAGCGGTCAGGATGTTGCGGTAGGCTGGATAGCCGGGTACGGCGAGCGCAACTCGGGCACCGGGCTCGAAGGCGGCAAGAAAGGCGAGCTGAAAGGCGGCCGAGGAACCGGTCGTGACGACGACCTCGGCGGGATCGACGGCGACCCCGTATTGCGTACGGTAGTGCGCGGCGATCGCCTGCCGCAGCGGCGCGATCCCGAGCGCGTCGGTGTAGCCGATCCGCTCGCTCGTGAGCGCCCGCCGCGCCGCTTCGAGCACCGGCTCGGGCGCCGAACTTCCCGGCTGGCCGAGTTCGAGGTGGACGACGTCGCCACCGGCCAGCTCGCGTTCATTGGCGGCGCGCAGGACATCCATCGCAATGAACGGCGGTACCAACCCGCGCCTGGAAACTTGCATAACCGCACACCCCATCACTCTCGGTAGCTTTCTATGGTGCGTGAGGAGGTTGCCTTTGGCGAGTGGCTTTGGCTATCAGGGGGTCAGACTCCCGAACTGAGGATGGGCCTTGACCTTAAACACGAAACCACCACGCTTGATTGGCATGTCTGGCAGTCTACGCGCAGGCTCGTATTCGAATGCGGTGCTGGAGACATTGCGCGAGAAGTTCGCCGGCCGCGCTGAGCTGCGGCTATACGACCTGAGGCCGATACCCCTCTATGATCAGGATTTCGAAGGCGACAAGCGCCCCGGACCGGTCAAGGCGCTGCTCCAGGCGATCGCCAAGAGCGATGGGCTCATTCTCTGTGCCCCCGAGTTCAACCACAGCATTCCCGGCGTCTTGAAGAACGCTCTCGATTGGGCGTCCCGCCCCGCATTTACTTCGGTGATGGCCTACAAACCGGTCGCGATCATGGCAACCTCCCCCGGTCCGCAGAGCGGTGCGCGCTGCCTTGAGCACATGAAGGTGGCGCTCGATTCGATGCTGGCGCGCGTTGTTTTGGCACGCGAATGCATCATTACCTCGGTCGCGGCAAAGATCGACGACGGCCGCCTTGTCGACGAGACTTGCCTCGATTTTGCGTGCGGCGTCGTCGAGGCGCTGCTGCGCGAGATCCGTTTGCGGCAGATAACAGACACGCTCAAGGACTAAGGCTCGGCGCCCTCAGCCCGGGTTGGAGGCGGGCTTTTCGTTGATGCAGCGCAACAGCTTCCAGTAGCCGAACAGATTGCTGGGCCGCACCTCGCGGATCGACAGCCGGCTGTCGCGGCGGAAGGCGTCGAACGAGAAGTCGGGATGGAAGCCGATATGCCGGGCGAGCCGGGCCAGGCGTTTTTCCATGAAATGCATCAGCGGAATGTCGCTCGCGAAATGATTGACGACGACGATGGTCCCGCTGGGGGTACACACGCGCCGCATTTCCGCAGCAAAACGTGCGGGGTCGGGGACCACCGAGGCGACATAGAGCGCCAGTACCGCATCAAAGGAATTGTCCGGGAATTCGAGGTTCTCGGCATCCATCAGATGCAGGCCCTCGACATGGGCAAGCTTAAGATTCGCCGCGCGACGGCGCGCTTTCGCCAGCATCTCTTCCGAGACATCGATCCCGGTGACTCGCGCATCCGCTCGGAAGTGGGGCAGCGACAACCCGGTGCCGACGCCCACCTCGAGAATCCGCTGCCCCGGCCGGTCGTTGGCAATGCGCACCGCGGCCTTGCGCCCGGGGTGGAAGACCGGGCCGAAGACGAGGTCGTATGAGCCGGAGAACAGGCGGTAGGTGCGGATCGTGTCGTGCAGGTCCATCGTTTCGCTCTTCTTGGTCATCGAAGGGGCCGGCACGACCCGCGCCCTCGCTTCCGGAGCCGGGTGATCCGGACGCCCTTGTTAACTCTCGGTAGCATTTCAGGGACGCCGCGTCATCCTTGATTTATCTTTCGCTCACGCAGGGCAGTTCTCCAAACGCGGAGTGGAAACGCATCTCTCGAATGAGAGTTGCACAAGGCAAGCTTTTCGAGCCGCCATTACAATCCAAGATGGCTGCGGAGGTCGCAGCCGCGATCTCCGCATTAGTGGAAGCGGCCCTACCGGGTTGATCTGATCGATTGGTGCGAGATCGATGATCGTTGGCGCCAGATCATCGCTGCCGAGCGCGTCGCCTTGACCGAGGACACACATCCCGTACCGCCATTTGAACCTGCCCTGCGGGCGGCAGCTTGCCCGGTGCCCGCTTCAGCTATTCGGGCACGGCGTGCCCTCTCTGATCCAAATCTTGAACCATCGGATCAGCTCGTCTTGGGGGATCGGCGGGGTTGTCCGCGGGTTGCCGTTTTGGCCGATACCGGGAGCGAATGCCCATTTGACGAGTGGCTCGTTTTTGATGTGCTCCAACAGCTGGGCCGGCGTCCGTTGCCCGTTCAGGTCCTTGTTCAACAGGCTGGCGCACAACTGGGCGCCGTTGAGCGGCACGCCGGTCGCCGATTCCCAGGCCATTGAAGTCGGAGCCAGGGCCCAGAACGGCGCGGTCGGATCCGTTCCCTTCGGGTTGGTAGTCCCGGGAATACCGGTCACCGAATCGTTCTGAGCCCCGTGGCAGAATGTGCAGCGCTCAAAGGGAGTGCCCATTCCGAGATATACCGTTCCGGTATTTTCTGCTGTCTCAAAAGGAAAGGTGTCGCCGCGCAGAACCGTGTAGTAGTGCGGGTGGCGGTCGTCGCCCTGGCGGAAATAGTCCTGGGGATACTGGGCGCGGTCGCGGGGTTAAACGCGTAAGGGGATACCTTTGGGCTCGCTACAGGATGGCAATTGATGCGCCTCGGGGAGGTCAGCACGGAATGGACGGCTCGCCACGCCGGTGTCCCGCCGGTCATCGGCTTCGTTGGTGGTGCGCAGCTCTGTGGCTCGTTGGGGCCACACTTGAAGATTGCGGTCTTCAGGTAACCCGCGAGCAAGGTCACCTCATCGTCACTCAGCACACCGGGGTAGAGGCGCGGCATCGGAGGTGGGACGGTCGCCAGGAATTGCCTCAAGAGGCCCGGGTCAGCCAGCTGACTTGACGCAAAAGCGGCGGGGCGCTCGACCCCGATCCATCAGGTGCATGACACTGGGCACAATTCTGCACGAACAGCAACTGACCCACGGTGAAATCCCCGAACGGCAACGGTTCCAAGCGCGGCCGCGACACCACTACTTTTGGTTCATCATTGCCATGCAGGCCGTAGACTATGACCCGAAGCGGTCCCGCTACCGGATTGGGATTCTCGGTAGCGCCGCTAACCGGAGCAGCCACGTATTGCTCACCGTCTACCGAATAGCTAATCAAGCCACTGTTGAGGGCGCCCCAGTGTCGATGTTGTGCAGCAACGAGCCATTCTTGCCTTTGGTCGTAGCATCAAAGATTAGGAGATTGCCGTGAGTGTCGCCGGCGAACAACAGACCGCTCTTGGTCGGCACCATACCGGCTTGCACCTGTGATTCGGCTTGGTATTGCCACAAGACGGCACCGGTGGCGCCATTGATCGCGGTGACCCAACCGCGCGGCGCCTGAAGCTTCGCCGCGGCCAGCCAGTCCTTGACGGCAAAGCCGCGCAGCGGGAGGGGGATGTTGATGTTTTGAGGTACCAGGCACAATGGTCGTTCATCCCAGCGTAGAGCGTGCCCGTTGTCGGGTTGTAGGCCGGGCTGGTGAACATCACTCCACCTTGCAAGCCAGGGCACACGTATAGCCACGTGCCGCTCAGCGGAGTTTCGTTATTCTCAAGGGTTGTGCCCGGGGTATCGAAGACCGGTATTCGGGCGGACCGGTCGATGCCGTAGACAATACCGCCCTTGCCGGCGATCGCCAGCATGTCCTTCCCCCCCCGCCTTGGATGTGTGGTGCAAGGTCGGCGGCGCAGCGAGATCCCAGTCATGATCATCCTGCGGGACGGCTTGGTAATGCCAGTTCAGCCGGCCACTCGCTGCGTCTACGGAAATGACGGAATTGGTAAAGGCCATACTTCCTTGGGGACATCGGTCGTATCCCGATTGAAGAGCGGGTAGGGGTTGGCAACGCCGGCAAACACCTCGCCGGTGTTGGGGTCGAGTGAATAGGTCGACCACAAGCCGTCACCGGCCTTGGCTGGCGCCCCGGTGGCGGGGTCAGGCAACGTCGTCTGAAAGCTCCATAGTTGCTGGCCGGTCTTGGCATCGAAAGCCATCAAGCGTCCGGCTATGCCGTTATCGCTGATACCGATGCCGATAAACACTTCCCCCTTCCAGGCTATCGGCGCCGCGACGAAGGTCTCTCTGATGCCGGTATTCGCAGCCAAGACGCCGTTCTCGGGCCACGTCGGCAGAGGCTCTCCGGTATTCGCATCGAGCGCGATCACGTAGCCATCAGGTGTGCCGCGGAAAATGGTTCCGTCGAGATAGGCGGAGCCCCGGTTGTTGCCGGTTCCCGGTGTGGTTGGTAGGTGATCGGATGGATCCAGCGCAAATCACAGGTTGCCGCATCGATGACGTAGGTTAAACAGGAGAGGGTGAAATACAGCGTTCTCCCGACCTTCAACAGCCCGGTGCTGAACAAGCTGTTCTCGTTGAGTTGGATCTCGCAGACCTCCTTGAGCCGGCCGACATTATTGGGCGTTATTTGGTCCAGATCGACGTAGCACTGGTTCGAGTAGTCCTTGTTGATCGTGAACCAGTCGTCCGCTCGAGGCGCCACTCCATCGGCACGCGCTTGCTCTCCCCAATCGCTGAGCGGGGAAGTGAGAAGAAATATAGTTAAAGCGGTAGCGATTAAACGTGAGAGCCGCAATCTAACGGTCGCGCGGCCTGCTGCCCATACCGCGCCGAGCACGACTGTCATCCCTCCCACCCTTTCTTTGAAGAGAAAGGTAAAATCTTATCGAATATCAACCAATGCGTTAAACTCGTCAACGAAATTTTCCTGCAAAAAAACAACCTCGACGGTAATGTAGCGGAGTCGGGAAGGCGGCTGTGCCCCCCGGCGGCGAGGGAGCCGGAAACGGGCTATTTGCGCGCAAGTTTAGTGGGTGACGAGGCGGCGCTCGATCGCTGCAGCCTTGATTGCCTTTTGCAGTTTCTCAAAGGCGCGCACCTCGATTTGGCGAACCCGCTCGCGCGAGATGCCGTATTGCTGCGACAAGTCCTCGAGCGTCGTCGGGTTTTCCCGCAGGCGCCGCTCGGTCAGGATGTGGCGTTCGCGGTCGTTGAGATGCGTCATTGCCTTTTCGAGCAGGTCGCGGCGCAGTCCCAGCTCTTGCCGCTCGCCGAGTTTGATCTCCTGGCTCTCGGTCTCATCAACCAGCCAATCCTGCCATTCGCCCTCGCTGTCCGAGCGCAACGGCGCGTTCAGCGAATGGTCCGGG
>Ga0306920_100002748_pt1 | contig 22185 bp, 20 predicted proteins | sample flu12Cox44000170_FD_204666 | JGI IMG/M metagenome (GOLD analysis project Ga0306920, IMG submission 204666) | Lab enrichment of tropical soil microbial communities from Luquillo Experimental Forest, Puerto Rico - flux4day.12C.oxic.44.000.170 (v2)... | ecosystem: Environmental > Terrestrial >...
CACGAGCCGGCGGGCACTCGAGCCGCCCGACGGCGGCGGGCCGCCGCGGAATCCCACATCGGCGCGCTCGGTCACGAGATCGGTGAAGTGGTCGTCGAATTGCACTTCGAGTTGCACGTTCGGATAAAGCTGCTGGAATTCCTCGAAGTACGGCCACAGGACCGGCAGCCCGAATGCGCGCGGCGCGCTCACGCGCAGCATGCCGCCCACTTCTTCCTTCGCGCGCCGGGCCTCGTCGAGCGCGGACGACAGGGTCGCGAGCGCCGGCTTCACGCTGTCGAGAAGCCGTTGGCCCTCCTCCGTCAGGCTCAGCTTGCGGGTGGTCCGATGAAAGAGCCGCACGCCCAGATCCTTCTCCAGTTGCATCACCGCATGGCTGGCGGCCTGCGGCGAGATGCCTTGATCGACGGCCGCGCCGCGCAGGCTTCCGAGCGTCGCGGCGCGCACGAAAATAGTGATCGCACGCATACCGTTCATTTCTGGCACCCCAGATTCGCAAATAAAAGTTGATTATGAGCCAAATAATGTACGGCTAGTTTGTGTCAATCGTCGCGCCTACCATGGCATCACTTCATCACACACGTAGGAGAGACATCATGGCTAACGTCCAGCAAGGTGGTTTCAGGCGCGTATGGTTCATCACTGGTGCGTCGCGCGGTATCGGCGCGTTGATTGCCGAAGCCGCGCTCGCGGACGGCAATGCGGTCGTAGCCGCCGGACGCAACGTCGCGGCGATCGCCGGGCGTCTGGGCGAGTCGGCCGCGTTGCTGCCGGTTGCGCTGGACGTAACCAGCGAGGCTCAGGCGAAGGCGGCCATGCAGGCGGCGGTCGAGAGGTTCGGCCGCGTCGACGTGCTGGTCAACAACGCCGGCTTCGGTCTCCTCGGTGCGGTGGAAGAATCCACCGACAAGGACGTGCGTCGCATGTACGACACGAACGTATTCGGCTTGCTGAACGTCACGCGCGCTGTCCTGCCGGCGATGCGCGCGAACCGCTCGGGCCACGTGATCAATATTTCATCGGTTGGCGGCTATCGGGCCGCAGCGGGCTTCGGCGTGTACTCGTCGACGAAGTTCGCCGTCGAGGGCATTACGGAAGCGTTGCATGCCGAGTTGAAACCGCTGGGCATACACGCGACAGTTGTCGAGCCGGGGTATTTTCGTACGGACTTTCTGGATGCATCCTCGCTGGTCGTGGCGCCCGACGTGATCGACGACTACGACGAAACGTCGGGCGCGGTTCGCCGCAAGGCCGTGCAGATCAATCACAACCAGCCTGGCGACCCGGCGAAGCTTGCGGCCGCAATGATCACGCTGGTCGACGCGCCGAACCCGCCGTTGCGCCTCCCGCTAGGCACGGACACACTGGCCGCCATCGCCGCGAAAAACGCCTACGTGGCGCAGGAAACGGACGCGTGGAAGTCGCTATCGGCCTCGACTGACTTCGCTGCGTGAGCGAAGCAAGCGCGAGGACGGCGGCGTGCGTTCCTGCCTGCGCCTCAGCGGATTCCGCGCTTGATCAGCGGAATGAGCGAGTCGATCGTCGCGGGTGTCTGGACACCTGCGCCGGTGTTGATGGTCAGTCCCGCGAAATGATAGGCAGCCGAGAGGACGCACTGCGTGACCGGCAGAAAGCCCTGCAGATAAAGCTGCTGGTCGAGCGTCGCGGTGAGGTATTTGTTCTGCAGTCCCGATATCGTGGCGGGCGCCAGATCGATGCCGCCCACGATGATTTGCCCCGGCTTCTTGCCAGCCTGCTGGAGGGCCTGCGGAACGAACCCGGTCACGCCGCCGTGCTGCGTGCCGATCGCCTTCAGATCAGGGTGCGCCTGGATAAAGGCGACCAGGATCGGCACGGCGAGCGATGAATCGGCATCCACCTGAGGCGAGATATTGAGCCGGGTCACCTTCACGCCGGCCTTTTCCAGGGTCTCGGAAAGGCCACGGTCTGACTGGCTACGCACACTCTCGTTGAAGACACCGTATTCGAGCGCCTCGTCGCCCTTCTTGAGCCCGGCGTTGAGCATCGCCTGAGCGGTGATCTGACCGCCCACGTAGAGTTCGACGCCGGCGTAGCCGAACCCCTTCGCGTCGTAGAGCTTCTGGTTGTCGGGTAGCGGCGTATTGCCGACGGTAACGATGATGCCCTGGTCTACCGCCTGCTTGATCAGGGGTGCGAAAGCCGGATCGCCCGGATGGCCCATGATGCCAATGCAGGTCGGCTTGGCCGCCATCGCCTGGCGAAACTGCGCAAGCATCGTCTCCGGGCTCCAGGCCGAGAACTGCTCGATCACCTTGATGCCGAAGGCATGTCCCGCATCCGCGGCACCGGTCTGGCGTGGCAGCGTCGCGCCGTCGCCGGGGTTTCCGCCCATCTGCATATACATCGTCATACCGGCGCCGAGCTGTCCCGACGTGGTCGGATCAGTGGCACCAGCAGTGGGCGCGAGGCCGAACGCAAGAACGCTCGTCCCCAGAAGGAATCCCGTCTTGATCTTGTTCATTTCCGCTCCTATCTCCTGATTTAACGGCTTTATCGCCCTCCAAACCTGAATTTTTCGCGCAACGTGCGCAGCCTGGCGGGATTCTCGACCAACAGATGCAGGATCACGGCGACGATGAACACCACTCCTTCGATCGCCTGTACCCAGAAGCCGGCGATACCTGTTGCAACGATTCCGGCCTCCAGCATGCCAATCACGAAAGTGCCGAAGAAAGTCCCCACGATCGTCGCCGTGCCACCGAACACCGAGGTGCCGCCGATGAACACACCGGCCAGCGCCGGCAGCAGGTAGCCTTGCCCCTGGGTCGAGAAATAGTTCAGATTCTCGAGCGTGAGCAGGACCGTGGCGAAACCGGCCAGCACCCCCATCAGCGTGAACAGTTTCACCGTCTCACGCAGCACGTTGATGCCCACGACCTTCGCTACGTTGCGGTTGTCTCCGATGAACAGCACGTGCTCGCCAAAACGGTGGCGATTGAGGATGAACCACATGACTACTGCGAGCCCGAGCGCCCAGAGCGCTTGCATCGGGATCAAACCGAACAACGTGCCTGCGAATACGGCATACGCTGAACCGCTCGCGAGTTCCTGTAGCGCATTGGAAAGCCCGCCGGAAAGGATCGAAGCAACACCGGCCCAGAGGAATTGCGTGCCAATGGTCACGATGATCGACGGCACACCGACCACCGCGACCAGCACCCCGTTCACCACGCCGACCAGCGCGCCGCCAGCCAACGCCGCAATAATGGCCAGCCACGCTGATCCAGTGGTGTTCACGCACCAGGCGAACAGAAAGCCCGAGAAAGCCATCACCGAGGGGAAAGACAGATCGATTTCCCCCGCCGCAATCACCAGGGTCAGCCCGATCGCCAACACCGCCAGCGGCGGCACGGTGGTCAGGAAGGAGAAGTAGATTGGCCAGCCCAAAAAGACGCGCGGTGCGGTTGCCATGAACAGGCCGACCACCAACGCGAACACGACCAGGCTCGGCAATCCCTCCATGCGGGCAAAACCCGGCAGGCGCAAACTCAATGAACGCGCTGGCCGTTTTTGCTTTATCGGGTCACTCACGTCCTTGTCCCCGCAACCGGCGCCGGCCCGTGCCCGCTCTGCTGTAGCGAAATCAGGAAGCGGGTGAGTTCCTCGAGGCTCATCTCACCCGACTTCATATCCGCGACGATCCGGCCACGATCGAGCACGACCAGTCGATCGGCGAGCTCGTGCACATGGGCGAGGTTGTGTTCGATGTAGATGCAGGCGCGGCCGGACTCCTTAATCGAGCGCACAAAGTCGAGAACCTTGCGCACCTCGCTGATGGCAAGCGCCACCGTGGGTTCATCGAGAATGATCAGATCGCTTTCGAAATACATCGCCCGTCCGATCGCGACGCCCTGGCGCTCGCCACCGGAGAGTTTCGCGATCAATGAGTCCGCATCGATCCCCACGCCGCGGAAACCGAGCTGTTGCTTCAGAATATCGTTGGCTATGCGCCGTTCTTCGGCGACATTGATGAAACCGAACCGGTTGGTGATCTGCCGGCCGACAAAGAAGTTGCGCCACAGCGGCTGCTTCTCGCCCAGCGATTTTTCCTGATATACCGTCTCGAAGCGCAATCGGTGCGCCTCGCGCACGGAAAAGCGGCTCCAGTCGACCTCCTCGTCCCGGATGAACAGCTTGCCCGCGCTCGGCCGCACGACACCGGTCAGCACCTTGATGAGCGTCGATTTACCCGCGCCGTTATCCCCGATCAGGCCGACGATCTCGTTGCGCCCAATCGCGAGGTCGATGCCGGAAAGCGCGCGTATCTTGCCGTAGGACAGGCTGATGCCCTGCGCGCGCACGATATGCCGCCAGGCGCTCGTAGCGGGCGCGGCATCGCTCGCCGTCACGCTACGCTCCGGCTCGAATGGACCACGGTGATGTTGTGTACGACGATAGCCATAAAACTTTCCCCTTCGCTTATCGATCGCCGCATCAACTTACATTGGAAAGTCTCTGGAACCTGGCAAGACTTAAAGTCTAGTTCAAGAATCGCCTGATGAGACCGCTTGTTTCATCGGGAAACCACTAAGATATCTGCGAATACTCGCGAGCTGGCGATTTTCAGTTTCGCGATTGATAGCAAACTTCGCGCATGGCGCCGCTCAAATCACGGAGCGTCAATTCACTAACCAAACCAGCGCTCCGCGACTTACCGCCCATGGCGTGAACTCACTCGCACGCGGGGTTTACTGCTTGCACGCCTCATATAGCGTATTGAGCCTGCGCACCGGGTCCGCCACAAACGGGTTGCTCTCGTCCCACGCGTACCCCGCCAGCACCGCGCTGATCATGCGCCGGATCATCGGTGTCTGTCGCGGGTAGTAAATGATGTCCTGCAGCTCGCCCGTGTACCAGCGCTCGACAAAAGCGCGGAACGCGTCGATGCCCTTGCGCAACGGCACGTCGTATTCGGCCTGCCAGTCCACCTTCGCGCCATCGAGCGCACGCTCGAGCACCTTCGCAGCCAGGTGCGCCGAACGCAGCGCGATGGTGACGCCCGAAGAAAACACCGGGTCGAGAAACTCGCCCGCATTGCCGAGCAGCGCGTAGCCTGGCCCATGCAAGCGCTCGACGTTGGCCGAATAGCCGCCGATCCGGTTCACCGGCATGAGGAACGGCGCGTCGCCGATCAGACGGTTCAGCGTCGGCTCTTCGCGAATCAGCGCGCGCAGCCGCGCTTCGCGCTCCGCTTCCGGCACGTCGAGGAAAGCCGCTTCGGCAACGCACCCCACCGAGGTGCGCCCGCCTGCGAGCGGGATCATCCAGAACCAGACGTCGCGCCGCCCGGGGTGCGTCGCCACGCAAATCTTGTTGCGATCGAACGCGTCGAGCGGCAGCCCGTCGCGCACATGGCTGAAGAGCGCGGCGCGCGTCGGCAGGCCCGTGGGCGCCTCCAGTTTCAGCAGGCGCGGCAGCACACGGCCGAAGCCGCTCGCATCGAGCACGAAGCGCGCGTGGACTTCATAGCGCGCCTCGTTTTCATCGGTGACTTGCAGCACCGGCGCTTCGCCCGTGCGGATGCCGAGGACGGTATGGCCGAAGCGCACTTCTGCGCCCTGCTTCGCGGCACAGCCGATCAGCAGCTCGTCGAACTTCGCGCGCTCCACCTGAAACGTCGTGCCCCAGCCCGCCGAATGCTTGTCGCGGAAATCGTATGACGAAGTCTGATCGCGCCACACGAAGTGAGCCCCATTTTTGTACTGAAAGCCGGCCTCCACCACCGCCTGCAGCATGCCGGCTTCTTCGAGGTACGCCATGCTTTGCGGCAGAAGGCTCTCGCCAATCGAAAAGCGCGGGAAGTGCTGGCGCTCCAGCACGAGCACCGAACGCCCGGCCTGGCGCAAAAGGGCCGCGGCAACCGCGCCCGACGGGCCTGCGCCGATGATCGCCACATCGACGTCTTCGCGCCGGGTGGACGGGGTCGTAACTGCTTCTGCGAGGCTCTGTTCCATAGGTTCTATCCCTTCTGTGCGTCCTGACGTCCCGTTACTTCCTGTTACGTCTTGTATGGCCAATGCAAGCGTACTGCGCTGCGTAAGAACGTGATTCTGACACCCCTCGCACCGCCCTTGCATTTACAATGCCGATTCTCGTCCAGGACCGCACTCGCATCGGGTAAAAAAAATATGTCGGTTTCCGAATCAAATTACGTGCCGTTCGTGCCGGAAACGGCCTTCGGCATCTGGTTTCTGCGCACCCACACGTGGGAACACCACGTGCTGCGCGTGGCGATCAACGACCTCAAGCGCCTGATCGACGTGCCGTTGCCCGACGCGCCCGAAATCGTCGACGTGGGCTGCGGCCAGGGCAAGTCGTTCCGGCTGCTTGCCGAGGCCTTCCGCCCGCGCCGCATCGTCGGGATCGACTATCACGAGGCGTCGCTCGAACTGGCGTCGCTTGCCGCGCGCGCGTGCCAGGACTCACCGGCGGGAACGAAGGTCGAGCTGCTGCACGGCGACTGCGCGAACCTGCCGCTGCCCACGGCCAGCGCGGACATCGTGTTCTGCCATCAGACCTTCCATCACCTGGTCGAGCAGGAACGCGCACTCGCGGAGTTCCACCGCGTGCTCAAGCCAGGCGGCGTCCTGCTGTTCGCGGAGTCCACCGAGGCCTATATCCGCTCCTGGGTGATCCGTCTGCTGTTCCGCCATCCCATGCACGTCCAGAAGAGCGCCGACGGCTACCTCGCGATGATCCGCGACGCAGGCTTTCGCTTCGCGGATCGCAACATTTCGCTCCCCTATCTGTGGTGGAGCCGCGCGGCCGACTTCGGACTGTTCGAGCGTCTCGGCCTGCATCGTCCGAAGCCCGGCAAGCGGCGCGAAACGCTGGTCAACGTAGCCGCAGTGAAGTTGACCTGAGTTGACCTGAGGCGGCCTGAGCCGCCTTGCACCGTACTTCGTGCCGCGTTTCGCGCTGCTTCCCGATCAGCGAGCCGCGCTTACTTTGCGCCCTTCAGCGTCACGACGTCGCCGACGAGCGCCACGCCGGCAATCATCGCGCCCGCGCCACAGGTGAATTCGGTGGCGCTCTCGCGCAGCTCGTTCCTGTAGTTGCTCTTGATGTTGACGACCGCGTTGCCGCCTTGCTGGCGCGCGCGTGCCTGCAATTCGATCACAGCCGAAAGGAATACGTGCTGGCAGGCCTCCTGGTCGCTCTTGTTGAACGCGTTCGTCTTCTTGTTCGTAGCGAGCTTGCCCAGCGTCTTCTGCACTGCCGGGTGCCGCTGACCCGCGAAGTACAGCGCAATGTCGTCGCCCACCTTGCCGGGCTCGCTCTTGAGCGCTTCGTCCACGGAGTAGCTGTCGATCGAATCGCGCGCGTACGCATGCGACGCCGCGAGGGCCGCGCACAGCGCGGCGAGCATCCAGAGTTTCTTCATCGCTGCTCCCCGTAAGTTCAGTTTGCCAGGATCACGAAATCACCCTTGACGACAATGGACGCCGCGCTCAGGCTCAAGCCGCACGTGTACTCGGTGGCCGAAGCGGTTTCGGTGCCGTGAAAGCGCGTGGTCACGTTGACGACGGCGTTGGCGCCCTTGTCCTTCGCGTCTGCGCGCAGCTTGTCGAGTCCGGTGGCGAGCGCCTTGTTGCACGAAGCCTCGGGGCCGTCGGTCGCACGGGCGATGCGCACGGAATGCGACGCATTGCCCACGCGGCGCGCAACGTCCGGATGCGGCTGCGAGCCGAAATACACGGCGATTTTCGCTGCGGGGTCCGTGCTCGCCGCCGCTTGCTTCGTTGCGACGGAAGCCACCGGCTGGATCGGCAGCGACATGAGTTGCGTTCCGCAACCGGCCAGCGTCAGGCTGACGATGGCGGCCGTGCTCAGCGTGAGGTACGTCTTTTTCATTGGAATCCTCATTATCTACAGGGGTGCCTGAAACATCAGCCCTCATTCCAGGCGCGAAACATCAGGCTGGCGCAACTGCCGCCGAACCCGAATGAAACCGACATCGCCGTCTCGATGCGCGCGTCGCGCGTGTCGCGCACGAGCGGCATCCCGGCGGCGAGCGCATCGAGCGTATCGATGCCCACGGCGCCCGCAATAAAGCGATCGCGCATCATCAGCAAGGTGTAGATCGCTTCGTGCGCGCCGCATGCGCCGAGCGGATGTCCGCTGAGCGCCTTCGTCGATGAGAACGCGGGCACGTCGCCGCCGAACACGGCGCGCAGTGCGAGCAGTTCCTCGACATCGCCCGAGGGTGTGGAAGGCGCGTGCGTGTTGATGTAGTCCGGGCGGGAGCTCGCCTCTTCGAGCGCCGCGCACATCGCGCGCGCAATGCCGCCCGCTTGCGGCGCGACCATATGTGCGCCGTCGGTGCCATGACCGAAGCCGGTCAGCTCGGCGTAAATGCGTGCGTTGCGTGCCTGCGCATGCGCGAGCGATTCGAGCACGAGCACCCCGGCGCCCGAGCCGATCACGAAACCGTCGCGGTGGACGTCATAGGGCCTCGACGCCCGTTCCGGCATGTCGTTGAAGCCGCGCGAGAGTGCGCCCATCGCGTCGAACATCAACGTCATGTTGTCGTGCAAGGCTTCACTGCCGCCCGCGAGCACGATGTCCTGACGGCCCGTCTGGATGAGCTGCATCGCCTGGCCGAGTGCGAGCGCAGACGTCGTGCAGGCCGACGACGGCGAATACGTCACGCCTTCCATCCCGAACACGTGCGCAAGATTCGCCGATGTCGTGCTGCTCATCGCCTGCGGCACGGTATAGGGCGGCACGCGGTCGATACCGCGAGCCTGCGCGCACGCCATGGCCGCGTCGTAGGCCGACATCGTGCCGACGCCGGAGCCCACCACCGCGCCCGCGCGTGGCGTGCGCAGCACATTCGCATCGAGCCGCGCGTCGGCAATGGCGCTGCGCGCAGCATGACAGGCGAAGCGCGCCGTGTCGCCCATGAAGCGCTCGGCCTTGCGCTCGAACGGCGCTTCGCCTTCCACCGACGCCACGGCCGCCACCTGGCTCGCGAAGCCACGCTCGCGCCACGCCTGAACGCGCGTGATGCCGCCGTGCCCGTTGCGCAGTCTCGATGCGACGCCGTCGAGCGTGTTGCCGAGGCACGAGACGATCCCCATGCCCGTCACGACGACGCGCCGCAAGCCGTTCGCGGATACCGGCGTCTGCATGCTCACCGGGCGCGCCTGAAGATCAGCGACGTGTTCACGCCGCCGAACGCGAAGTTGTTGCTCATCACGTATTCGGCGTCGATGTTGCGCGGCTCGCCCATGATGTAGTCGAGCGGCGCACAGGCGGGATCGACGCTGGTCAGGTTGAGCGTGGGCGCGTAGCGGTTGCGCTTCATCATTTCGATCGTCCACCACGCTTCGATCGCGCCACACGCCCCGAGCGTATGGCCGATATAGCTCTTGAGCGAGCTGATCGGCATGCGCGCGCCGAACGTCTCCGCCGTGGCATGGCTTTCGGCGATGTCGCCGCGATCCGTCGATGTGCCGTGCGCATTCACGTAGGCAATCGCTTCGGGGGGCAGCCCCGCATCGGCCAGCGCCTGGCGCATGGCCACCGCCATCGTCGCCGCCGTGGGCTGCGTGATATGGGCGCCGTCCGAATTGCTGCCGAAGCCCACCACTTCCGCATGAATGCGCGCGCCGCGCGCAAGCGCATGCTCGTATTCCTCGAGCACGAGCGTAGCCGCGCCCTCGCCCACCACGAGCCCGTCACGTGCGGCGTCGAACGGGCGCGGCGTGCGCTGCGGTTCGTCGTTGCGCGTGCTCGTGGCATAGAGCATGTCGAACACGGCCACGCCCGGGCCCGAGAGTTCCTCGGCGCCGCCCGCGAGCATCAGCGTCTGCTTGCCGTGCGCGATCATCTCGTACGCGTAGCCGATCGCCTGGCTGCCCGAGGCGCACGCGCACGAGGTCGGCACGATGCGCCCCTTCAGGTCCCAGAACAGGCTCACGTTCACGGCTGTCGTGTGCGGCATCATCTGGACGTAGCTGTTCGACGTCACGTCGCTCATCGAGCCGGTGTCGAGCATCTTGCCGAATGCGCGAACGGGCTCGACCGAGCCGGACGAGGACCCGTAGGCCACGCCCATGCGCCCGTCCTTGATCGACGGATCGTCCAGCAGGCCGGCGTCCGCCAGCGCGAATTCGCTCGCACGCACCGCGTAAAGCGAAACGGGGCCCATCGAACGGGTCTTCTTGCGCGGATAATGTTCCGGAGTCGAGAACTTCGGCAACGGGCACGCAAGACGCGTATGCAGCGACTCGATGTAGTCCCACTCGTGCACCCGCCGCACGGCATTGATGCCGCGCTCGAGCGCGGCTTCGATCTGATCCCATTGATCGCCGAGCGCGGTCACGCCGCCCATGCCGGTGATGACGACGCGCTTCATCAGACCATCCCGCCGTTGACGCCGATGACCTGGCGCGTGACATACGAAGCCGCATCGGACATCAGGAAGCCGACTACGGCCGCCACTTCGGCGGGCTGCCCGACGCGATTCATCGGCACGGCCTTGAGCGCGTGCTCGAGCGGCACGTCGTCGAGCATGCCCGTATCCACGAGCCCGGGCGCGACGCTGTTGACGGTGATATTGCGTGTGGCCAGTTCCACCGCGAGCGCCTTCGTCGCGCCGATCAGGCCGGCCTTTGCGGCGCTGTAGTTCACCTGCCCGCGATTGCCCGTCACGCCCGACACCGACGCCACCGTCACGATGCGGCCGCCCTTGCGCGCACGCACCATGGGCATGACGAGCGGATGCACGACGTTGTAGAACGAGTCGAGGCCCGTTTCCAGCACGATGTCCCAGTCTTCGTCGGTCAAGGCCGGGAACGCGGCGTCGCGCGTCACGCCCGCGCAGCAGACGATGCCGTAGTACGGGCCGTTCACCGCTACGTCGGCTTCGAGTGCCGCGCGGCAGGCCGCGCGCTCGCGCACGTCGAACTGCAGCACGCCGGCCGTGCCGCCTTGCGCGGCGATGCCCGCCGTGACGGCTTGCGCTTCGTTCAGGCCGGTGCGGCAATGCACGGTCACGGCAAAACCGTCCGCGGCGAGATGGTAGGCGATCGCGCGACCAATGCCGCGGCTCGCGCCGGTGACGAGAACACGCCGGCTCATGATCTGGAATTCTCCTCGATGAAAGTTTGAAAATCGCGCGGCTGGTACACCTTCACGGTGGCCTCGGCGCATGGCGCGCCGTCCTGCTCGATCGTGCAGCCGTAGGCGCCGTGGCCTTCTTCGCTGCGCAGCAGCTCGTTGACCGTCACGCGTAGCGGCACGCCGCATGCGAATGCGGGACACGACGCTTCATAGCGGCGCGTGCCGAGCAGCACGCCTGGGCGGGCCGGTTTGCCGTCGCGCATCGACAGCAGGCCCACGTGGGCCGCGATCGCCTGCGCCATGAGTTCGATGCCGATCCACGCGGGCATCGCGCCCTGGGCGTCGGCGTACCACGCATCGGCGCACACGCTCGCAAGGGCCGTGAGCGACTCGTCGCTGCAGGCGGCGACCGAGTCGAGCAGCAGCATCGTGCCGCGGTGCGGGATGATCGCTTCGATCGGCGGGAACGCGTCCGTCGATGATAAAAGAACGGAATTCATGGCCTGATTACCGTCCGAGTATGAGTGAAACGTTGCTGCCGCCAAACGCGAACGAATTGCTCATCACGTATTGGCGCATGCCGTTGCGCGGCAAATACCGCACGTCTTCGACCAGATCGAGCGCCGGCAGCGCGGAATCGGCTTGCCCGTCCCACAGATGGCGCGGCAGCGCGACATCGTCGCGCGCGAGCGTGAGCCATGCGAGCCCCAGTTCGCTCGCGCCGGCCGCGCCGAGCATATGGCCCGTGAGCGGCTTCGTGCCGCTCGCGGCCACGCCGTCGGGAAAGACGCGCGCCATGAGTTGCGCTTCCATCTGGTCGTTCTTGATCGTCGCGGTGGCGTGCAGGTTGACGTAGCCGATCGCCGCCGCGCCAACGCCCGCGTCCGCGAGCGCCGCGCGCAACGCGAGTTCGCCGCCCGCGCCCTGCGGATCGGGGGCCGAAATATGGTGGGCGTCGCTCGACTCGCCTGCGCCCGCGAGCAGGACCGGCCCTTCTTCGCGGCTCATCAGGAAGACCGCCGCGCCCTCGCCGATGTTGATGCCACGGCGCTGCGCGCTCATCGGATTGGTCCGCACAGGGCTCGTCGACTCGAGCGAAGCGAAGCCTTGCAGCGTCAGTTCGCATAACGAATCGACGCCGCCCACGACCACGGCGTCGCACAGGTTCGCCCGCAGCAGACGGCGCGCGGCAACGAAGGCCTTGGCGCTCGACGTGCATGCGGTGGAAATCGTGAACGCCGGGCCGCCAAGATCGAGCGCGGCGGCGGCAAACGGCGCAACCGTGCCGATTTCCATCTGGCGGTAGTCGAAGGGCGAAGCCGCTCCCTCTTGTGGCGCCCGCGCGAACGCGGTTTCCGCGGCGCTGATGCCCGAGGTGCTCGTGCCGAGCACGACGCCGATGCGGCCCGCGCCAAAGCGTTCGCGCGCGGACTCGATGGCGGGCCGGATCTGCGCCAGCGCGGCGAGCAAAAGCCGGTTGTTGCGGCAATCGTAGTGCGCGAGCAATGCGGGCGGCGCAACGTCGAGCGGTGCCTTCACGCTGCCCACGAAGGCCGTGCCGGTACGCGTCGCGATCGGCCCCATGCCGGGCGCCTCGCCGCGCGCGAGCGCATCGACGATCGATGCCACGTCGTCGCCGAGCGCGTTGACCATGCCGAGCGCGTGCAGATAGACGGGGTGCGCCACTACGTCTTTCTCCGTTTAATCGAGGGAATGCCGCTTGTGCCGATCGGCGCAAGCATGACGGACACCATGATGCCGAGCGACAGCGTGGCGCCGAAGCTCTTGAGCGCGGGCATCGAACTCATGCCGAGCATGCCGAACGACAGCAAGGTCGTCGCGGCGGAGAGCAGCACGCCCGTCCATACGGCGCCGCGATCGGCGTTGGCGCGCATCGCGCCTTCACGCAGGAAGACGGCATAGTTCGCGCCCACGCCGAGTACGAGCATCAGCGCCAGCATGTTGAAGAGATTGATGCGCATGTGCGCATAGCCGAAAGCGGCGAGCGTCACGCCGATTGCGAGCCATACGGGCAGCGCGACCGCGATGCCCCCGCGCCAGCCATAGCGGACGATCAGCAGCGCCAGCACCAGGGTCAACGCGCCAGCGAGCCAGATCGCGCCATCTTGCCGGTACACGCCAAAGAGCCGCGACACGCTCGCCGCCTTGTCGACGAAGCTGACGCCGGGCAACGCGTGGGCGACGCCATCAAGCGCGGGCTCGTTCGCGGCCGACACGCCCTGCGGAATCACGATCGCCGCGAACGCGCCGGGCGTGCTCACGGAGCGTCCGAGCCACAGATGGCGGAACGGCTGCGACCAGGGCTCGGCAAGCCAGTCTTCCACACGCAGCACCGACGTGCGGGACTGCGTCCAGGCATTCAGCCACGCCTCTCCCACATCGTCGCGAAAGCCTGCTGCACCCAGCAACTCGCGCAATGCGGCCGGATCGGCAAACACGTGCGCGCCCAGCAGGGCGCGATCGGCCTGCTGTTGACGCGCGGACGGCACGAACGAGGTCACCGACTGCCAGCCGCTCAGCGGGGACGCGCCCGTGAGCGCCCCGAGCCGCGCGCACAGCGCCTCCGTGCGCTCGAGCACCTCCTCCTGCGTCGCGCCGCGCACGACGAAAAACTGCGCGCTGTTGTCCGCCCCCACTGCGCGGCTCACCACGCGCTCCTGCACCACGAGCGCCGGATCGCGCTGGATCAGCAGATGAATGTCGTCGTCGCTGCGCAACTGCAGCCAGCCTGGAACGGCCACGATCAGGAGCGCGAACGCGACGCCCCACGCACGCCGGCCGCCGATCAGCGTTTGCCATCTCGCGAGCGAGGCGGCCGCCACCGCAAAGAGCGTGTGGGGACTGCGCCGAGCGGGCCGCGTCATGAGGGTCGGCAGCAGCCAGATGACCGAAGCGAAGGCGGTGAAAATACCGACGATGGCAAAGCAGGCGATCTGCTTGAGCGCCGGAAACGGCGCGAACGTCAGAATGGCGTAGCCGAGCAGACTCGTGCTGAGCGCGACCGTCAGCGCGGGCAACACTTCTCTTGCGCCGCGCCGCGAGTCCCAGCCGTGCCGCGCGCCGAGGTAGACGACGAAGTACTGAATCGAATAGTCGACTGCCTCGCCGATCAGGCTGGCGCCGAACACGAGCGTGAGCAGATGCAGCTTGCCGAAGACGAGCATCGTCCCCGCGAGCGCGCACAGAATGCCGAGCGCGGTCGAAACGAAGCCCAGCAGGATGAGCCGCGGCGAGCGGAAGATCCAGAGCATGAGCAGCGCGACGCCCACCGCCGTCACGATGCCGATCACGTGGACGTCGCGTTCCGAGGCGCGGCGCGCGGCCTCGGCATAGAACACGGCGCCCGTGCGTGCGACGATGACGTCGGGCCACGCAGCCTTCAGCGCCGTCTCGCCGCTTGCGACCGCAAGCAGCACGTTGCGCTGAACGTCGGACTCGTACGCCGATCCCGGCAGCGCGCCGAGCACGAGCACGTGGGTGGTGGAGCCCTCGTGCGAGACGAGGAAGCCATCCTCGATGGTCAGATTCGATGCCGCGAGCGGCAGGCCCGCGAGCCAGTGCTGGAGCCAGCCAAAGGGATCGTCGGCGAGCGAGGTCGTGAGGCCCGCGCCCGGCAGCCCATAGAGGCGTTCGGTTAGCGCGGCGCGCAGCGTCCCGGCGCTGCCGGCGGCGATCCCAACACCGGCGCGATCTTCGGCCGTGAGCAGTCCGAAGCGGTGCGGCAGGTAGAAACGCGTGATGCGGCCGGGATCGAACGGCGGGACGCGTGCCGTGACCGAGGCAAACGCGTGACTCGCGCTTAACGCCGCGCCCAGTTGCGCCGCCGCCGCTTTTGCATGTGCCGCGTCGTTGCTCGACACGAGCAGCACGGCGCGGTTGCCTAGCGCGAGCGCGAGCTGGTCCACCGCCTCTTCCGCCACGGGGTCGGCCTCCGTCGCCGGCAACAGCGCGAGCAGGTTCGTCTGCAAGGGCGTGGGACCCGCAAAGCGCCAGGCGCAATACAGCGCCGCGGCCACGGCGAGCAGCAGCCAGGCGGCGCGCAGCGTCCATTGCCGCCATGGCGGCGTTGCGGGGCGAAGCTCGAGAGTATCCACTACGGCGTTCCGAACAGCTTCTGGTCGGCGGGCGCAAGCGCGGACACCGGCGTGCTGCCGCTAAAGGCGTACTGCGTGATATCGCCGTTTGCGAAGGTGATCCGCAAGCTTTCCAGGAAATCGCCGCCCTCCATCTCGATGCCGCGCAGCGACTGCGCGATCTGCGGCTGACGCGGCACGAGGTGCATCTGCCACTGCGAGGGCGTGCCGCGCGCCTCTACGTCGAATTGCGAGTACAGCGCGCTCAGATCGCCGGCAAGCATCGTGCGCATCATCTTCGCGATCTCAGCCGCGCCGCGCGAGCCCTGCGCCGCGCCGGTCGCGGCGCGCTGACCGGCCGCGTCGATCACGGCGACGCCGCTGTCGGTCATGACCCACGTCTTCCTGTATGGCGTATCGATCTGCCAGATCACGCCGCGCTCGCGAAAGAAGAGCAGCGAGCCCGTGCTCACGAGCGGCGCCTTCATCGCGGCGAGCGTCTGCGTTTGCGTGAAGCGCGAGCGCACGCCCTTCGCGTGCGCGAGATGCGCCGCGATCTGCGAGACGAGCGCGGCATCGCTCGCGCTCGTGCTCGAAGACGTCGTTGCCGCATGCGCCGGCATGCACACTGCCTGAAGCGCGATCAACGCCGCGGCAGCCGCGTGCCGTTTCAGCTTGCCCATGCGCGCTCCAGCTTTTCGAACACGACGGGCGGCGAGACGAACTGCAGTTCCTGCGTTGCGGCATTCACGGCGACCTGGATCGTGTAGCCCTTCGTGAGACGCGAGCGCGAATCGCGATCGTAGATTTCGTAGCCGATTTTCAGGCGGTTTTCATACTCGAGCAGATGGGCGCGCACCTCGAGCTGCTGCCCGTAGACGGCCGGGCGCACATACTTCAAATGCGCTTCGACGACAGGCCACACATAGCCCGATGCCTGCATCTCGCGATAGTCGTAGTCGAACTTGCGCAGCAGCGCCGCGCGGCCAAATTCGAAGTACTTCAGATAATGACCGTGCCAGCAGACGTTCATCGCGTCCACGTCATGGAACGGCACCTCCACGTGCGCGCTCGCGCTCAACACTGTCGTAACGTTGCGCGCCTCGCTCATGGCCGCGTCCCCTCGTTCTGGCCAACGACGTTGCCCGCGAAGTCCCCCGCAGCAATCCGTTCCGTCATGGCGCGCAACTCGTGTTCGAGCGCACGGTCCTCGTCGACGAACGGCGAGGACGCAGCCACGTCCTCCATGAAGCCGGAGAGCGGCTCGGGAATCACGGTGGCGGCGTTGCCGCGCAAGCGCAGGCGCGCCGCCTGCACCGTGGCGAGCGTGTGCGCCGCCGCGACCTGCTCGGTCAGTTGCAGCACGCGCAGACAGTCGCGCGCCGCGATCGTCCCCATGCTCACCTTGTCCTGGTTGTGCGCTTCCGTGGAGCGGGAGAACACGCTCGCGGGCATCGTGTGCTTGAGCGCCTCCGCCGTCCACGCCGACGACGAGATCTGCACGGCCTTGAAGCCGTGGTTGATCGGCGCGCGCGCGCTCGTCGCGCCCGTCAGGTTGCGCGGCAGGCCGTTGTTGAACTTGTCGTCCACCAGCAGCGCGAGCTGCCGGTCCATCAGGTCGGCGAGATTCGCGACGGCGGCCTTCAGGCCGTCCATGGCGAACGCGATATGGCCGCCGTAGAAGTTGCCGCCGTGCAGCACGCGTTCGCCGTCCGGGTCGATCAGCGGGTTGTCGTTGGCGCTGTTCAGTTCGTTCTCGATGTCGCGGCGCATCCACGTCAGCGCGTCGCACACCACGCCGATCACATGCGGCGCGCAGCGGATCGAATAGCGGTCCTGAAGCCGGTGGCCCGGCGTGTCCGGGCGTCCGGCGAGATCCGCGCGGATCCAGCTGGCGGCCTCGCCTTGCCCCGCATGCGGCTTGGCTTCGAAGATGAACGCGTCGAAATGCGCGGCGCGCCCGTCGAGCGCCACCGTGGCGAGCGCGGTGAGGCGCGCGGCAAGTCGCGCGAGCTGCGCCGCGCGCGCGAACGCGAGACACGCGAGGCCGGTCATCACCGCCGTGCCGTTCATCAGCGCGAGCCCTTCCTTGGGCGCGAGCGTGAGCGGCTCGCGGCCGAGCGCCAGCCACGCGTCGCGCGCCTCGCATGGCGCGCCGCGAAACTGCACGCCGCGCTCGCCCGCCAGCGCCGCCGCGACATACGAAAGCGGCGTGAGATCGCCGCTTGCGCCCACCGAGCCTTCGGCGGGAATGCGCGGCAGTACGCGATGATTGATGAGGTCGGCTAGACGTTCGAGCAGCACCGGCCGCACGCCCGAGAGACCGTACGCCAGCGAATTCAGTCGCGCGGCGATCACGGCGAGCGCCTGCGCGTCGTCGAGATACTCGCCCATGCCGCAGCCGTGATAGCGCGTGAGCTGCAGCGGCAGGGCCTCGACGAGCGCCATCGGCACATCGACCACGCAGGCGTCGCCGTAGCCGGTGTTGACGCCGTACACGGTCGCGCCGGCTTCAAGATGGCGGCGCAGAAACTCCGCGCCGCGCGCGATGCGCGCGCGCCAGGCCGGGTCGTCGCTGAGCCGCACGGGGGCTCCGTGGCGCGCCACCGCCACCACGTCCTCGATCGTCAGGCGGCGGCCGCCGATCACCACGGGATCGGCCCCGACCTCGGCGTCGTTCAGGTCATGTTCGGCCATTCGCTCCCCCACTGGGGCGCGCCCAGAAATCGTAGAAGTTGAACCATTGGTAAGGCGCCTTGTGGCAATAGTGTTCGAGGCGCGCCGCAAAGCGCTGGGCCCATGCCGCGATATGTTCGGCGCGGCCGCGCCGCGGCAGATCGATGCGCTCGGCGAACGGCTCGAAGTAGAGCCGGTAGCCGCTGCTCTCCTTCAGGCAGAACAGCAGATAGACGGGGCACGCGAGCGCATGCGCCAATACGTAGGGGCCCTGGGCAAATGCGGCCGTCTCGCCGAGGAACCGGGCCTCGGTGGTGCGCCCGGTTTCATGCGCAGGCGTGCGATCGCCGACGATCACGAGCAGTTCGCCACGCTCGATGCGCTCCTGCATCATGAGCGCCGTTTGCGGGCCGAAGTCGCTCACTGGCACCAGGTGCTGCGCGAAATCGCGATGCGCTGTTGCCAGCACGCTGTTGAAGCGTTTCGCGTGCTCCGTGTAGACGATGGCCGTCACCTTCGTTTGCGCGCCGCGCACGGCGAGCGCCCGCGCCATCTCGAGATTGCCGTGGTGCGAACCGATCACGAGCGCGCCGCGCCCGCTCGCGATCAGCGCGTCGAGCGCGCGCGGGTCGTCGATCTCCACGTCGGTCTCATCGACGCGGCCCGTCCAGGCGGCCAGCTTGTCGAAGCCCGATTGCGCGAACGCGAGCATGTGCCGGTAGGCCGTGAGCCAGCCTGGACGCGGCGTCTCACGTTCCGGCGAGCATTGCCGCAGCCGGTCGAAGTAGCGCCGCGAGGCTTCGCGCGCGGGTCGGCCGGTGAGCAGGAAGTAAGCGACGATGGGGTGCAGCCAGAGCGCCGTGAAGCGCCGCCCGAACAGGCGGCAGCTCAAGGCGAGCAGCGCCATGCCGAGGCGGCTGCCGCGCTCGGCCGTCCGCCACCAGGGGGCGTCGCCGTCGATCATGTTCGTTCGCCGCGGCAGGACCTTGTACGCGAGCAGCAGCGGCAGACGCGCGAGCATGCCGGCGACGAGCCGCGTATGGCTGCGGCTGATACGGACGTTGTCCCACAGCACGTCGAAGTGCGAGACGCCGTCGGCCGCATAGGTGACGGCGGTCGGAATGGAGACGAAGTCGACGCGCCGCCAGTGCAGGCGCACGAGGATCTCGATGTCGAAGTCCATGCGCTCGGGCAGCTTCACGCTGTCGATCAGCGCACACGCGAGGTCGAGCGGATACAAGCGGAATCCGCACATCGAGTCGCGGATCGTGAACGAGAGCGTTTCGATCCAGACCCAGACGTGAGTCAGATAGCGCCCGTAGAGCCGCGCTTTCGGCACGCTTTCGTCGTACACGGGCTGGCCGATCACGACCGCTCGCGGATTGGCCTGCGCGGCGGCGAGAAAGCGCGGGACGTCCGCGGCGTCGTGCTGGCCGTCGGCGTCGATCTGCAACGCGTGCGTGTAGCCTGCGTCGCGCGCCGCGCGCAGCCCGGCCATCACCGCCGCGCCCTTGCCGCCGTTCACGGGCAGGCGCAGCAACGTGAGCTTGCCGGCGTGGCGGCGCGCCAGGTCCGCGAGCACCTGCTGGGTGGCGGCGTCGCTGCCGTCGTCGACGACAATGAGCGGCAGGCCGTGGACGCTCAGGTTCGCCACGGTGCCGCCAATCGCGTCCTTGTGGTTGTAGATCGGAATGACGATGCAGGCAGCGAGGCTCATGCGGGCTCCCTGTACCCGATCACGCCGGACGCGCAGTCGCGCCCGCCAGCACGCCAGGCGAACGATACGCGCCGGCGCGCCGCGTCGTGCGTGAGCGTGAGCCTGAGCAGCGCGCCTGGCGGCACCGGCGCCATGAACTTCAGCTGCTCGACCGAGGCGAGCGTGCGCACGCCCGGCAGCCATTCATGCGCAAGCCGGATCGCCCAGTCCACCTGCACGACGCCGGGCAAAATCGGCAAGCCTGGAAAGTGGCCGGCAAAATGAGCGAGTGTGTGCGGCACGCGTAGTTCGAACGCGCGCGCTTGCGGCTCGTCCCACTCCGCGAGCAGTTCGAAGCCTTCTTCGCGCGCGCCGAACGCGCGTGCGACTGCCTGTGCCTGAACCTTGCCGCGCACGTCGACCGGCAGCGCGCGGTGGATGCGCCAGTGCCGCGGAAGCACGACCGTGTCGAACCAGGCGGCGAGATGGCGGCGCAAGGCCTTCAGCAGCAGAACGCGGCCGTCGCGGCGCAGCGTCTCGCACCCTTGTGCAGAGAGCACGACGAGCGCGCCGATGCGCTGGCGCGAGCCGCCTTCGAGCAGCACGGTCCTCGCTTCGGCGATGCAGGGATGCAGCAGCAACCGGCTCTCCATCTCGCCGAGCGACACGCGCTTGCCGTCGAGTTTGACCACGCGATCGAGACGCCCTTGCAGGCGGAAGCGGCCGCGCTCGTCGATAACGGCTTTGTCGTCGGTGCGATGCCAGTCGTCGTGGCCGAGATGCGGGGAGCGCACTTCGAGCGCGCCGCCCTCGTCCGCTGCGCCTGCGCGCACGGCGATGCCCGGCATGGGCGTCCATGCTTCGGTTTCGCTTTGCCTGCGCCAGGCGATTCCCCCCGTCTCTGTGCTGCCGTAGATCTCTAGCGGCGCAGCCCCGAACATGGCCGCGTAGCGCTGGGCGGTATCGAGCGGCAGCGGGCCGCCCGACGAAAAGAACGCGCGCGGCTGTGGATGGAGGGTCTCGAAGTGAGGCAGATCGGGCCAGCGCGAAAGTTGTGCGGGCGTCGAGACGACAACGGTCCCGCGACGGTGCGCCGAACACTCGGCGATGCGCGCCTGCAGTTGCGCTGGATCGGCGCAGGTCGCGCGATCGAACGGCCGTCCCGCGGCCAGCGGCCAGAACACGCGAAACAGCAATCCATAGATGTGGTGGTGCGGAACGCTCGCGAGCACGGTTGCCTCAGCCAGCAATGCGCCCCACGCTGCTTCGAGCGTATGCACCTCGGCATCGAATTGCGCGAGCGTCTTTTGCACCGCCTTCGGCGTGCCGCTGCTGCCCGAGGTAAAGAGCGTGAGCGGAGCATTCACGTCGATCGCGGCGCCGGCTCCGACCCGCGGCAACGGCGAGGCATGGGCGCACCACGCGGCGAGCTCGCTGTCGTCGAGCACCGCGTCATAGGCGTGGCTCAGGTCGGCGAGATAGCCCGGCGTGGCATTCGCCGGAATCACGGGTTCCTTGCCGGCCGCAAGCAGTCCGAACAAGGCGCACGCGTACACATAGGGGTCGTCGCTCCACAGCGCAAAGCGCCGGGCCGGCCGCGAGCGCACCCGTTCAGCGATGCCGAGCGCATGCGCACGGAACGTGTCGAAGTCCGTCACGTTCGCGCGGTCCATACATACGGCGCTTCGCCCCTCGCGGCATGTCGCCGCGAGAAGTTCGTGCAACGCGATCACACTGCCTCCCGTCGCGCAGCACGCGGCAGCATGATCCACCTGCGCCACGCGAACTCGCCGGCGAGCAGCGCGCCGATGATCGCGTAGGCGATCGCGCCGTTGTAGAGCGACCAGGCGCGGGCCGACCAGGCGAGCGCCGTCCATGCTGAAAACACGCAGTTCACAGCGAAGAAGACGCACCAGAGCTGCGTGACGCGGCGCGTATAACGCACGATGTGCGCAGGCGGATCGGCATAGGTCAGCCGGGCGAACTTCTCGACCATCGACGGCCCCTTCAGGAGGGTCGCGCCGAAGGCGACGAGCAGCCCGAGATTCACGAGCGAGGGATACAGCCGCATGAGCAGGTCGCTATTGGTGAAGACGATCGCCACCGAGGCAACATTGAGCGTGACGGCCACGGCCCAGTCCACCGGCGTGAGCTTGCGCAGGGTTGCCGCGAGCGGACCTGTGGAGGACATGCGCTGCATCCATAGCAGCGCGAGCAGCAGCAAGCCCACGAAGCGCGGCGAATGCCAGCGCCACGCGCACAGGATCACCACCGGATAGGCGAGCCTGGCGAAGAGGCGCAGCATGCCTCGCGCGCCGGCGCGCGCGCCGCCGGGCTCAGTCAGGCCGTGCGCGGATCGAACCGTCACGAATGGCCTCAAGCCTGGGTCACGAGCAGGGACTCGACTGCGGCGATCACGTCGCCCACCGTGCGCACCGACTTGAACTCTTCCGGCTTGATGCGCCGGCCCGTCATTTCCTGAAGCTTGATGGCCAGATCGACGGCGTCGATGCTGTCCAGATCCAGTTCCTCGAACAGATGCGCTTCGGGCGTGACGCGCGATGGCTCGATGTCGAAGTTTTCCTGAAAGATGGCGCGGATACGCTC
>Ga0306920_100002749_pt1 | contig 22177 bp, 20 predicted proteins | sample flu12Cox44000170_FD_204666 | JGI IMG/M metagenome (GOLD analysis project Ga0306920, IMG submission 204666) | Lab enrichment of tropical soil microbial communities from Luquillo Experimental Forest, Puerto Rico - flux4day.12C.oxic.44.000.170 (v2)... | ecosystem: Environmental > Terrestrial >...
TGATGTCGGCAACGCCGGCCGGATCGTCCTTGCCGATTGCGTGCTTGCGGTCGATCCTGATCTCGATATGCAGGCCATTGTTGACGAGCAGGATCGCCGAGGGCGATGCCGCATCGCCTTGATGGCCCGAAAATTGTTCGCCCGATCTCAGCGCGGTCGCGTTGCCGCTCTTCAGTTTCACCGCAAGTTGGCCCGCGATCACGCTGTAGGAGATAACGTCGGTGTGGCTTGCGGTCGCAAGCGGAGCCGCGGAATCGAGAAAGGCCTTGGCTTTGGCGATCACCTTGTCGCCCCGCGCCTTGCTGTAGCCCTTGCCGCTCTCGGCTGGATCATGCGGGATCGCATCGGTGCCGTAGAAGGCGTCGTAGAGCGAGCCCCATCGGGCATTCGCCGCGTTCAGCGCATAACGCGCATTGGTCAGCGGCACAACGAGCTGCGGCCCGCAGATCTTGCCGATCTCGTCGTCGATGCGGGCGGTTTCAACCTTCTGCGTCGCGGGCTCGGGCAGCAGATAGCCGATCTCCTTGAGAAGCGCGGTGTAGGCCTCGATGTCGACTCGCTTGCCCTTGTTGGCGCGGTGCCAGTCGTCGATCTTGCCCTGCAGGCTGTCGCGGAACGCAAGCAGCTTGCGGTTCACAGGCGTCAGGTCGCGGAGAATGGCGGCAAGCCCGGCCCAGAAGGCGTCGGGGTCGATCCCGCTCCTGGGCGTTGCTTCCTTCGCGATGAAATCGAACAGGACCGGAGCGATCTTCAATCCGTGGGCTGTAACACGCTTCATGATGGGCTTTTTCTCGTGGAAGACCGCTGAAACGCGCGGCTTCGAAGGAACAATACGACCCCTCGGAGGGGTGGCGGGAAATGCCTTTTAGCGCCAAAGAAGGCCCTGTGAGAAGGGCTCCGGCGGTGGCAAATGTCCGCTCAAAACGACTGGATATTCAGATATTGGCGGCGAGGTCGACCAGCTCGTCGAAGAGAACGCCGCTGTTTGCCAGCATCCGCTCGATCTCGTCGGTGGCGTCGCTGACCGAACGGCTGGAGGTATCGAGGCTCAACTCGGCGGCCTCGGGCGGCTGATAGTCATTGCCGATGCCGGTGAAGCCGGTGAGTGCGCCAGCGCGTGCCTTGGCGTAGTGGCCCTTGGGGTCGCGGCTCTCGCAGGTCTCGGCCGGCGTCGAGACATGGACCTCGCGGAAGGCGGTGTCCGCGATACGCCGTGCTGCCGCGCGATCCTCGCGCGACGGCGAGACCGCAGCGACGATGGCGATGTGGCCGTTGCGTGCCAGATGGGTTGCGACTTCGGCCAGTCTGCGGATGTTCTCGCTGCGGTCGTCCGTACTGAACCCGAGATCGCCATTGAGGCCGGCACGGAGCGTGTCGCCGTCGAGCAGGATAGGCGAGCCGCCGCGCGCGAACAGCCGTCGCTCCAGCGCGCGCGCCAGCGTCGATTTGCCGGCGCCGGGTAGTCCTGTCAGCCAGACCACCGCGCCGTGATGGCGATAGCGCGCCGAGCGTTCCTCAGGCCGCATCGCCGACTCTACCGGCACGATATCGACGGGGATGGCTCGCTGGCCGGCGTCGACCGACAGCACGAGGCCGCCGCCCGCGATGCGGCCGTTGACCTCGATCACCAGCCGCCCGGTGCGCGGATTTTCCGCATGGGGGTCGGCGGCAAACGGCTGCGACAGCGCGATGTCGATTTCGCCGACATGGTTTTTCGCGATCGCCTCGATTTCGGTGCTGGCGAGATCGCCGGGATCGACCGCATTTTCGATTGCGGTCACGGTGGCGCGACTTTCCCGCGTGCCGAGCCGGAGCAGGATTTGTTCGCCCTTCGACAGCGGCTTTTCGTGCAGCCAGAAGATACGCGCGCGCAGCCGGCGCGTATCGCGCGGGCTCGAGCCGACATGGGCGATGATGTCGCCGCGTTCGATGAAGAGCTCGCGGTCGAGCGTGATGCCGACCGAGCGCCCGGCACCCTGTTTGCCCGAAAGCGGCGTGACCGGCCAGCTCTCCACTGTCCTGATTTTGGCAATCTTGCCCGCGGGCATGATCACGATCTCCTCGCCCGCGGTCAGATGACCGGACTCGATCCGGCCGGCAACAATACGGCGGTCGTCGAATTTGTAGATCGCCTGCACCGGCAGCCGCAGCGGCAAGGCCTCAAGCGGCCGTGCCGGCTCCAGTGCATCAAGCGCTGCGACCACCGTCGGCCCGCCATACCAGCCGATCCGCGGCGTAAGCGTGGCGACGCCATCGCCGTCACGTGCGGAGATCGGGATGACGGAGGACGGCGTAACGCCGAGGCCGGTCAAATGCGCCGATATTTCGTCGCTGATCTCCTTGAAACGCGCCGCGGAAAAATCGACGCGGTCCATCTTGTTGACGACGACGGCAACTTGCCTGATGCCGAGCAGATGCAGGAGATAGCCGTGGCGCCGCGTCTGGTCGCGCACGCCCTCCAGCGCGTCGATGATGAGGACGGCGGCGTCGGCCTGCGAGGCGCCGGTGATCATATTGCGCAGGAATTCGGCGTGGCCGGGAGCGTCGATCAGCACGATGTCGCGCGAATTGGTGCGGAAGCGAATCTGCGTAGTGTCGATGGTGATGCCCTGGTCGCGCTCGGTCTGCAGCGCATCCAGCAGGAACGACCACTCGAACGGCATGCCGCGCCGCCGGCTTACGGCTTTCAGCATCTCAAGCTTGCCCTCGGGCAGGCTGCCGGTCTCGTGCAGCAGCCGCCCCACCAGCGTCGACTTGCCATGATCGACATGGCCCACGATGACGATGCGAACCTGCGGCCGCGTGGTGCCGTTCGGCATTGCGGAGAAGGTGGCGGGAAGGATCATTTTCATGGCATCGCTCACGCTGAATGTCGATCAGAGATAGCCGGCGACACGCAGCCGCTCGAAGGCGTCTTCGGTCTCGTGGTCGAGCGCGCGGCCCGCGCGTTCCGGTACGCGGGTTGCTTCGAGTTCGGCCAGGATCTCCTCGATGTTTGCGGCATCGGAGACGACCGGAAAGGTGATGTCGGCATCGCCCAGCGAGCGGTAGCGCTTGCCGCCCCTTGCGAGATAAAGCGGGATGATCGGGATGTTCTCGCGCCTGGTGTAAGCCCAGATGTCGGCCTCGGTCCAATGCAGGATCGGATGAATGCGCAAATGCGCGCCGGGAGGCGGAGAGGCGTTGAACTGATCCCAGAATTCCGGCGGCTGGTCGCGCACGTCCCATCCGCCCTCCAGCCCGCGTGGCGAGAATACGCGCTCCTTGGCGCGCGTTGCCTCTTCATCGCGGCGAATGCCGGCGATCAATCCGTCAAAGCCGTATTTCGCGAGCGCAAGCTTCAACCCTTCGGTCTTGCGTGCGGCCGAGCGCGCGGCCGGCGGTAGCGTCGGATCGACCGCATCGATCGGCGGACAAGGTTCGACCCGCAGGTCGAGCCCCCATTCCTTGCCGTAGTGATCGCGGAAGGCGTACATCTCCGGAAATTTCTTGCCGGTGTCGACATGCAGCGCCGGAAACGGCACGCGGCCGAAGAAGGCCTTGTGCGCGAGCCAGATCATCACGTTGGAGTCTTTTCCGAGCGACCACAACAGCGCCAGCTTCTTCAGCCGTGCGAACGCCTCGCGCAGAATGTAGATGCTCTGCGCTTCGAGCGCGTCGAGGTGGTCCATCGAGGGCGCGGCATCGGCCATAATTAGCGGCACGGAAGATGCTTTGTCGGTGGGTGCGTGGTGCAACCGGTCCTTGGCGATTTCGCTGTTGAGAAGATGCATCTTCCGACCCTTGGACTTTGGAGGTGAAAATTCTAAAGTTGCGGTGCGGCAAAGAAGAAAAAATTTTCTCTCGGACGGTAGTTGCGTGAGACATATATAGAAAATAATTCTAGTCAACCCCGATGTCGGGGAAGCGAGTAGCGCATGCGGTATCTGCCGCTATTTCTCGATCTGCAGACAGGCGCGGTGCTTCTGGTGGGCTCCGGTGAGCTGGCGCACGCCAAGCTGCGCATGCTCACCGCCGCGGGCGCGCGCATCCGTTGGTATGCGACGCCAGCCCGGCACGATGTGCGCGGACTTGAGCCCGCGGAGCTCGCAAGGATCGAGCTTGCCAAGGGCGATCCGCTCGGCGCCGATCTTGCAGGCGTTGTTGCAATCTTTTGCGCGGGCGCGGGCGACGTCGGTGTTGCGATGTCGGCGCGAGCGAAATCGGTCGGGCTGCCCGTCAACGTGACGGATGATTCTGCGCATTCGACTTTCATCTTTCCGGCGATCGTCGATCGCGGCGATGTCGTGGTTGCGATCGGCACCGGCGGCACGTCGCCGGTGGTGGCGCGACGCGTGCGCGAGCGCATCGAGGCCGCGTTGCCTTCGCGCATCGGCGATCTCGCGAAATTCATCGGGCGTTTTCGCAAGGCGATCCACGATCGTATTGCCGAAACGCCGTTGCGCCGTCGCTTCTGGGAGCGTGTGATCGACGGTCCGATCGGCGCGCTGGTGTTGTCCGGGCAAAGGGAAGAGGCTGAAGCCGCACTAAAGCAGATTGCCGATCCGGCGGCGTTTGCGGGTGCGCAAAACGATGGCCAGCCGCAAGGCAGCGTGACGCTGGTCGGCGCCGGCCCGGGCGATCCCGAGCTCTTGACCGTGAAGGCGCTGCGCGCGCTGCAGGACGCCGACATCGTCTTCTACGACGAACTGGTCTCGCCGGAAATTCTCGACCGTATCCGCCGCGATGCGGCGCGGGTGCCGATTGGCCGCCGCGCCGGTGAGCCTGCTGTTGGGCAGGACGCCGTCAACAAGCTGATGATCGATGCCGCCAGATCCGGCCAGCGCGCGGTGCGGCTGAAGAGTTGTGACGTCGCATTTGCCCCTGGCGGCGAAGAGCTGGAAACGCTCCGTAAGGCCGGCGTCGCCTGTTTGGTCGTGCCGGGAGTAGCCGCCAAAGCAACGGTGGACCTGCCGTTCTCATCGTCGGCGAAGTGGCCGCACGCGCCGCGCCCACGCGTCGCCAAAATCTCAACCTCGATCGAGTAATCGTAAGACCCTGGAAGCGCCCCATGACCTCTCCCCTCGAACAGAAAAAAATCAAGATTGCAGGTCCATCGATCGTGACCGCCAACCGGACCTGGGACGGAGCGGTGATTTATCGCACCGCGCAGCAGGGCTGGTCGAACCAGTTGACCGACGCCGCGATCGTCCGAACCAGCGACGATGCGCGCGCGCTGCTTGCCGAATCGGTCGCCGACGATCTCGGCGCGGTCGGCGCCTACATCGCCCCGGTCGAAATCACCGAGGCTGGCGGGATCGAGCCGGGCAATCTGCGCGAGCAAATCCGCCGCTCGGGCGTCACCATCGGCCTTCCGGTCCAGGTGTAAGAGTACATCTTATGTACGCCTATGATGAAATCGACCGCACGCTGGTCAACGAGCGCGTCCTGGAATTTCGCGACCAGGTGAGGCGGCGTCTCTCAGGCGAGCTTACCGAAGACGAGTTCAAGATGCTGCGGCTGCAGAATGGCGTTTACCTGCAGCTGCACGCCTATATGTTTCGCGTCGCCATTCCCTATGGCACGCTGGCCTCAAGGCAGCTCCGCCGGCTCGCGCATGTGGCGCGGACTTACGATCGCGGCTACGGCCACTTCACGACCAGGCAGAACATCCAGTTCAACTGGATCAAGCTTGCCGAGCTGCCTGACGCGCTCGCCGATCTCGCCGAGGTCGGCATCCACGCCATGCAAACCTCCGGCAACAACACACGCAACGTGACTTCAGATCAATGGGCGGGCGTTGCACCCGACGAAGTCGAAGACCCCCGCATCTGGGCGGAAATCCTCAGGCAATACACCACGCTGCATCCGGAATTCTCGTTCCTGCCGCGCAAGTTCAAGTTCGCGATAACCGCCTCGTCGCATGATCGCACCGCGATCAGGATTCACGACATCGGGCTGCGCCTGCTCAGGAACCAACAGGGCGAGACCGGGTTCGAGGTTCTGGTCGGCGGCGGGCTCGGGCGCACGCCCTTCATCGGCAAGACCATCAAGCCGTTCGTGCACGGGCGCGATCTCCTCAGCTACGTCGAGGCGATCATGCGCGTTTACAATCAGTATGGCCGCCGCGACAACATCTACAAGGCGCGCATCAAGATCCTGGTGCACGAGCTCGGCATCGAAAAGTTCGCGGCCGAGGTCGAGGAGGAGTGGCTGCAGATGCGCGAGGGCGCGCTGAAGCTCGACGACGAGGTGGTCGAGGATATCCGCGCGCGCTTCTCCTACCCGAAATACGAAGAGCTGCCGGAGATGCCAGACGAACTGCGCGACGCCGCGCAGGACGCGAGCTTCGAGGCCTGGCGCCGCAATTCCGTGTTCCCGCACAAGGTGCGTGGCTATGCCATCGTGACCTTGTCGCTGAAACCGGCAGGCGGACCGCCGGGCGATGCGACCGCCGAGCAGATGGACGCCCTGGCCGATATCGCGGACAAATATTCCTTTGGCGAAATCCGCGTCGGCCACGAGCAGAATCTGGCATTGCCGCATGTGGCCAGGCGCGACCTGCCGGCGCTGTGGCAGGCACTCGATAGAATCGGGCTCGCCACGCCGAACGTCAATCTCATCTCCGACATCATCGCCTGCCCCGGCCTGGACTATTGCTCGCTCGCCAATGCCCGCTCGATCCCGATTGCACAGGAGTTGACGCGGCGCTTTGCCAATCACGATACCGCGAACCTGATCGGCCGGCTCCACATCAACATCTCCGGCTGCATCAACGCCTGCGGCCATCATCACGTCGGCCACATCGGTATTCTCGGCGTCGAAAAGAATGGCGAGGAGTTCTACCAGATCACGATCGGTGGACGCGCCGACGAGGATGCCGAGCTCGGCACGCTGATCGGGCCCGCGGTGAAGTTCGAGGAAGTCGCCGATGTTGTGGAAGACGTCGTCGAGGCCTATCTCGCGCTACGCGCGCACCCCGACGAGCTTTTCATCGATACGGTGAAGCGGCTCGGCGTCGAGCCGTTCAGGGAGCGCGTCTATGCCACTCGTTAAGGGCGGAGAGATCACGCGTGACGACTTCGTCCATGTCGGCGAAGACCTGCCGCTGCCCGAAGACGGCGCCGTTCTTGTTTCGGCGGCGCGCTTCCTCGCTGATCCGAAATTGCTGTTGCGCCACGAGGGCAAGATCGGCGTGATCTGGCCGAATGGCCGCGATGTCGACGCCCTGGTGCCATACCTTGATCGGCTGGCTACCATCGCGTTGGTTTTTCCGACCTTCCGCGACGGCCGGGCCTACAGCCAGGCGCGCCTCCTGCGCGAACGGTTTCACTATCACGGCGAGCTGCGCGCAACGGGACAGGTGCTGCGCGACCAGTTCGTATTCATGCTGCGCGCCGGCTTTGACGCCTTCGATGTCAGGAAGCAGAGCGATGCCGAAGCGTTCGCACAGACGGTGAAGCGCTACTCGGTGTTCTATCAGCCGACTGGCGATGGTCGCCTCACCGCGTTGCATCGCAGGATGCAGCTTCGCGATTCCAGGAGGGCCGGCTTGTGAACGCCTTTGCGCAGCAGCGGTTGTCCCAATCGACAGGCCCGGCGATGCCGACGGCGGCCGAACTCGATCGCGCCCTGCGCGACGCCTCGCCAGCGGATGTGATTGCAAATGCGCTGCGCGTCGTCGGACGCGACAAGCTTGCGGTGGTCTCCTCCTTCGGCATCGACTCGGCGGCGCTGTTGAAGGTGATGGCGGATGTCGATCCCTCCATTCCCGTCATTTTCCTCGATACCGGATGGCTGTTTGAAGAGACGCTCGCCTATCGCGATACGCTGGTCGCACAACTCGGCCTGCGCGATGTCCGGTCGATCAAACCATCGGAAGAGACCCTGTCGCGCGAGGATCCCGAGCGCGAGCTGTGGTTTTCCGATCCGGATGCCTGTTGTCGGATCCGCAAGGTCGAGCCGCTCTTGCGCGCACTCAAGCCATTTGCGGCCTGGATCAATGGGCGCAAGCGCTTCCAGGGAGGCTTGCGCGGCGACATCCCCGTGGTCGAGGAGGATGGTCCCAGATTGAAGTTCAATCCATTCGCGCAGGTAACGCGCGAAGACATCGCCGCGATCTTTGCGTCGGCCGCCCTGCCGCCGCATCCGCTGCGTGCTTCGGGCTTTCTTTCTGTCGGATGCATGCCGTGCACCAGCCGGACGCAGACCGGCGAGGAGGAGCGCGCCGGGCGTTGGCGTGGCAGCGACAAGATCGAGTGCGGTATCCACACCCTGGTGACATCCTGAAGCGCCTTTCGCTTCGGCTTGAACCCCTTACGCAGACACTACAAAAAATCGTCGGCCGTTCACCTTTCGGCCACGGTTGGTATGCAACAACGGCCCGCATTTTGGGGCGGGCTCTGCATGCGGACTGTTCTGGTAACCGTTCTGACCTTACTGGTAGCCGGCTGCGCCTCGGAGGCGCCGATTGAAACGCCGGCCATGTATGCCAACATGGCCGAGCCTGGCGCAAAGCTCGATCCGGCCACCGCGGCCTCGATGATCACGCAATACCGCCACAACAACGGGCTTGGCGGCGTGGAGGTCGACCAGGACCTTGTGAAACTCGCCGAAGCGCAATCGCAGGCAATGGCGAGCAGGAACAAGCTCGATCACGAGGTCAGGGCGCCGCTGGCGAAGCGTCTCAGTGTGGCCGGCTATCCGGCAGTGATTGCGGTCGAGAACGTCTCGGCGGGATACCACACGCTGGCGGAGGCCTTTTCGGGCTGGCGCGACTCTCCGCCACACAAGGCCAACATGTTGAACAGCGGTGTCACAAAACTCGGCATAGCGGCAAGCTATGCACCTGATACAAAATACAAGGTGTTCTGGACCCTGATTATGGCGTCTACCGACAAGCAATGACCATGGCTTGACAGGTCCGTCGGTCTGCCGGTTAACGTCATCATGAACTGACGATGAACTGACGCCACGTTTGCGCGGCCGTTTTCGAGTTGATCGAAACCAAGTTGATCGAAGACCATGACCGATCTCACCCATCTGGATCAGCCGAGTACCCCCGCAAGGGCACAGCGCGTGCTGGTTCTCCAGGGCGGTGGCGCGCTCGGTTCCTATCAGGCGGGTGCCTTTCAAGCGCTTTGCCATCACGGTTTTGAGCCGGAATGGGTCGCCGGGATCTCGATCGGCGCCATCAACGCCGCGATCATTGCCGGCAATGGTCCGGAAAAGCGCGTCGATCGGCTCAAGGAGTTCTGGCAGATGGCGTCGACACCGGTTCCCTGGCAGCCGCTCGGCAAGGGCGATCGCGCCCGCTCGGTTTTCAATGAGACAAGTGCGGCAATTATCGCGACCTTCGGGGTTCCCGGCTTCTTCACGCCGCGGATTCCGCCACCGTCGCTGTGGCCGGCTGACCATCCGGAACAGCTCAGCTACTACGACACCTCGCCGCTGAGGAGGACGCTGGAACGATTGGTCGACTTCGATCGCATCAACGATCTGAAGTGCCGCCTCTCAGTCGGCGCGGTCGGCGTGACCTCGGGCAATTTCAGGTATTTCGACAACGTCGAATTCAACCGCCTCGGCAAGCGGATCGGGCCGGAGCATATCATGGCCTCAGGTGCTCTGCCGCCCGGCTTTCCCTCGGTCGTCATCGAAGGCGAGCATTACTGGGACGGCGGCATCGCATCCAACACGCCGCTCGACTACGTGCTCGATGCGGAAATCGATCGCGACCTCCTCGTGTTCCAGGTGGACCTGTTCAGTGCGCGCGGGCGCTTGCCGGAAACCTTGCTGGAGGCGGCCGAACGCGAGAAGGATATTCGCTATTCAAGCCGGACCCGCATGAACACCGACAAGAACCGTCAGATCCACAATGCGCGCAGGGCCGTTCGCGACCTGCTCGGCAAACTGCCCGACGGGCTGAAGAACGATCCGTCGGCTGCGCTGTTGCGCGAGGCCTCCAAGGAGAACACGGTTACCGTGGTGCATCTGATCTACAAGAGCAAGAACTACGAAACCTCGTCCAAGGATTACGACTTTTCCCATGTCGCCATGGTCGAACATTGGGAGGCAGGTGTGCGTGACGTTCACCGGTCGATGCAGCACAAGGAATGGCTGGAACGGCCGCAATCCGGCGAAACCATGGTGACATACGACCTTGCGGGGGACGGCAGCCAAATCGCTGAAACCAAAAAGGAGTGAAAGCCACATGGGTATCTTGTCAGGCAAGACCGCGGTCGTGACCGGCTCGACCAGCGGGATCGGATTGGCGATTGCGCGCGGCTTCGCGGGCGCCGGCGCCAATGTCGTCATCAACGGTTTCGGCACGCCCGCCGACATCGAGAACGAGCGCTCCCGCATCGAGACGGATTTCAAGGTCAAGGCGGCGTATTCGCCTGCCGATATGAGCAAACCCGCCGAAATCGCCGAGATGGTGGCACTGGGCGAAAAGAGCTTCGGTTCGGTCGATGTGCTCGTCAACAATGCCGGCATCCAGTTCGTCTCGCCGATCGAGGAATTCCCGATCGACAAATGGAACGCGATCATCGCCATCAACCTGTCATCGGCCTTTCACGCCATTCGCGCCGCCGTTCCCGGCATGAAGAAGCGAGGCTGGGGCCGGATCATCAACACGGCTTCCGCGCATTCGCTGGTGGCTTCACCCTTCAAGGTCGCCTACGTCTCGGCCAAGCACGGGATTGCCGGCCTCACCAAGACGGTCGCGCTCGAGCTTGCGACGTTCAAGATCACCTGCAACTGCATCAGCCCGGGCTATGTCTGGACGCCGTTGGTCGAGCACCAGATCCCCGAGACCATGAAAGCGCGCAACATGACCAAGGAGCAGGTCATCAAGGACGTGCTGCTCGAAGCCCAACCGACCAAGGAGTTCGTCACCGTCGACGAGGTCGCCGCAATGGCGCTGTTTCTGTGCGGCAACGAGGCCGCGCAGATCACCGGCGCAAACATTTCGATCGACGGCGGCTGGACCGCCGCCTGAAGCGCGTGCGTCTTATTGCGTGGTGATCGGGGTGAGTGCCGTCATCATCGACGAGGACAGGCGCAGCTCGTCTGAGGCGATCTTGCCGGCTACGACCAGCAGGACGGCTGCAAGCGTGAGGCGCAGTACCGTCTCCGGCACGCGAAGCGCGCTGTAGCTGCCGATCATGATGCCGGGTAGCGAACCCATCAGCAGCACGCCCATCAGATGCCAGTCGACAGAACCGAGCGCCCAGTGTCCCATGCCTGCCACCAGCGTCAGCGGCACGGCATGGGCGATGTCGGAGCCCACGATGCGCGCCATTGGCAGCTGCGGATAGAGCAGGAGAAGAGCGGTCACTCCCACAGCGCCGGCACCGACTGAAGAAATCGAGACCAGGATGCCGAGCGCCGCTCCCGTCAGCACGGTCGCGATCGCCGTGGTCGAGCTATCGACCCGCTCCAGCCGGTGACGATAACGCTCCATAATCGATTTGCGGAAAATCAGGCAGACCGCCGTGAGCAGCAGCGCAAAGCACAGAACCAGGTTGACCAGACTGCGCTCGGAGGTCCCGCTGAGGTCAAGCTTCCACAGGACCAACAGCGTCAGGAGGCTTGCGGGGATGCTGCCGCAGGCGAGCCTGATCACGGCCGGCCAGTGAATGCTGCGCGACCAGCCGTGTATCAGGCTACCGCCGGTTTTGGTGGCGGCCGCATAAAGCAGGTCCGTGCCAACCGCGGTCGTCGGGTGAACGCCAAAAAGCAGAATCAACAGCGGCGTCATCAACGAGCCGCCGCCTACGCCCGTCATCCCGACCAGCAGGCCGACGGCAAATCCCGAAGCGATATAAAGCGGATCGACCATAGTTGCTTGATTTACTTGTCGTCTGGTTAGGCTTGCAATGATGTAGTGACGCTAAACCAGTCCGGTAACCCATCGCAACGGATCGCACGAAATAAGAATGTTTCATGCGTGGTCCGGAGCACGGTAGTCATTTTCCCCAATTGGTTGCAGCGTAACGCAACCGGCATTCTGCAATGCAGAACGACACAACAAAAAGAAACGCCGGTGGTTCCGCAAGGGCATTTTAAGGGCACAAACGGCTAAAAGGCAGGCGGAAAAAGGCCGGTGCGGACGCCTCACGACGCATCAACGCGGCTACCTCGCACGCGAAGAGATATATTTCACCTTATTGCAGATTGATATTGAACTCGTAGGAGCGATCGCCGCCCACCAGCGTCAGCTTCAGCGCTGCCCCCTCGGGATTGACCCCCGGAGGCACACCGTCAAGCTGGAATGAAAAGCGTTTCACGCCGGGCGGGGAATTTTTCACCGGTCTTGGAACCGGAAGTCCCCAATCCGGGGTCGGACCCTCGACGAACAAATCGATCTTCCGCGTGTCGGGCGTCATCACATCCACCAGCACCTCTGACTTGCCCTCGCGCTTGACGTCGCGAATGGTCAACGGGTTGGGGTCGCCGACATTGGCAGGTTTTGGAACCGTGTCGAGGGCAGCAAACAACGCGCTGTCTTCGGTGCTGGCCACGCTGTTGAAACCAAGTTCGACGCTGGCTTCGACCGGGATGCAGAGCTTTTCGCACACCGCATAGTTGATGTCGGCGCGCAGCGTGACCGGTTTGTCGACGGTCTTGGCGACGATTCGCAAGGGCAGCACGACCTGGTCGTGGTAGCCCACGGAATATCCACTCGCGCCGTCGTCGAACCTGGTTGGCGCCGGCCACAACACGGTCACCGCCTCGACATTGTCCGATTTGGAGAAGTCGAAACGTGGCGGCACGCCGGAATCGCCGGGCGTTCGCCAATAGGTCTTCCATCCCGGCTGCAGCTGAAAGGCGATGCCGCCGAGCAACACGGCGCCGCTGCGCGATCCCGCGAGCAGCCGAACCGCGGAATGGCTCTCTTTTTGCCAGGGCGAGGCGTCCTCGGCGCGGGCGGCGAGCGTCAGCGAGGAAAGCGTCAAAGCCGCGATCAGACCGCGCGCTGCGCGCAAGGGAACTGTGGCATTCATGAGACGTCTCTACAGGCAAGCGCGGCGGCAAACCATTGAATTGCTTGTGATGAATAGGCCTCATGCTTGATTGACAGAAGCGCCACCCAATATCAGGATGACTCCTGACATGAGAGTGCTTGGCGGATGGACCCAGAAGGCAAAGGATCGGGCAACGTTCGCCGCAGAGCTGCCGGCATCGGCGACAATTCGGCAAAGCGTGGCTACCTCGATGGTCAGCTCCTGATCGCCATGCCCGTGATGGGCGATCCCCGCTTCGAGCGTTCGGTGATCTATCTTTGCGCGCACTCATCGGAAGGCGCGATGGGGATCATGGTCAATCGCCCGGCGGGCAGCATCGATTTTCCCGAACTGCTGGTGCAGCTCAACATCATCGACAAGGCCGACCAGATCAAGCTGCCGGAAAATGCCGAGGCCATGAAGGTGATGCGCGGCGGCCCTGTCGACACCGGCCGCGGCTTCGTGCTGCATTCGAGCGATTTCTATCTCGACAACGCGACGCTGCCGATCGACGGCAAAATCTGCCTGACCGCGACCGTCGACATCCTGAAGGCAATCGCCAAGGGCAGGGGGCCCAGGCACGCGATCCTTGCGCTCGGTTATGCCGGCTGGGGTCCCGGACAACTGGAGAACGAAATCCAGTGCAATGGCTGGCTGCATTGCGACGCCGATTCCGAGCTGGTGTTTGGCGGCGATGTCGAGGAGAAATATAATCGCGCCTTGCGCAAGATCGGCATCGATCCGGGCATGCTTTCAGGCGGTGCCGGGCACGCGTAAGGCGCGGTGCCTTTAGGTCGAATCAGCTTATCGTTAGATTTCCGCCCAAAACGCTTCGCACGTGGAGCGTCGCTACTCCGCCGCCTGCTGTGCGACCGTCGGCTGCGTGCCGGCCACCGTCGCGCGGCGCATGTCTCGCGGCTGCGACTGGTCGTAGCGGCGCACGCGATGCACGGTCTGGCGGTTGTCCCACATCACGAGGTCGTGGACCTTCCATTTGTGGACATGGACGAACTCCGGCTGGGTCGCGTGTTCGGTGAGGTCGCGCAGCAACAGCCGCCCCTCAGGCATGCTCATCCCGCGGACGGCGCCGGCGTGGGAAGAGAGGTATAGCGACTTGCGGCCATGCACGGGATGCGTCCGCACCAGGCGCTGCAGCACCGGCTTGAACATTTCCTTCTCTTCGTCGGTGTAGTCGAGAAAGCCGAGCGATCCGCGCGAATACATCAGCGAGTGTTCGCAGATCAGGTCTTCGATCTCGGCCTTGGTCTCGTCGTCAAGCGCGTCATAGGCCGCGCGCATGTCGGCGAATTCGGTGTTGCCGCCCTTGGGATTCACCACGCGCGCCGACAGCAGCGAGAACTTGGCCGGGATCGGCCGGAACGAGCTGTCCGAATGCCAGAGGCAATTGCCGAGGTTGAATAGATGCGTGCGGTGGTCGCGCGGCAATGGCTTGCCGTCCTTGCCGAGGTTGGAGACGTCGTTGAGCCCCGACGTCAGCCGGTAGTCTTGCTTTTTGGTCACCGTGCCGCCACGCGCGTTCTCGCGTTCGCCGAAATTCAGCGCAAACGCCATCTGCTGCTCGTCGTTGATGTCCTGGTCGTGGAACACCAGCACGGCGTATTTGTCCATGCCGGCCTCGACCGCGGCCGCCTCGTCTTTTGTCAGCGGCTTCCGCAGGTCGAGGCCCGAAACCTCGCCGACGAAATGCTTGTGAAGCTGCCGGATCGCAATCGCCATGGCGGTTCTCCCTAGTGTCCCGATTCCGAAGTTCGAGCGCTCTTGTGCCGAACTGTCCAAAAGCTACTCCGCGACCCCACGATGTCAACGAGGCGCGCGGCGCACCCAGCCCTGCATTTTCATGCTTTACGCATTGCGTGCCATCAGCCCGCCATCCACCGGAATCACCGCCCCCGTCAGGAAGGACGCCGCCGGCAAGCACAGGCTCAGCGTCATGTGAGCGACTTCCTCAGGCTCGCCGTAACGGCCGAGCGCGGTGCGCCGTTTGGCATAGATCGTCTTGTGCTCTTCCGGAATCCGTTCCGTGATCGCGGTCCTGATCGGGCCCGGGCAGATGCAGTTCACCGTGATGCCGTCGCGGCCGAGCTCGACCGCAAGCGATCGCGTCAGCCCGGTGACGCCGGCCTTTGCCGCCGAATAGGCGCTGTGCAGCGCGGTCGCGCCAAGCGCTTCCGTCGAGGCGATATTGACGATGCGCGGGCTCGCAGATTTGCGCAGATGAGGCAGTGCTGCGCGGATGATGCGCTGGTGCGCCGTCAGCATCACGGCAAGTCCCTTCGCCCATGCCTCGTCGTAAGTGGCATCGTCGATGGCGAGGCGGACCGAAATGCCGGCGTTGTTGACGATGATGTCGAGAGCGCCGAAATGGGCTGCGATATCGGCGACCACGGTATCGATCGCGCCAGCGTCGGCGACGTCGAGCCGCCACGCCCTCGCGCTGCCGCCTCGCCTGAGAATTTCGTCCGCGACAGCCCCGGCGCCGTCGAGGGTAACGTCGGTAACCGCGACCTTGGCGCCCTCCTGCGCAAAGACCAGCGCGGTGGCGCGGCCCATACCGCTTGCCGCGCCCGTGACAAGCACGGTTAAGCCCTTGACCGAGCGGCTGAGCTGTTTTGAATCGGGCATCGAACATTTCTCCGACAATGATGCTGGATGATTGACAAGACGGGCAGCAATCCTAAGACGATCTGACGAGAGGTCAAACAATCAACCAGACGGAGGAGGGAGGGCGATGGACGAGCTCGATTTCAGCGGCAAGCAGGTCTTCGTGGTCGGCGGCTCCAGCGGCATCGGCAACGGTATTGCGCAAGCCTTCCGCAAGAAGGGCGCGCGCGTTGCGGTCTGCGGGACACGGGCGCGCGCGGCCGATTATTCGGCCGATGAAGGCTCGCGCCTTGAGGGCCTCGACTATACGCGGCTCGACGTCAGCGACGCCTTTGCCCTTGAGAGCTTCAATCCGTATTTCGACCGCCTCGACGTGCTGGTGCTGGCGCAGGGCGCGGTGCTCTACAAGCGCGGCGAATTCGAGATGAACGGCTTCCGCAAGGTGCTCGAGGTCAACCTGATCAGCCTGATGGCCTGCGCCACCAAATTCCATCCGCTGCTGCGCGCAAACAAGGGTTCGCTGATCATCGTCAGCTCGACCGCCGCCTACCATTCGACCATGGGCAACCCCGCCTACAATGCCTCCAAGACCGGCGCGATGGGATTGACGCGAACGCTTGCGGAGGCCTGGGCGGAAGACGGTATCCGCGTCAATGGCATCGCGCCCGGCCTGGTCGACACCAAGATGACCAGGGTCACGACGTCAAATCCGAAGCGGCTGGAGGGCGCGCTGTCGCGGATTCCGCTGAAGCGGCTGGGAACGCCCGAAGACATGGCGGGCGCGGCCTTGTTTCTGGCCTCGAGGTTGTCGTCCTATATCATCGGCCAAACCATCATCGTCGACGGTGGCCTGATTTTGTAGACCGATCTGAGATCTTATCGCGTGGGATTACCCGGCACGGCTGCCGATCGCCCGACGGGTGCCGGCGGTCGTATCAAGCCAGGTGCGAAGGGCGAACGCGGCGGCGGAGGCGCGAACTGGCGCGGCGGCGCTTGATTGCCGAAGCCGAAGAAATTTCCAAACGGCTGATGCGTTTGGGCCGGCTGAACCGGCTTCTTCTGCTGAAGTTGGGGTTTCTGCGGCGCCGCGGCGGCGGCGCCCGGCGCTGCCGGCGTGCCCTGGCCCGGCGTCGTGGCGGCAACGGGAGTGTCGCCTTTGGCCTGTTCGCGTCCCACCTCGCGGCGCGGCCAGGCGAAATCATCGGCGCGCCCGGGCGGCGGGCTGAGAGCCTCGCCCTTGACCAGCGTGCGCGCGGCGAGCGCATCGACTGCGGCCGGCCGCGTTCCCGGACCGCCCAATAGCTGGTCGGAACTGACGGAGGAGGCAACCAGCGGCAGGATCGGTCCGGCCAGCGGACGCGGCGCGGGCTGGCCAGGGATCGCGTTGGCGTCGGGCGTCGCAGGCTCGGTCGGCAGCTCGATCGGCGCCGAGCGTCCCGCGAGCAGCCGCGCGATCTCGCGCTCGACGTAATGGGCGAGCTTGCGCGCGCCGGGCTTGGTGAAATAGATCCCGTCAGGAGCGCGCAGTTGACGGATCTGACCTTCGAAGTCGGGCCCCTTCTGAAGGAAGCGTCCGGCTTCATCGACAAATCCATCCCAAACATCGACATAGGTAATACCGGCCTTGCCGGCGGCCTCGCGGTAGAGCGAATCCAGGAACAACATGTCGGAGGTGCCCTTGGGCCCGCGAACGGCGGGAAGGCCGACCCAGACCACCGGCACACCCTTTGATTTGACGACCGCGATCATCTCGTCGATTTTCCTGGTGTAGAGCTCGATCCATCGGTCCTCGCGAAACTCGTAGAGGCCGTTCGGCGACCGCGCGCTTTTCCCCGGCGCAATTGCGGGCGGCGCTTCGGCATTGTCGGCTTCGTCCAACTCGGTGTCGGCGGTTTTGTCCTCCACCTTGTCAGCGGTCTTGTCCGGGGACTTCTCCGAGCTCTTGTCCGAGCCCTTGGGCGCAGCTTCCGTCGGCTTGGCGTCCTTGCCCTCGCCCTTGGCGCGGCCGTCTTTCTTCTCGCCCTTCTTGTCGGCAGGCTTTTCGGTTTTTTCGCTTGCGGGTTCGCGCAGCGCAACGCGGTCGTTGAGGCCAAGCATCACGACGATGATGTCTGCCTTCTCGGTGGCGAGGATGCCCCGCGCGGCGGCCGCCCAGTCGGCGGGTTCACCCTTGGGCTGGTATTTGATCAAGCCGGAGATGTTCTTGGCCTTGCGGATCACGCCCATATCGGGCTGCTCGACATAGGCATCTTCGAGACCGGAGGCGAGCCAGTCGGCCATCCCGTCGCCCATCACCAAGACGTTGCGTTCGGGGACGGTTTCCCGCTTCTCCGGCGGCGGTGCCTTGGAGAAATCCTGATAAACGCGCTTCGGCGCCTGCTGCTGGAACGGCGTGAAGAAGTCGCTGCCGAACCAGCCGCCGCCGCTGCGCGGCTGCGATGGCCGGTTCCAACCGCCGAAATTGAAGAACTGCGCGGATGCGGGCGCCACGATCCCGACCAGCAGCGCGATTGTGACGACGAGCACGATCGAAGGACCCGGCTCGGTCAACACCTTCAGAAGGCGGCTTTGCTTCAACATTCGGCTCGGTCGCGGTGGATGATCAACAACGCCATAATACCGGAATCGGGCCTCAAGCGGGCAAGTCCCGTTTGCCTTAAATTGCGTTCGGTGGGTCCGTCAAGGTTGTGCAAAACCTGATTTTTGGGGCGGTTTGGCCTCAAAGCGCCGGCTTTAACGGCCCCGCAGTCGTTCCAGCATGTCGGAGGTGGCAAAACCGTCCGCCGCCACGCCGATAGAGGCCTGAAAATCGCGCAGCGCCTGCCTGGTTTCCCCGCCAAACTGGCCGTCGGGTGTGCCGCGGTAGAAGCCACGCTGAGCGAGAAGTTGTTGCAACTCAAGTCGTTCCGCCCGCGACAATTCGCGCTCCTGCCGCGGCCAAGGCTGCACGAAGGGTTGTCCGCCGCGCAGTCGGTCGGAAAAATGACCGATCGCCAGCGCATAGGCCTCCGCCGGATTGTATTTCATGATCACCCGGAAATTCTGCAGCATAAGGAAGGAAGGTCCCTCGGCGCCGGCGGGCGCGAGCAAATAGCCCCTGTCGGCGGCATGCGGAAACGGCTGACCATTGGCGCGCTTGATGCCGAGCTGCTCCCATTGCGTCATGGTCATGAGCTTGCTGCGATCGGCCAGCATATAGTTGAACCCTCGCGGTACTGCGACCTCGTAACCCCAGGTCTGGCCGGTCTGCCAGCCGTCCTTCTTCAGGTTATTGGCGGTCGAGGCGATCAGGTCAGCCGGATCGTCGACGACGTCGCGGCGGCCATCGCCATCGGAGTCAACCGCGTAGCGCTTGAAGGCTGTCGGCATGAACTGGGTCGGCCCGAAGGCGCCCGCCCAGGAGCCTTTCATTTGTTCGGGTCTGAGGTCACCGCGATTGAGGATCTCGAGTGCGGAAAGAAACTCCTCCCGGAAATAAGCCTGGCGCCGGCCGACGCAGGCAAGTGTTGCGGTCGATTGCAGCACGTTGCGGTCGCCGGTCTGGGTGGAATAATTGGATTCGATACCCCAGATCGCCGCGATGACATGACGATCGACGCCGTAGGCCCTCTCGGCTGCGTCGAACTGGGTCTTGTATTGGGTGAGGATATCCTTGCCCTTGGCGAGACGATCATCGTTCACGAGGATGTCGAGATAATCCCAGGTCGACTTGGTAAATTCGGGCTGCGCGTCCATCAGGTCCATGATGCGCAGATCGGGCGCGAGCCCTGCAGTGAAGCGCCGGAAATTTTCGGCAGTGATGTTGCGCCGCGCCGCCTCCGGCCACATCGCGGCAACGCAATTGTCGAAATTCGCCGCCGCCTGGCGGATCGCGGTGGCCGTCATCAGGGGGTGGCCGGAGGCGCCGTCCTCGCCGCTCCAGGGAACCGATCCATTCGTTGACCCGCTGATCGAGGCGGTAGTGCCCGTTGCGCCCTGCTGCGCCGGCGCATCGGATTTCCTGCCGGAGAAAATGCCGCCGAACAGGTCTGAAAGGCTTCCGCCTGAAGATTGGGCCTTGACTACGCCGGGCTGCAACAAGGCGGCGGCAAGGAGGATTGCTGTCGCAAGCCTTGCCATTGGTTGGGTTGGTTGAATCATGACCCCAGCTGTTGCCCCCGATTTAAGGCATTCAGGAGGCCTGCTTGCGGTTTCCGATAGCTTAACATGCCGGTTTTTTCCCAAACGATTCCAGTTGCCTCCAAACTGCGGGAGCAAAACCGCCTTCCCACATTGGCCTTTGTTCGCGGCGGCAAACCGGCTACCAACGGCAAATCCGCTCCACCAGCTCTTTTCCAGGGATATCCCGATTACTCCCATGAAAATCCGCAAAGCCGTATTTCCCGTCGCCGGTCTCGGCACCCGCGTCCTGCCAGCCACCAAGGCAATGCCAAAGGAAATGCTGACCATCGTCGACAAGCCCCTCATTCAATATGTCGTGGACGAGGCCAGGGAAGCCGGCATCGAACATTTCGTTTTTGTGACCGGCCGCAACAAGGGCGTGATCGAGGACCATTTCGATCGCATGTTCGAGCTCGACACCACGCTTGCCGCACGCGGCAAGAAAGCCGAGCAGGACATCCTGGCGCGCGACCAGCCCGAAGCTGGCGCCATGAGCTTCACCCGGCAGCAGGCGCCGCTTGGCCTCGGACACGCGGTCTGGTGCGCGCGCGACATCGTCGGCAATGAGCCGTTCGCCGTCGTGTTGCCGGATGAACTGGTGCTGAACACGCCCGGCTGCCTCGCCCAAATGATCAAGGCGGCCGCCGCCCTGGGCGAGAAGTCGAACCTGATCGCGGTGCAGGAGGTGGCTGCGGATCAGACCCACCATTACGGCATCTGTGGCGTTGGCAAGCGCAAGGGCAATGTGTTCGAGGTCGACGGCATGGTGGAGAAACCGCCAAAAGGCACCGCGCCTTCCAATTTTTCCATTACCGGTCGCTACATCCTGCAGCCGGAGATTTTCAAGGCTCTGGCCCGGCACGAGCGCGGCTCGGGCGGCGAAATCCAGCTCACCGACGCCATGATCGAGCTTGCCAGGACGCAGAAGTTCTACGGCGTGGAGTTCAAGGGCGAGCGGCATGATTGCGGCTCAAAAGCCGGTTTTCTGCGCGCCAATCTCGCCTACGGCATGGCGCGTCCCGATTTACGCGAGGGATTGCGCGCCGAAATGAAGAAGTACTTGGAAAAGAAATAACCCTCAGGGTGCCGGCGCCAGCTCGGCAAGCTTGGCCAGCATGCAGCAGATCGGTTAATCAGTTAACGGTTGGTTGCGGCACTTTGCCCGCGATTTTTTGACGACGACGGCCGTGAATGACTATGACCCCTTGCGGGACTACCTCGCCGCGCAAAAGCTCGGCGAGTTCGTCTTGAGCTTCGAGCAAATCGAGACGATTATCGGTCGCGCGCTGCCGCGTGCGGCCCAGCGCGCTTCGTGGTGGGATAGTCTGCGCAGTCCGCATGAAAAGATGCCCCAGCGCGAGGCCTGCCTTGCCGCGGGCTATATCGCAACGCGCATGCCGAGCGCCACAAGCGTGCGATTCAGGAGAATGAAGTAGCGCTAGTGGAGCGGACTCATGAAACCTCGATGTCGTCCCTGCGTTCGCAGGGACGGCCACGCTGGCGCGCGGGTCTAAGCGCCGGCATGAGGGGCACGCGAACTTGATTTGGGGCAAGTGACGGCGCTCTGCTTAGGTGCTAGCGTTACGCTTTCGCGGGTGAGGGCTTCATGTTCACGATCGGCTACGTGCTTGTCGTCGCACTCGCCCTGTTTCCCGTTGTTCAAGCCCATCTTTCCGGCGCCGGCTCTCAGGCTCATCCAGTTCGCAACGCCTTGCTTGCCGCCGCGATCATTCTTGCGATTGTCGGCTTCGAGGCGGCGCTGCAGATTTCGCTGGAATATTACTGGTTCAGCGAGCTCGCGCAGCGTGAGCGTTTCCTGTTCGCGCTTGAGTTGCGCGCTGCGCTGTTCTTCGGGGTTTTTCTCATTGCCGGCTGGTTTGTGGCAGCCAACCTGCGCGTGCTGCTGCACCCTGTCTGGCCGTTCAATGCTACGGCCTTGTGGATTGCGGCGCTGCTCGCCTCCATCGTGATGGCGGCGGTCGCAACCTCGCTCTGGATTCCACTGATGGGTTACATGGGAGCCAGGGCAACCGGCGTTGTCGACCCGGTGTTCGGCAGGGATTTGTCATTCTATCTGCTGGAACTTCCACTCTATCAGAGCGTGACCGATACCTTGATCTTCGTCTTGCTGCTCATGCTCGCCGCATGGGGAGCGGTCAACCTGTTTGTCGGCCGGGCACAGGGCCAGCTGCCATGGCCGCCGCAACAGGGCGCGCCCGCGCATCTTGCGCTCTTGCTGCAAGCCGCAAGGAGGAACGCTTCTCAGGGCAACACCGCGCCCGCCGCCTCGATGCGGCGGGGCATGGTGCTGGTGGCGCTCGTCTGTCTGCTCCTCGCCGTCAGTCGGCTGCTCGAGCGATATCAGCTTGTGGTCAGCGGCCATTCAAGGGTGCTGGCCGGAGCCTCTT
>Ga0306920_100002750_pt1 | contig 22171 bp, 23 predicted proteins | sample flu12Cox44000170_FD_204666 | JGI IMG/M metagenome (GOLD analysis project Ga0306920, IMG submission 204666) | Lab enrichment of tropical soil microbial communities from Luquillo Experimental Forest, Puerto Rico - flux4day.12C.oxic.44.000.170 (v2)... | ecosystem: Environmental > Terrestrial >...
ACAGAGAAAATTTTATGCCTAAGAGATGGGCAGACCGCCGCTGGCCAACCGACCTCCCGTGCGCCGACGGGTGCTGCGGGTTGGCGGCCATCGGCGGGGCGATGTAGCGCGTCGGCCAAGGCCCTCCCCACGTTGCGTCGGCGGACCGCAGCGATACCCGCCATCACCCAAAGTTGACTGGCGCGGCGGCGCTATCGCCCTAAATACAATGGGGGATTGTGGGGGGATTCTGGGGGGATTCGCGCCAGTTGCCTTTCACCGACAGGCAACACCAACAGACAGGCAATACCAACAGGATCCACAAACAACAACCATCACAAAGAACGTCACAACGAGCAGCACAAACAAGATCCATCACAACAAACGAGATCCAACACAACAAGAAAGATCCATGGAGCGATGATCATGCGACGACCCATTAAGCGGCACGCCTTGTAGGCCCGACCCGCCCTCCCGCGATTGCCTTTGTGTCGCCGGGCGGATGACGGGCCGCTCGAGCGGCGGCCCTTTGCCACATCGAATACCTACAAACCAACCTTGGACAACCAACTTTGGCCGCGCGCAGCGCCGCCCGAAGGAGAAATCATGTTCAAATTCATTAGCTTCAAAGGCGACACGGCCTTCTGGCCGTTGGCCGAGCGCTCCCACTCAGATGGAGCGGGACGGCCGCAGGCCCTCGCCGGCAGACTGGCGGCGGCGGCGCGGCTGGTGACGGCTGGGCTCGCCAAGGAGCTGGCCGCCCGCCGCGCCATGCGATCCTTGGCCAGTCTCGATGATCGCATGCTGCGCGATATCGGCCTCGAGCGAGGCCAGATCGACCATGCGGTGCGAAAGGGCCGCCAAGGGGCAAAGCGGGCGAGCGACGCGCGGTCGGACCTCATCCGCTGGTTATGAGCCCAGCGCAATCCGCTCTGGCGTGGAGCGGATTGGGACCCCCGCGCTGCCACAGGATCGCCTAGGTGACCTTTGGTCGGGCCGCTGCCGCTGCCGGCGGTGGCGGCCCCGCGCCACAATCGAGGCCCTTGCGCTCGATCGCGGGGAGGGCTAGCCTGCTCTCTCTGAACGAACGCTCATTTACTTGCGGCAGACGGGGAGAGGCGGTGGCCCAGCCCAAGGCGGCGGTACGGCAGCGCAAAGAGGACCAGACGCGTCAGCGCATCTTGGCGGCCGCCGCCGAATGCTTCGCTGCGGACGGCTACGCCGCCACCTCGATTCGCGACATCGCCCGCGACGTCGGCGTCACCGTGGGCGCCATCTACGTGCACTTCCCCTCCAAGGAGCGGTTGCTCGTCGCCGTCTACGAATTGGGCGTCGACCGCATCGGTGAGGCCGTGGATGCGGCATTGCGTGAGCCGGCCGATGCTTGGGGGCGCCTGGAGGCGGCGGTGCGCGCCCACCTGGAGGCCCTGCTCAACAACGCCGGCTTTGCGCGCGTCATCGTGCGGGTGACGCCCTCTGACGTCACCGAGGTGGCGGGCGACCTGCGCCGGCTGCGCGATGGCTACGAGGAGCGCTTCCGCGCGCTGATCGACGGGCTCGCGCTGGCGCCGGGCACGCACCCCACCCTGCTGCGGCTGATGCTGCTCGGGGCGCTCAACCATACCCAGACGTGGTTCAAGCGCGGCGCCGGCAGATTGGATGCGGCGGCAATTGCCCGCCAGTTGGTCGGCGTGCTGCGGGAGGGCGCGGCAGCATGAAGAAGCCGAAGGCGAGGAGGATCGGCGAGCATCCTGCCAAGGTGATGATCACCAAGATCGGCCTTGATGGGCACGACCGCGGCAGCCGCGTGGTGGCCGCGTTCCTGCGCGATGCCGGCATGGAGGTGCTCTACACGCCGCCCTGGCAGGAAATCGGCCAGGTCGTGCGACTGGCGGAGGAGGAGGACGTGGATGTGATCGGCATCTCCTCGCTCGCCACCGACCATCTCCTGGTACCGAAACTGCTGAAGGCGCTGAAGAAGGCGCGGCTTGGAGGCGTGCCGGTGGTGGTGGGCGGCATCGTTCCCGACGCGGATGAGCGCAAGCTCAAGAAAGCGGGCGTGCGCGCGATCTTTCATCCGGGCGCCTCGCGCGAGGAGATCGTGGCCAAGGTGGCCGCGCTCGCCGGCGAGGCGCGCGCAGCCAAGATGAAGGAGCTCTTGGCGTGAGCCGCAGACGCAATGCCAACGCGGCTTGGCTTTGGCCGGCGTGGCCGGTGTGGAATGTGTCATCAGTCGTGCTCGCCGGCGCGGCCGGGCTGCTGTTGGCGGCCGGCTCAAACGTTGCCGGGAGAGAGGCCTTCCTGCCCTGCGCCGGCGGACATGCTGCGCGGAGCGCCATGCGAGGCTAGTCGGTGCAGAGAGGCGCCCCCGACGCAAGGAGCGGGCGTAACGTCGGAGGAGATGGTCGGAGGAGATGCATGGGCAGGCGAGCCAAGCTGGGCGGGCTCCCGAGGACGGTGCCGCTGCCAGGAGTAGAGTTCGAGGCGGCCCGCTGGCGCTTGCAGCTAGAGGCAGACCTCGGCCAAGCCGCCAACCCCAGGAACCGCTCAGGCATAGAGATCAAGCCGCTCTATACGCCACAGGATTGGGACGGCGCTCGCTACCTGCAGGCCTTGGGTTTCCCGGGCCAGGCGCCCATGACGCGCGGCATCTATGCCAGCATGCACCGCGGCCGCACCTGGACGCAGCGCCAGTTGATCGGTCTGGGCGTGCCCGAGGATTACAATGGGCGGCTCAAGACCATCCTGGCGCACGGCGGTACGGCCTTATCGCTGATCCCCTGCAACTCGGTCTACCGCGGCTACGACATTGACGCGGTGCCGCCCGAGATCCTCGGCACCTGCGGCGTGACCGTGAACTCGGTGGAGGATATGGAGATCTGTCTCGACGGCATTCCCGTCGGCGACATCTCGACCTCCCTCAACGATCCCTCGCCATTCACCTTACTGGCCCTCGAGCTGGCGGTGGCGAGGAAGCGAGGCATTGCGTGGGAGCGCATCAGCGGCACTTCCAACCAGTCGGACTATCTCTCCCATTTCGTGGCCAACCACATGTTCTTTCGGCTCGCGCTGCCGGGGGCGCGACGCGTGCTCGTCGACCACATCGCCTTTGCGCGCCGGCACCTGCCGCGCTGGAACCCGCTGTCGGTCGTTGGCCAGCATATGCAGCAGGCAGGTGCCACTCCGGCCGAGGCCATGGGCCTCACGCTCTCCTCGGCGATCCAGTACGCCAGCGACTGCATCGCGCGCGGCTGGGATGCGGACGAGGTGCTGCCCCGCTTCACCTTCTTCTTCGATATCTCCATGAGCTTCTTTGAGGAAGTGGCGAAGTTCCGCGCCGGCCGGCGCATCTGGGCCGAGCTGACGGCCAAGCGCTTCGGCGCCAAGGACCCGCGCGCATGGCGCTTCAAGTTTCACGGCCAGACCTCGGGCGTGGATCTGACGCGCGAGCAGCCGCTCAATAATATTGCACGCGTGAGCGTGCAGGCCATGGCCGGCATCTTCGGCGGGCTGCAGTCGCTGCACACCGATGCTTACGATGAGGTGCTTTCGGTTCCAACTGAGAAGGCGGCGCGCGTTGCCATCGCCACGCAAAACATTCTCAAGGAAGAGGCGCACTTGAGCGACGTCATCGATCCTTTGGGCGGCTCCTACTACGTAGAGGCGTTGACCGACGAGATGGGGGCCAAGATTCGTGCGGTGATCGCCCGCATCGATGAGGCGGGCGGCATGTATGCGGCGGTGGAAGCCGGCATTCCCCAGCAGATCTGCGGCGACTCGGCGCTCGCCTTCCAGGAGAAGGTGGACGCAGGAGTCGAGACGGTTGTCGGCGTCAACAAGTATCGCGTGCCGGCGCAAGACGAGATGGGGCTGGAAGCGCTAAGTCCCCCCTCGCGCAAGCGGATCGAGGCGCAACTCTTGCGCCTTGCCCGCTTCAAGGCCGGCCGGAGCCAGGGGCGCGTGCGCCACGCGCTCGATGCGCTCGCCCGCGCCGCCGAGAGCGCCGATGAGAACGTGTTTGAGAAGGTGGTCGACGCCGCCTGCGCCGAGGTCACGCACGGGGAGATTTGCGCCTGTCTGCGCAAGGTCTACGGCTTTGGCGAGCCGCTGATCGTCCCCTGACGCCGGGCGGCAATGGTTTTTGACCGCGTTATTGCCGCGTTTTTGCGGCAAGCGCGCGAGCCCGAGCGAGCGCGTCAGCGCAAGTAACCGGCGCGGTCGGTGATCTTGCCGGCGGCGCCTGCCGCGAGCGCCGCGCGCATCTTGGGCGCGATCTTGCGCTTTTTCCAGGTCTTGGCGTCGACGTGGACATAGATCGTCTCGATCGTGGCCAGCACGTCCTGCCGGCCCGCCCGGCGCAGCTCGCAGCTGAGCGTGAGGGACGTGGTGCCGAGCCGGCTCGCCCGGATGGCAATCTCGATCACGTCGTCGAAGCGCGCCGACGCCTTCCACTCTACGACCTGGCGCACCGTCTGCATTTCGAAGGTGCCATCGAAGGCATCCTGAGGCCGCGGCAGGGCGGCGCGCATGAACTCGAAACAGGCGAGGTCCGCATAGTCGCCGTAGCGCGCGTTGAACACCACGTGCTGGGGGTCGCATTCCTGGTAGCGCACGCGCAGATAGTAGCGAAACGGCTGTGTCATGGTGCTCGCTTTTTGCCTCGGGCAAGACAAACCCGGCTGTGATAGCCGGGTTGCAGGCCCTCGGGCTAGCCTTCGCAGCGGGTGGCGCGAGGCTTTTCCGCCCCGGACGTCGCACCAGTCGGGTAAGGCTCAGTCCGCTATTGCCAAGAAAGATTGACGTTAAAACTCCGCCAGCAGTCGGCCGAAGCCCTCCATGCGGTCGGCGATGCCATTGGCGCGCAGCGCATGCCAATAGGTGGCCGCGTTGATGGCGACGACCGGCTTGCCCAGCCACAGCTCGGCGGCCGCGGCGAGCCGCACCATGGAGAGATTGGTGCCGACCTGCACGATGGCGTCCACGTCGTCGCCGTCGAGCTTGCGCAACGCGTCGCGGCACTGAGCCGGAGTGACCTCGGCGATGGCCGTCCATGACCTGCATTCCAGCGCCATGTCGCGCATGACGCGAAAGCCCACGTCGGTGAAGTAGCCGGTGACGGCCTCATTCATGACCCGCCAATAGGGCGAGAGGATCGCGATGCGCCCGATGCCGCCGTAGGTGCGCAGCGCTGCCGTGATGGAATGGCTGCCGATGCTGATGCCAACGCCCGTGTGATCCTCGATCCTGCGCACGAATGCGTCGGCGCCTTTGGCTCCGCCGAAGAAGGTGATGGCTGAGATGGCCATCAGCAGATAGTCGGGCCCACAGGTCATCGCGCTGTTCACCGCTTCCATCACGTTGTCGGCGATCTTCGCGACGCTTGCGGCAAATGTCTCGTTGGTTGGCGCGGCATTGGGCGTGAAGATGCGGCTGTAGTGGTTGGTGACGCCTGCGGGCCGCATGGCGTCGTAGTCGGGCTCCACGACCGTGTTGGTGGAAGGCCCGATCACCGCGAACTTGCCTCGCCATCCGAGAACATCGGTCATGAGCTGGTCCCCCAGCGCTGATGCATGCGTGGCCGCGCTGGCATCGCGGCAAGGGATATTACGCCTTGCTCACTGCCCAGAACATCGGAAAGCTCGATTGCGCCAGGCCGGTCAGGGATGCGCGGTAGGCTGCGGGGATCGTGAATTGTCCCCAGCTCACGGCGGGCGTCAGGCGGTAGGCCAGCTTTTGGATCTCTTCGGCGATCTTGCGCCGCTCGTCTTGCGTCGAGGCCTTGGCGAAGCCGGCGAGCAGGGGCGGGATCGTCGCATCGCAGCTCCATCCCGGATAGTCGGCGCAGTGGCCACGTAGAAATGCGTCAGCGGCGAGATCATGTCGATGCCGTTGGAGTAGACCGCGAACAGTCCCCAGCCGTCTTTCTTGGCACGGCGCGCCAGCACGGTTCCCCAGTCCATCACCTGTTCGTCGACGACGAAGCCCGCCTGCCGCATGGCCTGGGCCAATACCTTCGCCGCGGTTTGCGATATGCTCGCCGACGCCTGCAGCATGACCACGGGCTCTCCGGCGTAGTTTGTCCGCTTGAGCTCGTCCCGGGCCGCGTCCACAGAATAGCGGAAGACCTCCGAGCCAGCCTTCGTCTCGAGCGGCGAGCCGCACATCCAGAAAGATGTGCAATCGGCGACCGCGTAGCGCTCGGGCACGCCGATGGCCTGCAGCATCGCCTGCTGGTCGACCAGCTTCCACTGCACGCGTCGCACGGCCGGATCGTCGAACGGGGGTGCCGCATGATTGAGCCGGAAGTTGCCCTGGAACATGTGCAAGCCGCCCAGTCCCATTAGCTTCACGCCCTGCGCCTTCTGCAGGCGGCCGATCATGTCAAAGGGCACGTACTGCTGGTAGTCGATCTCACCCGTCATCAGCGCCGAGGAGGCGGTGACCTGATCGGGCAGCACCATGAGCATGGCTCGCTCGATCTGCACGTGCTTGCCGCCGGCGAGGAAATCCGGCGGTTCCTGGCGCGGCGTGTAGAGCGGGTTCCGGTCCAGCTGCATGCGGTCGCCCGCCTTCCACTGGTCGGGGCGGAACAGGAAGGGACCGCTGCCCACCACCTCGGTCAACCGCTGGTCACCTGGAACGCGTGCGAGCCGTTCCGGCAGCATGAAGGGCACCGGAGCGTTCGGCTTGCCAAGAACTTCGAGGACCAGCGGGAAGGGTTCCCGCATAGCGAGCACGAACGTGCGGGCATCCCTGACAGCGAGCGATTGCGTCGAGGCCAAAAGAACCGCCCCATGGCGTCGCATGGAGCCCAGCGCTTGAGGGAAGCGACGCAATCGTTGGCGGTCACTTCCCCGCCGTCGTGCCAGCGCAAGCCATCGCGCAGTTGGAAGGTCCACGTCAGGCGGTCCGGCGAGCTTGCGAAGTGGTCGACCATCTGCGGCCTGATCGCACCCTTATCGTCCATCGCAAACAAGGTGTCGTAGACGTGGTAGCCAAAGCTGCGGGTGATGGCCGCGGTCGTAAAGTGCGGGTCGAGAATGGTGACCTCGGATTCAAGCACCACCTTCAGGGCACCACCTTCAGGGTGCCAGCTGCAGCGGCGGCTCGGGCAAGATAAGGGGCGGCGATAAGCGCCGCCACGCCGGCAGCTCCAGCCTCAAGGAGCCCGCGCCTGCTCAATTGCCGCCGCATCGAGCGCTCCTTGGAGTTCGTCGGGGGTTCGGCTGGTAAATCGACATGGTAGGTCCACAGGGGTCCACACGGGGGGGTCGCGCGGGGGGCTCACGTGGCAATGTTGGCCTGCGCCGGCCGTTGCCAGCCGGCAGGGCGCTTTGCTCCCCGGCTTGGTCCACCATAGACTGGACCTGGCAGCGCTGCCATTGCCGCGGCGGCACCGGAGACATTCGCTGATGGCCGAGCCGGACCTTCTCTATCTGTCGGCGCAGCAGGCGGCAGCCATGATCCGCCGGCGCAAGCTTTCGCCGGTCGAGCTGACAGAGGCGGTGCTGGCACAAATCGAGCGCATCGCGCCCTTCAATGCCTTCGTCACGGTGCTCTACGAGAAGGCGCGCACCGCGGCCCGCGCCGCCGAGCAGGCTGTGATGCGCGGGGAGGCGCTGGCGCCACTGCATGGTGTGCCGGTGCACGTGAAGGATCAGGTGGACACCGCCGGCATCCGCACCAGCTTCGGCTCGGCCATCTTCGCCGACAATGTTCCCAACCGCGACGATCTCCTGATCACCGAGTTGCGCGCCGCAGGGACGATTCTCGTCGGCAAGACGCGCCTGCCGGAGTTCGGCCACAAAGGGCTGACGGATGGCCCGAGTTTCGGCACGACGCGCAATCCCTGGGACCACTCGCGCACCTGCGGCGGGTCGTCGGGCGGCGCCGCAGTGGCCATCGCGACGGGGGCCGGGCCGCTGGCGCTTGGCACCGACGGCGCCGGCTCCATCCGCATTCCGGCCGCTTGCTGCGGCGTGGTCGGCCTCAAGCCGACACTTGGCACGGTTCCCTGGGAGGCGGCGATCGATGCCTTCAGCAACTACACCTACGCCGGGCCGATCACGCGCAGCGTCTCCGACGCCGCGGTGCTGCTGCGCGTGCTCGCCAGCGCCAGTCCCTCTGACCCATGGAGCCTTAACGGGCCGAAGGACCTGCCTCTCTCTCCGGGTCTCATCGGGGAGGACCTGTCGAGTATCCGCATCGGCTGGATCCGCAAAGCTGCCAACCCCCAGCTCGATCCGGACATGGAAGCCAACGCCCGTGCCTCGCTCGAGGCCCTCGCCGCATTGGGTGCCCAGGTCGAGGAGGTGACCGAGCCCATCGACTGGATCGAGTTTCCCGGCCGCATCCTGTACCAGGGCAATTTCCACGTGGCGATGGACAAGCATCTGCCGCAGTGGCGCGACCAGATGGACCCGACGCTGTTGGCCTTCATCGAGCGCGGCGGCAGGTTCAGCATGGTCGACTTCCGCAAGGCCCAGTACGCTCGCACCAGCCTATTCCGCCATATCCAGGCGCTGTTCGCCCGCTACGACGCCCTGATCACGCCCACGCTCACACGCACGGCCCTGGCGGCCGATTTCGACGCGGCCAATGACGAGGTCCTCGTCAACGGCGTGAAGTGCGGGATCACGCGGCTCGGTTGGACGGCGTATGTGTATCCCTTCAACCTGACCGGCCACCCGGCCTTGACGGTGCCCTCCGGATTCGCCGCCGATGGCCTGCCCACCGCCGTGCAGATCGTGGGGCGGTGGGGGGCGGACATGGATGTGCTGAGGCTCGGAGCGCTGCTGGAAGAGGCGCGTCCCTGGTCGGGCAAGCGCCCGGTGCTCCCACGTTGATTGCGCCAGACCATGCCCCCGCCCAAGCTCATTGCTCTTCCCCAAGCCGTCCGCCGCTACACCTGGGACGGCATGCAGTATGCGAGCGGCGCGGCTCTGCCCATCGGCTCGGACGCAGTGGTGTTCGGGCGCGAGTTATTGCGCCAGAAGCGCAAGAACCTGCACGCCATCTTCCACTGCAACAGCCAGCAGCTCAATCTGCTCGCCGGCGCCGGCGCGGCAACGAAGGCGGAGTGTGGGTTCACAGGGCTTGAGGTGTTCGGCTTCGCCAACGGCTTGCGCCGGGCGGTCGAGAGCGGTGCACTGGCGCTGGAGGACTACTCCAACCTTGCCATGCCGTTGCGCCTGTTGGGCGGCGCTCTCAATTGGCCGTTCGTGCCTGCGACCGTGAACATCGGCTCGGACCTGCAGGACCGCAGCGCGTTTGCGCCGCAGGAGTTTCCCGCCAGAAGCAAGATTGCGGCGGTCACCGATCCGTTCAGCGGTCGGCAGATCGGCGCCTTCCGCCCGCTCAAACCGGACCTCGCCGCCATTCACGTGACGCTAGCCGATCCGCTCGGCAACTCGATCATGCTCGGCACCGAGTGGAGCCGGTTCGAGCTCTCGCGCGCCGCCAAGCGGGTGGTGATCGTCGCCGATGCCATCGTCGAGGAAGCGTGCATTCGCCAATTCCCGAACCTGGTACGCATCCCCGAGATCGTGGTGGAGGCGGTGGTGTACTGGCCGTTCGCGGCCTGGCCGCAGAGCTCGCCCGGCATGTACGACGTGGACGAGGAGCACATGCGGTTCATGAACCAGGCGCTGGCCACGTCGGAGGGAACGCGCCATTACCTGCGCGACTTCGTGGAGCGCTATAGCGATGTCGAGAGCTATCTGGACATGATCGGCCGCGAGCGGCTCGCCCAGCTCGGCCAGACGGCGACCGCCTTTCTGCTCGATCCCTATCGCCGGTGGATCATGCCGGCAGCCGAGGTAGCCCGACTGCAGTCGGGCGTGGAGACGCGATGAGCCATACCCCAACCGCCGCCTACACGCGCCAGGAGATGATGGCGATCGCTACCGGGCGCGAGATCCGTGACGGTGAGCTCGCCATCTTCGGAGTGGGACTGTCGATGCTGGCCGGGTTCTTTGCCCAGGCCCACCACGCGCCAAACGTGCGGGCCATGACCGAAGGCGGCATCTACGGGTCGACCCCGGTCGGCGGCCTGCCGTGGGGCATCGAGTGCAACCGGATCTCGACCAATGCAACGAGCTTTACCTGCGGGCTGGACGCGCTCGGTTGCCTGGTCGGCTCAGGGCGCTGCGATGTCGGCATCATTGGCGCGGCGCAGGTGGACAAGTACGGCAACGTCAATACGACGGGCATCTGGGACGGCGAGATCGGCGAGCGCTACCGGGCGCCGAAAACGCGGCTGACCGGTGCCGGCGGGGCTAACGATATCGCCTGCGGCGCCAAGCGATTTCTTGTCATGGTGGCGCACGAGCCGAAGCGGTTCGTCGAGAGGGTGACCTACATCAGCTCGCCGGGCTACCTCGAAGGCGGCAACGCCCGAGCCCGCTATGGCTTCGCCGGCGGCGGCCCATCGGCCATCGTCACCACCTTGGGCGTGCTGCGCCCGGATCCCGACACCAAGGAGTTCCGGCTCGACGCCTGGTTCGCTTTCTCCAGCGTCAAGGAGATCGTGGCCAACACCGGCTGGCCGCTCAAGGTCTCGCCCACGGCCCACCTCGTCGCTGTGCCGACGGCGGCTGAGCTTGCCGCCCTGCGCAAGGTGGACGAGACTGGCGCCCTGCGCAGGCAATAGGCGGACGCTTGCGGCGCGCTAGACCTGGTCGTAATCGACGACGATGCGGTCGGATGTGAGACGGGCCTGGCAGGTGAGTACGTAGCCTGCCTGCTGCTCCCACGGCTCCAACGAGTAGTTCACTTCCATGGCGGCGGCGCCATCGATCACCTTGGCGCGGCAGGTACAGCACATGCCGCCCTTGCAGGCGTAGGGCAGGTCCAAACCGGCGCGCAGAGCGGCGTCGAGAATCGCCTCGCCCTCGGCGACGAGCACATCGCGGCGCTTGCCGTCGTAGATGAGCGTGGCGTTCCGGCCCGGTGCATTGAGCTCGATCGTCGTGGGCTTCACTCGAGGCCGGCCGCCGAGCACCGAGACGAACCGCTCCACGTGGATGCGCTCGGGGCCGATGCCGAGGCTCTCGAGCACTGGCCCAATCTCCTCGGCCATGCCCTCCGGACCGCAGATGAGGACGTGATCGATGGCCGATGCCGGCGCCAGCGCGCGCAGCAGCAAGCGCACCTTGCCGGCATCGAGGCGGCCGTTGAGGGCGGCGACGTCCTGCTCTTCCCGCGACAGGGTGTAAAGCACCGCCAGGCGGCCCAGGTAGCGGTCCTTGAGTTCGGCCAGCGCCTCGCGGAAGAGCATGTTCGCGGTCGAGCGGTTGCCGTAGAGGAGGAAGAAGCGGCTCTTTGGCTCCCGAGCCATGATGCCGCGCACGATCGACAGGATGGGCGTTATCCCTGAGCCGGCGGCGATGCCGAGATACGTGCGCGCCGCATCGGGTTGGTGGCGGATGCCGAAGCGCCCGGTGGGCGTCATGACGTCGAGCCGGTCACCGGCTTTGACCGCCGAGTTGACCCAGGTTGAGAAGGGCCCGCCCTCCACCTGCTTCACGGCGATGCGCAGCTCGCCGTCGTCTGGGCCGGAGCAGATCGAATAGGAGCGGCGCAGGTCCTCCCCATCGATGGTGGCGCGCAGCGTCAGGTATTGACCCGGCGCGAATGCGTAAGCCGAAGCGAGGTCGGCGGGCACCTGGAAGGCGATCGACACGGCCTCGCGCGTTTCCCGCCGCACATCGCTCACGGTGAGGCGGTGGAAGCGCGGCGCGGCGGCGGACATGAGCCTATCTTCTTGATTTGATCGTTGATGATCGTCAATGCGCTCGGCGCCAGTGGCATTTGCAGTCAGTGGCATTTGAAGTAGTCGAAGGGCTCCCGGCAGGTGTCGCAGCGCCAGAGCGCCTTGCACAGGGTGGAGCCGAACTCGGAGAGGCGGCGCGTGTCGCTGGAGCCGCAGCGCGGGCAGGCGATCCTCTCCTCTGCGAACAGCGCACGGCGGGTCCCACCCGGTTTGGGCGGGGCGATGCCCACCTCGCGCAGCTTGCGCCGTCCATCCTGCGTCATCCAGTCGGTGGTCCATGCCGGAGACAGCACCGTGCGGATGGAAGCGTCGGCGATGCCGGCATGCCGCAAGGCGAGCTCGATCTCGAGGGCGATCACGTGCATGGCCGGACAGCCGGAGTAGGTCGGCGTGATCGTCACCTCGACGCGCCCATCCTTGACGTCGATGCCGCGCAGCACGCCGAGGTCTGCGATGGTGAGAACCGGGATTTCCGGATCTACCACTTGCGCGGCGGCGCGCCACGCGAGCTGGCGCAGGGCTTCCGGGCTTGGCGTGGAGGCGGTCACCAGGTGGCTCCGGGATAGGTGCGCTGCAGGTATTGCAGCTCGCTCAGCAGATGGCCGAGGTGCTCGCTGTGGCGGCCACTGCGGCCCCCGGTCTGCATCCAGGAGGAGGCAGGCGCTTGCAAGGTCGCCTCCTCGAGCACGCCAACGATCGTCTTCGACCAGACAGCGCGAAGGCTCGCGGGATCGACGGCGATACCCTCGTCGATTAAGCCGCGCTCGGCGCGGTCCACCTCGAACAGCTCGCCCGTGAACGCCCACAGGTTCTCCAGAGCGGCCTGGGCACGCGCCCGGCTGTCATCGGTGCCGTCGCCGAGGCGAATGACCCATTCGGAGGCATGGCGCAGATGATAGGCGCTCTCCTTCTCCGCCTTGGCGGCGATGGCGGCAAGGGTGGCGTCCTTGGACGCGCTCATGGCGCGCCAGTAGGGGTGGGCGAAGGCGGAATAGAGGAGCTGGCGGACAAGCGTGTTGGCAAAGTCGCCGTTGGGCTGCTCGACGAGCAGCACGTTGCGGTACTGCGGAGCATCGCGCAGATAGGCGTACTTGTCCTCGTCCCTTTCGCCGCCTTCCAGCTGGGCGGCATGGGTATAGAGCAGGCGGGCCTGGCCGATGAGGTCGAGCCCGATGTTGGTGAGCGCCATGTCCTCCTCCAGCATCGGCGCATGGCCGCACCATTCCGACAGGCGATGGCCGAGGATAAGCGCATCGTCGGCCCGCCGCAGCGCATAGAGCACGCTGGGCGTCTCCGATGCCGTGATGCTGGTCGTGGTCAGCGACGCCTCCCTAGTCAACGTCGAAGCTTGTGCTGCCCATCGCGTGCACGCACGCTACATATGTCCGATATCGTCAGGCACATCGTAGAAGGTCGGGTGGCGATAGATCTTGGAGTTCGCCGGCTCGAACAGCATGTCCCTGTCGGCGGGATCGGAGGCGGTGATGGCGTTGGAAGGCACCACCCAGATCGAGAGGCCTTCGCCGCGGCGGGTGTAGATGTCGCGCGCGGCGCCAAGCGCGAGCGCCGCGTCGGCCGCGTGCAGCGAGCCCACGTGCTTGTGCGCTAGGCCATTGCGGCTGCGGATGAAGACCTCCCACAAAGGCAGAAGCGCTTCGGCCATGGCTCTTGCTCCTTGCGGGCCCCTACGCGCACCGCTGGCGCAGCAACGCCTCTGTATTCGCCAGGCTTTCCCAGCCGAACGCGTGATCGCTTGGACCCTTCTCAGTCAGATGCGCAAGCCGCGCCAGGGCTTCCTCAGGTGTTGGAATGTGGTCGATGAAGATCCACCACATGACGAAATGCGGCGTGGACATCGGCGCGAACCAGCTGCCCTTCCTGCGGTAGAAGCGCCTGTGCACCGTCCTCCAGACGAAGTGCTCGAGCTCTTCGGCCGTCTTCCACACGCTCATGTTGATGAGAAACATCGGGTCGGCGGTGACCTTGATGTCCGTGGCGTTGCCACTGTCGGACTTGAGGCGCCACACGAAGCCAGGGCTGCGCTCGGCCAGCGCATTGATGGCGTCGAGGGCAGCCATGAACTCCGCGAGCCGCGGATCATCGGTGGGGTAGCGGATCCGGCCGACATTGAGCTGGGCCAGATGCGTACCGGCGGGCTGCAGGATCATCGCTCTCTACTCCGCTGCAATGGCCGCCGCGGCGCGTTGCGCCCGCTTGCTGGCAAAGGCCAGCGCGGCCTTGCGCACCCAGGCGCCTTCGGCATGGGCCTTGCGGCGCGCGGCCAAGCGCTCCCGGTTGCACGGGCCGTGTCCCGCCAGCACCCGTTTGAACTCGGACCAATCGATCTTTCCGAAGCGCCAGTGGCGGCTCACCGCGTCGAACTCGAGCTCCGGATCGGGAAAGGTGAGCCCCAGATAGTGCCCCTGCGGCACCGTCGCGTCGACGAACTTCTGGCGCAAGTCGTCGTTGGAGAAGCGCTTGATCTTCCACTGCATCGTGTCGGTTGAGTGCACGCTTTCCCGGTCGGAGGGTCCAAACATCATGAGGCACGGCCACCACCAGCGGTTCAAGGCGTCCTGCGCCATCTGCTTTTGCTCGGGCGTGCCCCGACACAGCGCCAGCATGATCTCGTAGCCCTGACGCTGGTGGAACGACTCCTCCTTGCAGATGCGGATCATGGCGCGCGCGTAGGGGCCATAGGAGCAGCGGCACAGCGGGATCTGGTTCATGATTGCGGCGCCGTCCACGAGCCAGCCGACGGCGCCGATGTCGGCCCAGGTAAGGGTCGGATAGTTGAAGATGGAGGAATACTTGGCTTTGCCGGTGAGCAGCTGGTCCACCAGCTCCTCGCGCGAGGGCCCCAGCGTCTCGGCGGCGGCATAGAGGTAGAGGCCATGACCGCATTCGTCCTGGATCTTGGCCAGCAGCGCGGCCTTGCGGCGCAGCGTCGGGGCGCGCGTGATCCAGTTGCCCTCCGGCAGCATGCCGACAATCTCGGAATGGGCATGCTGGGAGATCTGCCGGATCAGGGTCTTGCGATAGGCCGCCGGCATCCAGTCGTTGGGCTCGACGCGCTCCTCGCCATCCACCCGCCGCTGGAACCGCCGGGCACGTTCCGCATCCTCGGGGCCTGCGGCGGCGTGACCGGATGCGTCGAGGCCTTGGGCATACATGACGGGCCTCCATCATGAGCCTTCACGGCTTTATGTAACAGAAATCTCCCTTTGTCAAGGTAATCTGTAACGTATCAAGCTCAAGGCGAGGCATCGGCCCGGAAGCGCCGTGCCAGTTCGGGGCCGCCGGGCGGGAGCTTGCCCGCCTCATTCTGACCGTTGGCGTCGAGCCAACGCTCGGAGGCGGGAAGCAGGCGGTGGTAGAGCTTGCCGCATAGCTCGCGTGCCTGCGCTCCGGGCCAGGCCGCGGGCAAGAGCTCAAGCGGCAGCGTGGGATCGCGCAGGATGATGCGCCGGTATTCGTGGATGAGCAGGATGCGCGCGATGAACGCATCGCGCTCTGCGATCGGAAGGGCCGCATCGAGCGCTGCCTCCAAAGGCGCAAACAGGGTGAGGAAGCGGCCATAGGCGGCGGCCATCCGCTCAAGCGGCCAACACCGCGCGGCGAGCCTGCGCGCGGTTAAATGGTCGCAGCCGGCGTCGAGGTGGAGGGCACCTGCCGCAACGCGTGGGGCGGGCGTGCCGGCGGGCGCGACCCAAACCCCGGGTGCAGCGGCGCCGAAGCCGGCCGTCACCAACAGAGGGCGCACGCTCTCGCGCTCGCGCGCGTTGCCGAGCACGATGAGCTCGAAACGACCGTTCCAGCGGCGCGCGCGGGCGCCATAGATGTGCTCGGTGGCCTGCCGGAACGTGGCGCGCCCCTTCTCGGTGAGGTGATAGAAGCTGTTGCGCCCGACGCGGCTGCGCTCCAGCCAGCCGTCGGCCGCCAGCCGCGACACGGCGGTGCGCACGACGCCATCGCCGATGTCGAGGGCCGCAAAGAAGCGCACGAGCGTGCCGAGCCACACCGATCCGCCGCGCGGCACGATGGCGTCGCCGAAGACGGTGATGATGACCGACCAGGTGCGCGACGGCTCGGCTCGAAGGTGGCGCAGGATCTCGGTCAGCGGGGGGGGCGCGCGCGCGATCATGGCTCCCTCGCGGCCGGAAAGCCTAGCAGAACGGTTTGGGCGGTTGCCGGTCTCGGCATAGAGTATGCGCGCGCCTATGACGTCCAGGGCAAGGAGCAGCCGCATGAATGCACCGATCCTCTCCTCGCTCAAGATCAACCTGCCGACGGAGGCGGGCAGGCTTGAGACGTTCGTGCTGTCGGAGCCGCGCGCTTATCCTGACAAGGCGAGAGGCGCCTTCAACCGCGTCGCCTTCGCGGCCGCGCACGTCGTGGCGGACGCGCGGGCCGCCGGCGATCCCTCCAGCGACTGCGCGCTCGATTGGGACAAGACGATCGGCTATCGCCAATACCTGTGGGGGCTCGGCCTCGGCGTGGCCGAGGCGATGGACACGGCCCAGCGGGGCATGGGGCTCGATTGGCCCACCTCGCTGGAGCTGATCAGGCGCGCCGTCGCAGCCGCCAAGGCGTGGCAAGCGCGCGAGGGCCGGCCGGCGTTGATCGCCTCGGGCTGCGGCACCGATCACCTGGACTTGGGCCAGGTGCGTTCGATCGACGAGGTGATCCGCGCCTACGAGGAGCAGATGGCGAGCATCGAGGCGGCCGGCGGCCGTCTCATTATCATGGCCAGCCGCGCTCTCGCTCGCCTCGCCCGCTCGCCCGCTGACTACGAGCGCGTCTACGCCCGCGTGCTGGTCGGGGCGCGAGAGCCGGTGATCATCCACTGGCTTGGCGAGATGTTCGACCCGATGCTCGCAGGTTACTGGGGCAGCCCAGATCACATGCGGGCCATGCAGACTGCCCTCGGCATCATCAACGCGCACGCTGCCAAGGTCGACGGCGTCAAGGTTTCCCTGCTCGACAAGCAGAAGGAGATCCTCATGCGACGTCAGCTGGCCAAGGGCGTGCGCATGTACACGGGCGATGATTTCAACTACGCCGAGCTGATCGCCGGCGACGCCATGGGCCATAGCGATGCCCTGCTCGGCATATTCGACGCCATCGCGCCCTCGGCATCCGCTGCGCTTGCGGCACTGGCCGCAGGTGAGCGCACGAGCTTTGCTGCGATCCTGGCGCCAACGGTGCCGCTGTCGCGCCACATCTTCCAGGTACCCACCCGCTGCTACAAGACCGGCGTGGTGTTCATGGCTTATCTCAACGGTTGGCAGGACCATTTCGTCATGGTGGGCGGGCAGCAAAGTGCGCGCTCGATCCTGCATCTGGCCCAGCTGTTCCGTCTTGCCGACCGCGCCGGGGTGCTGCGCGATCCGGATATGGCCAGGCGACGGATGGTGCGCGTGCTGGCCGTGCACGGGATCGCCTGATGCGCGAGCTTGCCGGCGACGTGCGGCACTTGTCGATCAACGCGGCCACGCTGCGCCGGCAGCTGACGCTGCCTGGCGTGATCGAGGCCTGCGCCCGGCGCGGCATTCCGGCCATCGATCCCTGGCGCGACCAGGTCCAGGCGGTGGGCTTGGCTCGGGTCACCAGGCAGGTGAGGGACGCGGGGCTCGCGCTCACCGGCTACTGCCGCGGGGGCTTTTTTCCGGCGGTCGATGCGGCCGGGCTCGGCGCCGCGCTCGCGGACAACCGGCGGGCCGTCGAGGAGGCCAAGGCGCTCGGCGCAACCTGCCTCGTGCTGGTGGCGGGCGCCCTACCGGGGGCTCTTGCCGGCCGGCCTACCCACAAGGACATCGGCCTTGCGCGCGCCCAGGTGCACGACGGCATCGCCGCCACGCTGGAGCACGCGCGCCGCGTCGGCGTGCCGCTCGCCATCGAGCCGCTGCATCCCATGCAAGCGGCCGACCGCGCCTGCATCAATACGCTGGAGCAGGCTCTGGACCTTTGCGATGCGCTCGATCCCGGCCGCAGCGGCGCACTTGGCGTTGCCCTCGACGTCTATCACACGTGGTGGGATCCCAAGCTCGCCCTCCAGATCGCCCGCGCCGGCCGCGAGCGCCTCCTCGCCTACCACGTGTGCGACTGGCTGGTGCCGACGCGGGATCTCGTCAACGACCGCGGCATGATGGGCGATGGCATCATCGAGCTCAAGAAGATCCGCGGCCTTGTCGAGGCGGCAGGCTATGGGGGTCATGTGGAGGTTGAGATCTTCTCGCAGGCCTGGTGGAGCCGGCCGGCCGACGAGCTGCTCGACGCCTGTGTGGGGCGCTACCAGACGGTGGTATGAAGGGATTCACCTAATCGTGAGCGGCTTTGACTTGTGCTCACCCTCCCGCCTTTCCAACATCGCGCCCGTGCTCATGGAGCCAGACCAGCTGCCTTTGGCCCAGTCGCGAATGGTGCGCGCCCTGGCTTGCGCCGCAGGCGCGCTCCTGGTGGCCTGGCTGATTGGCGGCGATGGGCTTGCGGCTAGGGCGTCACCGCCGGCGGACGAACCGGTTCGAGCTGAGCTCATCGCCGAGCCTCAGGCGATCGCAGCTGGCCAGCCTTTCTGGGTGGGCGTCCGGCTCCGCAGCAAGGAGGGTTGGCACGTCTACTGGCGCAATCCCGGCGATTCGGGCGAGGCGCCCACCATCACCTGGCATTTGCCGCCCGCCTTCGCAGCAAGCCCAATTGCCTGGCCGACACCGCAGAAGATCCCCGTCGCGCATCTCGTCAACTTTGGCTACGAGGGCGAGACGATGCTGCTGACGCGGATCACGCCACCAGCCGTGCTTGCAGACGCCGGCCGGGTGGACATCAAGGCGGATGTGACGTGGCTCGTGTGCGAGAAGGAGTGCATTCCCGGCGAGGCGAGCCTGTCGCTGAGCCTGCCGCTCGCGCGCGGCGGCAGCGCCACGGCCGACCAATTCACGACGGCCGTGTTCGATGGCGCGCGCCAGGCCTTGCCACACCCCTCGCCGTGGCGGGCAAAGATTGAGCTCGATCGGGATTGGGTGACGCTGGCGGTGGATGCGCAGGACTTGGCCACCGGGGCCGTGCGCGCGGCCTATTTCTTCCCCAACGCGGAGACGCTGGTGCGGCACGCAGCGCCGCAGGAGCTCAGCATTCAAGACGGCGAGTTGAGGCTGCGGCTGGAGCGCAGCGCGCTTTCGACCGCCGCGCCTACGGACGCCGGCGGCGTGCTCCTCGTCGAGGAAGGTTCCGCAGCCACAAGGGCCCGGCATGCTTGGGAACTCGCCCAGGTCGAAATCGCCGAGGCACCCCTTGCGCGGGAGGGCGCGTCGCTGTTGGCGGTACTCGAGGCTGCGGCCCTCGCGCTCCTCGGCGGCGTCATCCTCAATCTGATGCCCTGTGTCTTCCCGGTGCTGTCGATCAAGGTGTTGGCCTTGATCACAGAGGCGGGCGCGTCCCGGCAGCGTTTGCGCCGGCATGGGCTCGCCTACACCGCGGGCGTGCTCATGGCGTTCGCGGCGCTGGGCCTCGCGCTCGTCGGCATGCGTGCGGCCGGGGTCGAGGTGGGGTGGGGGTTCCAGCTGCAGTCACAGGTGGTCGTGGCGCTGCTCGCCTATCTGCTGCTTGCCATGGGCTTGAGCCTGTCCGGCGTGTTCCACCTGGGAGCGTCGCTGCAGGGGTTGGGCCAGGGGTTGGCGCGGCGCGCCGGCCTCAGCGGCTCGTTCTCTACGGGGGCGCTGGCGGCGGTGGTGGCTACGCCGTGCACGGCGCCGTTCATGGGAACGGCGGTCGGCTTCGCCGTCACCCAACCGGCGGCGATCGCGCTCAGCGTGATGCTGGCGCTGGGCCTCGGATTGGCCTTGCCATATCTGGCGCTGACGCTTGCCCCGCGGCTCATCGCCCGGCTGCCGCGACCAGGCGCCTGGATGGAGATGCTACGGCAGGTTCTGGCGTTTCCGATCTACGCCACGGTGGCCTGGCTCGTCTGGGTGCTGGCCCAGCAGGTGGGCCCGGCCGGCCTGTTTGCGGCGCTGGCGGGGCTCGTTCTCGTCGGCTTGGCGGCCTGGTCGTTCAACGCCGTCAAATGCGCGGGTCGCTGGGGTCGTCGCGGCGCGATGAGTGCGCTCCTTGCCTCGCTCCTCGCCATCGCCGGCTCGGTCGCCGGTGTGGAGCGCGACCGCGGCGCCCCCTTGAGCGGCGCCCAGTCGGCCGTCTACGAGCCCTTCACCGAGGCGCGGCTCGATCAGCTGATCACCGCCCGCCGCCCGGTGTTCGTCAACCTCACCGCGGCATGGTGCATCACCTGCCTCCTCAACGAGCGCGCGGCGCTGGCGAGCGCGGCCGTGCAGGCGGCGTTCGCCGCCAAAGGCATCACCTATCTCAAGGGTGATTGGACGCGCCGCAATCCCGAGATCACCCGTCTCCTGGAGAAGCACGGCCGCAGCGGCGTGCCGCTCTACCTGCTTTACGCCGGCGAGGGCGAGCCGGCCGTGCTGCCGCAGATCCTCACGCCTGCCACCGTGCTCGCCGAGGTCGCACGCATTCCCGACCCGGCCCAGCGGCGGTCCTCTTTGCCAACCATAGCCCCAACCACAGCCAGGGAGTAATCCATGCAGCTTGTTGCGCGACGCACCGTGCTTGCCGCCGGCCTCGGCGGTGCGGCCGCCATCGCCATCGACGTTGCCCTTGCGCCGACGATCGCCTACCCGGCCGCGCAGGCCCGCATCGGCGCGCCGGCGCCAGCCTTCCGGCTGACCGACAGCAACGGTAAGACCATTTCGCTCGCCGAATTCAGGGGCAGGACCGTGGTGCTCGAGTGGACCAATCACGATTGTCCCTACGTGCGCAAGCACTACGGCGGCAACAACATGCAGATGCTGCAGAAGAAGTGGACGGCACAGGGCGCGGTGTGGCTGACGCTCATCTCATCTGCGCCGGGCACCGAGGGCTACCTCTCCGGCGAAGAGGCCAACAAGCTCACGCTTGCGCGCGGTGCAGCGCCAAGCTATGTGCTGCTCGATCCCACGGGCGAGGTGGGACGTGCCTACGGTGCGCAAACCACCCCGCACATGTATGTCATCAAGGGCGATGGCACATTGGCGTATATGGGCGGCATCGACGACAAGCCGACGACGCGGCTCGAAGACCTCAAGACGGCCAAGAACTTCGTCGATGCGGCGCTCACCGAGCTGGCGCAAGGCAAACCCGTATCGATAACGACCGCGCGCCCCTACGGCTGCAGCGTCAAGTATGCGTCTTGAGCGGTTAGACGGCTTGCGCGCTCGTTCGCAAACGCGCCCCGAGCAGCAACCTTTACGCGCGCCTTCAACTGAGCGCTGAGGCCGGCGATCGGTTATTCGCCAATGTATCGCTCGGCTTCTTCGAGACAGAAGGAGTTGGGATGTCTGGAGTCGAGCGAGCGCATCGGCGCGTCAAAATCCGGGTCAACGAGCACGTAGCGACCGCGATCCGGCCCCCGGCGCAGCCTGCGCAGCGACAGTCCTTTGCGCTGTGCAGCGCGGCGCAGGCGGCGCTCACGTGCCGAGAGCATATCCTTCTGAGCCATTCGATCAGCTCCACCTTGCCAATGCAACGCGCTTGCGAAGTAGCGGTTCGTCTACGTGATCGGACGGAGCTACCCTGGCTAGCCGCAGATTTGTGCACATGACAACAGCTGGAGGGGTCGAATTGCAAGAGCGAGCGGCAGACTTAAGCTGAGCTGCCATGAAGCAAGGCTTGGCTTACATGGCAGCACTGATCTTGGTGCTCAGCCCGAGTTGAGTCTTAAAGGAGACAGAACGAGGAGACCTGCGATGGCGAAGCCTGCGCGACTTCTAATTTTGGAGAGGGCTCGAGCTTTAATCGAGGATGAGCGGCATTGGTGTCCGGGCGACCTCGCACGGGATGCAAGGGGCTTCTCAGTTAGTCCGACAGACAGCAACGCCGAGCAGCGTTGCGCCCTCGGCGCAATTCTGGCAGCGGCTTATCAGTTCACCGGCGACCTTGATCGTGCGCAGGACGTTGCCATGGTCGCCATGAGACCCGTGATCGGGGCGACGAGCCTTACCCACGTCAACGATGCGGAAGGTCACGCCGCCATCCTAAACTTGTTCGACCTCGCGATCGCGGCACAATAAGAGTACCCGAAGGCGTCACCTTCGTAAGGGCACCAACCCAGGCGGGACAGGGTGGAAGGCGGGTGCCTTGTCAGCCAGTCTCCCCGCAAGGACGATTTGCCAAGCGCCGCCACAGCCGCCTCGAACCGGCGGCCAAGCTGGAGCACACTAGCTGGGGATACGTTACATTTGGCAAACGCCAGCAATCGCCGTCAGTCGCGTGGACACCGAGTGAGGTTCGCGTACATGCTGTGCAGTACCTGCTTGATGCGAGCTAGGTCCTTTGCCCCCACTGCGCCGATTGCCGAACTCTCGACTGCCAGCG
>Ga0306920_100002751_pt1 | contig 22168 bp, 23 predicted proteins | sample flu12Cox44000170_FD_204666 | JGI IMG/M metagenome (GOLD analysis project Ga0306920, IMG submission 204666) | Lab enrichment of tropical soil microbial communities from Luquillo Experimental Forest, Puerto Rico - flux4day.12C.oxic.44.000.170 (v2)... | ecosystem: Environmental > Terrestrial >...
GACCAGGAGCAGGCACCACTAGGCTTGCCGCGCTGACCGGAACCAGAACCATGGAGCTGAGTGGTGCTTCCGCCGGACGGGCACGTGCATACCGAATGGTCCTGGGACGCCGCCGCCGGGTCGATGGAGCGTTCCTGCGCCCGGGCGGTAGCGCTCGGCCTGCCGTCGATCGCGTTCACCGAGCACGCGGACTTCACCGCGTGGGTGGTCGAGCCCGGGGTCAGGGCGCTGATGCGGCCGGTGAACGCGGCCCGGCTGTTGCCGGACGGCCGGCTCCGCCCGCCTCCCCTTGATGCCGAGGCTTACCTGGCGTGCGTGCAGCGCTGCCGGGAGCTCTTCCCCGGGCTGCGCATTCTTTCCGGAACCGAACTTGGTGAGCCTCACTGGCACGAGGACCAGGTCAAGGCCCTGCTCACCACCGGAACATTCGACCGCGTCCTCGGTTCGGTGCACTCGCTGGAGCTCGCTGGCCCCCGGGTCGTTGACTTTCTCTTTGACCGCGCCGAACCCGCTGGTCTCGTCCGGGACTACCTGGCCGAGGCCTTGCGTATGGTCAAATCGGCGGCGCCATTCGCGGTGCTCGCGCATATCGACTACCCGTTGCGGCACTGGCCGGAGAGGGCGGGCCCGTTCGATCCTGCGCTGTTCGAGGACGAGTATCGCGCCGTGCTGGCCGCGCTGGCGGGCTCCGGCCGGGCACTGGAGGCCAACGCGGCCGTGCCACTGCCGCCCGTGATCGTGCGATGGTGGCACGAGGCCGGCGGCGAGGCACTGGTCTTCGGCAGCGACGCGCACGACCCGTCGGACGTGGCCAGGCGCTTCGCCGGCCTGGCCGCGGCCGCCGAAGCCGCGGGCTTTCACCCCGGCCGCCATCCGCACGATTTCTGGCGCCGCAGGCCCGTTCAGTAACACTGGCCCGGGAAGTCCACCGTCACGGTTTGGTGCGGGTGCAGCATGACGAGGCGGGCATCCTGGCCGGACCGGGGCGCACCGATCAGATAGCGCCCGGGCCACAGCGAGAAGCGGTAATGCCCGCCGCCCGCCTTGGCGTGCACCACCTGCGTGGTGACGATCCGGTTGCCGCGCCAGGCAAAGACGGTCACCGGCCGTTGCGCCACCCTTGGCGGGCCAGCGCAGGCCGCCGCGGTGCCGGTAATCGTGCCGCGCGCCGCGGGGTGGCCGGGCTCGCTGCCACACGCGCCCAGGCTCGCGATCAGGGCTATCCCCGCCGCCGCGGCGGGCATCCGCTTCATGTCAGTCAGACGCTGACCGGACCGCCGAGGTTCCGCGTGCGCGGGCCCAAGGGCGGGTAACCCAGCTGGGCCTATACCGTGCCCTAAGGGGGCGCGCACCCAGCGCGCCCGGCCGCCCACCGGGCGGCGGCCGTGACCAGCCGGGGAGTGCGGTGCAGAACCTCGCGTATTCGGGTGGCTACCTGGACCGGGCGGGTTACCGGCGATCCGACCCTGACTGGGCCGCCGCGCTCCTGGACTCCCCACGGACCCGCCTGATCCCGGTCTGGCGGGACCACTGCCTGGTGTCGGGCGACCCGCCCGCGCCGGTTACCGTGCTCGATGCCAGCCGGAGCCGGCCGGTGCGCGAGCTGGGCACGCCGCTGTTCCTCGGCATGGACGGCGACGCGGGCCTGTTCGCCGTGGATCTGTCGGGCCTGGACGAGGCGCAGGCCGTCGAGGCCACCGGGGCCGAGCGGGTAGGTGACCTGCGGGCGTTCACCGGCACACTCGGCAGCGCGGAGGCCGCGGCCCTCGCCTACGCGCGCGGGCTGGCCTACTGGAACCGCAGCCAGCGGTTCTGCGGTGCCTGCGGCACCGCGACGCTTAGCCGGCACGCCGGCCACCTGCGGGTCTGCGGCAACGAGGCTTGCGCGCGGCTGCACTTCCCGCGCATCGAGCCTGCTGTGATCACGCTGGTCGAATCGGCCGGGCCGCCGCAGCGCTGCCTGATGGCACGGCATAACGGCTCCGCTCCCGACAGTTACGCACTCCTCGCGGGCTTCGTGGAGATCGGCGAAAGCCTGGAAGACGCCGTACGACGCGAGGTGACCGAGGAGGCCGGCGTCAGCCTCGCGACCGTGAACTACGTCGCGTCTCAGGCGTGGCCGTTTCCCGCCGGGCTGATGGTCGGATTCCGCGCCACCGCGGCCAGCGAATCCGTCACGGCCGACGGCAAGGAGATCCTGGAAGCCCGCTGGTTCACCCGTGCCGAACTGTCGCAGCGTGCCGCGGCCGGCCGCCCGCTCGGCCGGGTGGATTCCATCGACCGGCACCTGTTGCGTTCCTGGCTTGACCAGCCAGAAACGCCGCCCGGCCACTCCTGACGGCGGAGCGGGCCTGTAAGACTGCCTCGCTGGTGTCAGCCAGGCGCGCCAAGCAACCGGTCCAGGAAGTCGGCCATCGCGCTCTCCCCCGCGCTGAGCGCCGGGGCGGGGTCCTCAGCACGCGCGATCATGAGGGCGACCTCGTAGGTGGCGGCCAGCACGATATGCGCAAACGTGTCCACGTGCTGTGGGTCGATGCGGCCCGCCCCGGCGGCATGCGCGACGGCAGCCCTGATCGGCCCCAGGCTGCCTTGCTCATCTAGCTCCCGCCACCGCTGCCAGCCCAGCACCGCGGGCGCGTCGATCAGCGCGGTCTGCTGGACCACCGGGTCGCCGGCCAGCCTGATCCAGGCCAGGCACTCGGCCCGTAGCGCGGCGACCGGGTCCTGGATGTCCCGTGTCGCGGCCGCGAGTTCCTCGCCGACCCGGGTGGCGACACCCTCCAGCACAGCCCAGAACAGCGCCTCTTTGCCCGGGAAGTGGTGGTAGAGCGAGCCGCGGCTGACTCCAGATTCGGCGAGCACCGCCTCGATCGACGTGCCGTCGTAGCCGCGCTCGGTAAACAGCCGCGTGGCGACGTCGATCAGGTGCGCCCGGGTGGCCTGGCCCCGCGCGACGTTCTTGTTCATGCGCCTCCCCGGCACGCTCGTCCGTGCCTTTCCCTGCACGCTCGTCCTTGCCTACGCCGACACGCTCGTCCGTGCCTGCGCGACACGCTCGTCTTGCCTACGCGCTCGTCCAAGCCCACGCCGCACGCTCGTCCTCGCCGACGCGACACGCTCGTTCGCACCCACCCGGCGCGCTCGTCCGGTGCCTGCCCGGCGCGTCTGTCAGCGCATTTGACAGACCGACTGACGGTTTGTAAGAGTTAGACCGTTAGTCGGTCTAATCGGTCACTGTACCGCAGCGGCCACGCAGACGAGGGAGAAACCATGCTCGGCGAGATGGAACGCCTCGACAAACACCGCAGCCAGGTCCAGACCCGGTCCGGGCCTGCCAGCTACCTCGATACCGGCGGTCCGGGCCGCCCCGCTCTGTTCCTCCATGGCGTGGGCACCAGCACCTACCTGTGGCGGCACGTGATCGAACAACTCGACGGGCAGCGCCGCTGCGTGGCGGTCGACCTGCCGCTGCACGGGCACACCCCGGCCGCCGCTGACCAGGACTTCTCGCTGCCGGGCCTGGCCCGGTTCGTCGCCGGCTTCTGCGACGCGCTCGAGCTGACCGGCATCGACCTCGTCGCGAACGACACCGGCGGTGCGATCGCCCAGGTAGTCGCGGTCGGCAAGCCAGAGCGGCTGCACACCCTGACGCTGACCAACTGCGAAGCACACGACAACCTGCCACCGAAGGCGCTGCTGCCCGCGGTCCTGCTCGCCCGCATGGGCCTGCTGGCGCGTATCGCCCCCCCACTGGTGCGCCGTATCCCCGGGGCTCACGAGCGTTTCGCGGGCAGCGGCTACCAGGACGTGGCGAACCTGCCCAAAGAGATCTCGCTGGCCTGGCTTGAGCAGGTCTTCGGCACCGCGGAATCGGCCCGCCAGTTCCAGCGCCTGCTGACGTCGCTGCGCGCCCGCGATCTGCTGGCGATCGAGCCCGGCCTGACCCGCCTGCAGGTCCCGACCCTCATCGTCTGGGGCACCAGCGACAGGTTCTTCCACCGCAAGTGGGCCTACTGGCTGCGCGACACGATCCCCGGCGCCACCGACGTCGTGGAGATCGACGGCGGGAGGCTGTTCTTTCCCGACGAGCGCGCCACCGAGTTCACCGCGGTGCTGAGCCGCCATTGGGCCGATCACCCTTGATGTCACACTGCCCTTAGGAAGGCCGAAGACCCGGCTGAGCCCTGCTCACCGCGCGCCTGCCAGCCGGTAGACGTGGATGACTGTCCCGCCGGGAAAGTTCTTGGCCTCGGCGAGATCCAGCCGCAGCGGCTTGGCCAGATCGCTGAAGAGCGGCAGCCCGTTGCCCAAGGCGACCGGGTGGATGACGAGGCGGTACTCGTCGATCAGGCCGAGCCTCGATAGTGCCTGAACAAACGCGGCGCCACCGTGAGCGAAGATCTCGCCGCCGGGTTCGCTCTTGAGGGCGGCTATCTCCTCGGTGAGATCGCCGCGGGCGATCCGGCAGGTGGCCCATCCGGCGGTTGGCAACGTCTTGGAAAAGACGACCTTGGGAAGGTCGTTCATGAATGCCGCGTAGTCGCCCGTCGAGGTCGGCCAGTACGCGGCCATCTGCTCGTAGGTGACGCGTCCCATGATGTGGGTTCCGGCCTGGCGCAACGATGCGATCTTCCACGCGCGCACGTCCGGATGCTCGGGCGGGAGCCCTCAGTCACCTTCGCCGCCCGTCCCGGCGACGTATCAGTCCAGCGTGACGCTCATTTGCAAGATCACTTGCCGCATCAGAACTCCTTCGTTGGGGCGTTAGCACGCTTCACCCGTATGCAGACGCTGCCCGGGCCGGAACTAATCGCCGGCATGGCGATCGATCTGGACGGGCCATAAGCCTTGAACCTGCTCCTGACCATGCTCAAGGTCATGGATGGACTGGACCGGCGGCCACCGCTGCGTCATCCGTTGCCAGAGAGCACCGCACGGTGCGCCCGCTTGACCACGAAGGTGACAAACGTGAGGGAAGTGTGGGCGGTCTTCCCGGTGACTTGCCAGCAGCCCTCGGTGGGGAAAACAACCCCGCTGGCCTGGAACCCGATGTATCCGGCACTGCGCCGCTTGGAGCTAAGAGGCCTGGTCCGAGCTCAGGCCCCCGCCAGCCAAGCTGGCCAGCCGGCCCGGCATCGCCGCGTGTACGAGCCAACCCAGCCCGGCCAGGCAGCTCATATGGACTGGCTGCGCACTCCCGTCGAACCCGCCACGGCCTCGCGCGACCTCGGCCTGCACCTCATGCGCTTCGTGATGATGGAACACCTGCTCGCGCCGGAGGAGGTGCTCGCGTTCCTGCAGGACCTCGCGGACGCGCTCACCGCGCTCACCACGCAACTGGAGCGGTACGCCGTCGCCGACCTCACCGACCGCCACCCGCGCCTTGCCCTCGATCACGGCGTGGCAGTCCACCGAGCCAGCCTCCAATGGACCGAGCGCACCATCGCGGCGCTCTCCGCTGCGCCCACGCCCTGACCGTGCATGTGGGCCCAAGACGCCGCCGGCGAAGTCGCCGCTAGCATGACGGTGCCAGCCTGGCGAGCAAAGGACGGACTGATGACCTTCCAGAAGCTTCCGGGCGGGACCCGCGGCGCACGGATCCCGCCGTCGAATGCCGTGACACGTGCCCTCAACCGCGTCGCGATGAGCTGGCACCGGCGGTCCGGGGACAAGTTCCAGGGCCAGGATCTGCTGTACCTGACCACGGTCGGGGCCAAGACCGGCCAGAAGCGTCAAACGGCCGTGGCCCGGTTCCCGGACGGGGAGGATGCCTGGCTGGTGGTCGCCTCCGCCGCGGGGTCCGCTCATCATCCGGCCTGGTACCACAACCTCGCCGCGCATCCAGACCAGGTCTGGATCGAATTCGGCGGCAGGCAGCTACACGTGACCCCCACCCAGCTCGACGGAGAGGCACGCGCGCAGGCGTGGCAGCGAATCACGCAATCTCAGCCACGCTACGCCGGGTACGAGCGGAAGACCGACCGTGCCATCCCCGTCATCCGGCTCTCCCGCGCCGACTGACAGGCGGCTGACGCAGTTCCCCGGCCACATGCTGCCATCTCGGTGACCTACCGCTCGGCCCCAGTGCAGATCACCGTCACCGATGCCCGCGAAGCCCAGGCTGTGGCGCGGGCACTGTGCGCCCTTCCCCCGGTGGGGCACGGTGCTTTCAACTGCCCCGCCGACTGGGGTATCCGTTACCGGCTGCGCTTTGTCGCCCGTAACCATTGGCTCCGGCCCGTCACCATTGCCGCTACCGGCTGCCGGATGGTCACCCGCCTGGGCCCGGTCCGCCTGATCTCCGGCGCACTCGGTTTCTGGCGCGTCCTGGGCAAAGCGGCAGGCCTCGGCCATGCCAGCCTTGTCACCTTCGCAGGCACCCCCAGAACCTGACAGGGCTTATTGTCGCCAGACTCGCCCTTCTCGCTTATGGTGCATGCATGCCCCGCCCGGGTGGGTGACACCTTGGTCTGCTACCGGGATGGTTGTAGCAGGGACCCGGGTCTGTCGATAAGGAGGTCGCCATGATCGCGGCGACTGATACCGGTTTGGTGCCGATGCGGGTCAGTAAGGCTGTCGGGCTCACGGACAGCGACGATATTTCCGAGTTCATAGTGCTAGAAGAACTTGACGGGGATCGGCAACTAGTGATCCAGGTCGGTCACCCGGAGGCATTCGCCCTCGCTGCCAGCCTGCAAGGCTTGCCGTGGGGCCGCCCGATGACCTACCAGTTCACCGCAGCGCTGGTACGCGGTCTTGGTGGCCGGGTTCGCGAAGTCAGGCTGGACCGGATGATAGACGGCGCGTATGCCGGCACCGTCGACGTCGAGGGACCGCAGGGCGTGGCCCTGGTAGATGCCCGGTCCAGCGATGCCCTGAACCTCGCCGTCCTGGTCGATGCGGCCGTGTTTGTCGCGCCCGACGTACTGGCCGACTGCATCGGCCGGCAGGCAGGCGATTCCGCTGAGGCGGCGCTACTGCGCCGGGCTCTGACCGCTTCCGCAATGACAATTCGCAGGGCTGACCGGGTGGAAGAATCGCCCGAGTGACCTCCGGCAACCTCGCCACTGCTCCCGTCAATCATCACCCTTTGAATCGTGCAGTTTGCTGGATAAGCGCCTAGGGCTCTTGGGCCGGGGGAAGCAGGACCCGGACGTTGCCCATCTGGCCCAGGAACGCCTCGCCGAGCCCGGGGCGGTGCGGCGAAATGTCGATCGGCCGCGCGCTTCGTGGCCGCCCGGCCGGGATCGCTTGTACGACGAATTCCTGTATCCGTGCCGGGTTGACCGGGGTGAGGTGGATCATGCACAGCAGCTCGCCCCGCGCCCCGGGGATGGACCATGTCACGTCGGCGGACGTTGCCGCGGACACGATGTCGGTGACCGGGGTGGGGTCGCCCAGCGGGCCGATCTCGCCGACCAACTGGTCGATCTCGGCGCGGCGTTCCTTCAGGGGGCGGTCGAAGTCCACGTTCTCGGCGAAGATCCGGTTGGCCAGCGCGTCATCCCAGTTGCGGATCAACTGTTCGGCTGACTTCCGCAACTCCACGGTCTCTCGCCAGAGCACGATGGTTTCGGCGGCGGTGCTATTCCGAGCCAGCACCCGTCCGAGTGCCTCAGTGGCCAGTGCGGCGGGTTCCCCGCGATGGCTGTTGGTCAAGACGACGATTCCGCTACCGGAGTTTGGATGCCAGCACATGAACAGAATGAAACCCGGCAGGCCACCGGCGTGAGACACAACGGTACCGCGGCGCAGATCCATCGATATGAACAGGCCCAGGCCGTAACCGCTGACGCCGAAATGCAGCCCACCGTCGGCGTGCGTAGTGATCGACGGCATCTCGACCATGTGGATTCGCTGCAGCTCTCGCCGCGCGCCTCGGCTGAGCGGCCCGGCGTCCCGCGAATTCGGTGCCCGGAATGCCGAGCCCAGCCAAGTCACCCAGGTGGCCAGGTCGCGCACCGAACTCATCAAGCCGCCGGCTGCCGCGAAAGCGCCCGATGCCACGTGTGGGAACGCAACCCAATGACCATTGGGATCAAGCGAATATCCGCTGGCACGCACGATGTCCGCCGGCGCAGCATTGTCGAAGCACGTCGAAGTGAGGCCTAGCGGCGCCAGCACCTCGTTCTCGACGAAGCGCTCGATGGGCTGGCCCACCGCCCGGGCGACCGCGAGACCGGCGAGCGTGTACCCGAGGTTGGAATACTCATAGGCGGTTCCCGGCAGGCGGCTGTAGCGCAGGCCGCGGCTGACCTGGGCGAGCAGATCCTGTTCGGTCGCGTCGATGAACGGGTCGACCCATGCGTTGTCTTCGGTCAGACCGCCGGACATGCTGAACAGCATCCCCACGGTGGGTGGCTGGCACGGGTCTTCCGCTGTCCCCGCGGCGCTGAATTCGGGAAGCCACTTGGTGATCGGGTCCTCCAGCGAGAGCGCGCCGCGGTCGCGCGCCAGGAGCGCCGCGCACGCAACGAAGCTCTTGGACATCGAGGCGATGGGGAACACCGTGTTCTCGTCCGGCACGAGTCCCGCGTCGTTCACCACGCCGAATCCGGCAGAGTGAAGGAGCCCTTCGGGACCCACCAGTCCGTAGACCAGGCCGCGCGCCTGGCCCGCGGCTGTGTACTGGCCGAACAACGCGTCCAACTCGGCTTCGATCGGGACTGGGATGCTCTCATCCGACATGCAGTTCAGCTTCCTTCGGTGCGGCGGCCCGCTAACTCGTCAGTGGCCGCGTCTCGTTCTACCCGTCGAGCGCACCCGGGACCATACCGACCACGGCACCCTGGCCTCTGCAGGCTAATGGCAGGAGGGCTCACCAAGCCCGGAGAACGATCAAGGCCCAGATTTAGGGGCATACTCTCTGACCTGGCCTTCACATGGGAGCGGGTGAAGGCTGCAGCTCACCCCCGAATTCTCTTGATCGTCACCCCGTCGGCGTACCCTTGAGAGCGTGCTTGGGAGTATGGGCGGCCATGAGCGCGGGATCCACATCCTGCCGCCCCCGCCCAGGGTTGTCCTGGAAGCCGACGCCGACTTGCTGCTGAGATTCGGTAGCAAGCACGGCTACGCTTGCGGCGTCGGCGGTGCCCCCAAGAAGGGCCAGACCTGCATCCGCCTTTGCTCATGCGGCCAGTTCTACGCTTACAACGGGAGTAGGTGGAAGCCGATGAGCCAGTTCCACCTGTGGCTGCGCCGTAAAGACCTGGCTGACGACATAGATTGGCTGTTCAATGAAGCCCGGCCGCGGGAATGGCATGCCCAGCCCTTTTCCTCGTGGCGGCGGTTGCTCCTGCTGCTACGGGGCTGGGACGCGGCGAACGCAGTTTCGCGAGGCCGGAGCTGGCCGGGCCACGAACTCTGAACACACGAACGAAATCTGCCGCCTCACCTGAGCCGCCCATCGGAATCGAACCGATCACCTACGCATTTACGAGCGGGTTCCCCGTGTGTTGCTCGCGGACTCAAACCTCGTGTCAGCGACGCCAGCAGAGCGTGGCAGGATGCGGCCCCGCGCCCACGCGTCTCGCATTCCAACCTTGGGCTCAGGTTTGCGTGCTCAAGCACCTGGGACCATGCTCAACGTCTGGCCAATCCTTGAGAAACGTGTGAGAGATGCGCGTCTGCTGCCAGCGTCACGGCGCCGCGAGGGCCGCGAGCCTCTCGGCGGCGGACCGGCGCACCTCATCGCCCACCGCCCCATCGCGGGCAATGGCCACGCAAGCCGGGGCAGCGGCGCCCGGGTCGACGTCGGCGAGCAGTTCGGCGGCCGACAACCGCACCTCATCGCCCACCGCCCCATCGCAAGCGATGGCCAGGCAAGCCGGGGCGGCGGCCCCCGGGTTGACATCGGCGAGTCGCTCGGCGGCCGACAGCCGCACCTCATCGCCCACCGCCCCATCGCGGGCAATGGCCAGGCAAGCCGGCGCAGCGGCCCCCGGGTCGACGTCGGCAAGCAGCTCGGCGGCCGACAGCCGCACCTCATCGCCAACCGCTTGATCGCAAGCGATAGCCAAGAAGGCTTCGGCGGCGGCGTGCGGGTTGTGTTCGGCTAGCTGCTCGGCTGCGTCAATGCGGCCCTCGTCGTCTTCGTACATAGCTGTGTCGGCCTTCTCTGCGAATCAGTCCCGCCGTCCGAGACCCATGAGCCCAGTCTGGCGCCGCGAGCCAGCCTCCGACCATCGGGGAAGTCCCCGATCTGACCCTGACACTTACCCTCCGCCGTGCCTGTGCGGCACGCCGCAGTCCGCCATCGTCCCGGGCCCATGTCGGTAGGTCACCCTGCCGGACCGCTTCTGGTCCTCGGTCGCCGACGCCAGCGACTTGGGGATGCCAATCTCCGAATCCGACCGTGCCAGCTGTTGTCAGGCGGGCAGCAGGGGAGCGTGCTGTGATAAGCCTGGGCTTTGTCAAGGAGGATCCAAAGCTGAGGCCATGGTGCTGCCGCCGAACTCTCTTTAGCATCTATAGCATTCTGCCGAATGATATCCGCCCCCTCGCGTATCTCTTTCAGAGGGTGGTGCCAGACCTCCAGCACCCACTTTACTGGGATTACCCTCCGGCGTGCGAACATCGCCATATTGTCGAATACTCCGAGGGTCCTGTAGATTAGACGAAAATCCAATTCGTCTTTCGGGATAATGTGAGTCTTGGACATATTGCGGATCAGCCATCTTCCCCGATGGAGATCATCGGACATGAGCGTGCTATAAATTTCCCGATAGGCTGCACGCTGCGCTTGCCTTCGTTGCAATATTACAGTTACGAGCGATACGACGACAGCCAGCGCCGCGATTGCAATGGCTATGAGGTCCTTCGAGGATTGGAACCAATTCATGGGAACAACGCTACGACTACAGGCGGTGCAAGGGGCGGGACGTTGTCCAGTTCGCGATCGCGTCTGCGCGGCTCTGACCGGGCCAGCGACACCGCAGGCACCGCCTTGTCCACCTGGGCTAATGGCACGTTAATGGCACGCTACGGCCTGCCGGGTGAGGTGGAGGGCGTGGGTGTCCAGCCAGCGGCCGGTCTTATACAGCATCGGGGCCTGATGTTTGGCATCAGCGAGGGCCTTGCCCCCGAGAGAGATCGCCGATGACGGTGCGGGGATAAGCTGCCCACCGAGTGAGCGGATGGCTGTGACATCGGTTTCAACAGCGTTGAGGTTCTGTTGCACGCCGATCAGTTCACTGCGCAGCTTCGCCATGTCGGCCTGCAGGTGTTCCCAGCGGGCGGTGACAACACGGGAATCACGTTCGACGGTTCGGGAAGCGCTGATCTCCTCCGGGCATCCCGTCTGCTGCTCAGCGGCCCTGGCTGATGCTCCGGCCTGCAGCTCTTGCGCCATCGCGCTAAGGTCCCCGCTGGCATCGGCCTGGAGCTGCCCTGCGACGATGGTGGTGGCGTTCTGGTCGAGCTGGAGCACGTCGCTGCTGAGCCGGGCCTGGTCCTGGGAAACCTGCCGCTGGCTTCGCTGATGTACCTGCCAGGTGGCAAGCCCTGCCCCGCCCGCACCGGCGGTGATCACCACAGCGCTCAGCGATACCAGAAACCAGTGCCGTCTCAGCCAGGGTCGCGTCATTACTGGTCCTTCACGCCGGACCCATCCAGGGCCAGGTGGAACCCACGCGCAGCCAACTTATCAGTCCGCAGGCCTACCTGCGCCCGGCAACGGTAGCCTGGCGGCGCAAATTGCCACCGCCGTGACCTGGCAAAGTCTCACTAAGTCGGTCCGTCGATCCAATCCCGCTGAATTCGGCACTGCTCGGCGGGTGTGCCACAACTTGTGCTTGACTGGTCCTCCGGCAGGGTGCGCTGGTAGTGCGGTCGCGAGGAACCGGCCGTCCGGTGGGTATGGCGCACACCCGATTCTGAGCCCCAGAAGGCGCAATGGAGCAAACATCCGGTATGGCCGTCGGCGCCTCCGCGCCGGATTTCGGCGCCGGAGAGCCGGCCCGGGCCGGGGAAGACAGCCGGGCATCGCCTGATCTGGGCTCCGCGCCGCAGCCCGCATTGCCGGCGGCGGCCGCGTCCGGCCGATGGCCGTTCCAGCTGGCGCTGCTGTTGTGTTATCTCACCGCCGGGGTGGCCGCGACCTGGCCCCGGGCCACTTACCTGACCGGCCGCCTGCCCGGCAACCTTGATCAGAGCAGCTACGTCTGGGACTTCTGGTGGCTGGCGCACCAGGTGACTCACCTGGGCAACCCGTGGTTCACCGGCCAGCTCGCCGCTCCAGCCGGCGCGCAGCTCGGCTTCGACACCCTAATGCCGCTGCCGGGCCTGCTGATGACACCGATCACCCTGGCGTTCGGGCCGAGCGCGAGTTACAACCTGCTCGCCATCGTCATTCCCGGGCTGACCTGCTACCTGGGCTACCGGGTGGCCAGGCTGTGGCTGGCCACCGTCACCGGTGCGGTAGTGTCCGGTGCCCTCTACGGTCTCGCCGCGATGCTGGTCTGGCAGGACTGGTATCACATCAACATCGCCCTCGGGGCGCTGTTCTTCCCGCTCGCGCTGGAGACCTCGGTGCGGCTGCGCCGCCGTCCCGGGCCGCGCCACGCCGTCCTGCTCGGCGTGGTTCTTGGTGCCTCCTTCCTGGTCAACCAGGAAACGGCGATCATGGCAGCCGTCCTAGCCGCGGCGGTGCTGCTCCGCTGGCTGGCCCGGGGCCGCTCGGCCACCGCGCTGCGCCAGTCCGCCCTCGCCGCTGGTACCGCCGTCCTTGTCGCCAGCCCGCAAATCGCCGCCATGGCACAGCAGGCGCTGACCGGCGGAGCGGCCCTGCCCGCCACGCTGGTGTCGCACCAGGACACCCGGTATGGGGTGCCCCTGGACAGCATGTTCGCGCCCTCGCCCCGGACCAGGTACTACGGCCTGCACCCCGTCGCGGCGATATTCCATTATCAAACCCACAAGGAAGGCATCCCGACCTTCGGCGCGATGCTGACCCTGCTTGCCCTGTTCGGCCTGGTGGTAGCGTGGCGGCGGCCGACGGCCCGGCTGTTCGGGCTGGCTTGGCTCGCTTGCGCAGTCTTCGCGCTGGGCTCGCAGCTCCGGATCGGGCACGAGCGTTTCGTCCCGCTGGCCATGACCACGCATCACGTGCAGATGTCCGCGCTGCTTCCCTACACCTGGCTCATCCACATCCCAGGCCTGAGCGGCCTGCGGGAGCCGGACCGGCTCATGCTGGTCGGCCTGGTGCCCGCCGCCCTGCTCGCGGGCATAGGGGCGGAATGGCTGCTCCGCAAGGCACCGATAGCGCTCGTCGTGGTGCTGATTCTGGCGGTGCTGGAAGCCGGCTTCTCCGGCAGCCCGCCCGTCAAGACCATGCGCACCGCGATTCCCGGGCTGGCGGCCCCGATCGCCGCCGATCCTTCGGGCTCCATCGTCGTAGACATCCCGTTCGGCCTGGGCGGCGGCCTGGGCACCTATGGCGGCCAGGTGTCGCCGCGCGCCCTCGTCGAGGCAACCGCAGACAGCCACCCACGGGCCGTATCCGACACCTCCTGGGAGCCGACCACCACGGTGAACACCATCAAGGCACACCCGTTCTACCGCGACCTCGTCGCCGTCCAGGAGCACGGCCAGCTCGCTGGGCTCACCGCGGCGCAGTTGCGGGCGGCAAGCCAGGACGCGCTCCGGATGCGGGTGGGCTGGGCGATCGCCTGGAAGCCGGCTACCGCCGGAGCCGCCATCGGCTACCTCCAGCGGACCGGCTTCACCTTCGTCCGCCAGGTCCACGGCGCCGAATTGTTCCGGCTCACCCCCGTCCCGGTCAGGCACCGATGAGCCAGGCCGCCGCCACGGGTACTAAGGCGGAGCTGCCAATCCGGTGATCGCGCATTCGGCGGACGCATCGCGCCCGCTCGCCGGGCGTGCCCGCACGTACACCTCGCCGCCAGTTCGTGCGCTCGTGGGGGATCACGCGCACCGACGCCGCCCTCACCAACGCAATCGACGCCCATGTCGCCGCTCAGCGGGCCGTGACAACCGCAACGATGACGGCCCATCGCCGCCCTGACGCCTGCAGGCTAATGGCACGAGGGCTCACGAAGCCCTGAGAACGATCAAGAGCCAGGCAGAGAAACACTCTGGCTTGGGCCTTCGCATAAGAGAGATCACATAAGAGCGGGTGACGGGAATCGAACCCGCACTATCAGCTTGGGAAGCTGACGTTCTGCCATTGAACTACACCCGCGCGGCGCCTCGGCCGTGCCTCAGCTCGCCACGACATCGTACCGGAACAAACGTCCGGCCAGGCCCGGACGGCAAGCCCGCGACGGGCTCCCGAGCCCGGCCTGGCCAGCAGCCTTATGCCCGGCCAGCGCCGGGCGCCGCGTCACTCTCTTCGGCCTCGCCGGAGAACTGGCGGAGCCGGGCACGCAACTCGGCGCACTCCCGCTCCAGCCTCGCGACCTGGGCCTCCAGTTCCAGGATCCGGCGGATGCCCGCCAGCGTCACGCCCTCGCTGGTAAGGCTGACCACGTACTGAACGGTGACCACTTCACGGCGGGAGTACCTGCGCTGGCCGCCATCGGAGCGGGACGGCCGGACAACGCCGAACTCGTCGAGGCGCCGCAGGAACGCCTGCTGAACCTCGAGCATGCCGGACACCTGCCCCACCGTGAACAGAGGCAGGTCCTCATCCTCAAACGGCAACGACGGCACGGTCATTCACTCCCTGGCTCAGACTACGAGCAAAACACTTGCGGGCCCGGTACGCCGCAACGCGCCGGGCCCGCAGGGCGATCCTCTGCCGTCAGGCAGCGATCTCCTTCTTGCTGTCGGTGTGAATCTCGACCTTGCGCGGCTGGGCGATCGCCAGCAGCGGCAGACGCACGGTCAGCACGCCATCAGCGAAAGCGGCCTCGATCTTCTCGGTGTCGAGCGAGTCGCCAAGGGAGAGGCGGCGGGTAAAGGAGCCGGTCACCCGCTCGCGGGTAATCAGCTTCTCGTCCTCACCGGTCTTCTCGGTACGCCGCGCGCTCACCGAGAGCACGCCGCGGTCCACGGTGACGTCGATGGACTCGGGGTCCACGCCTGGCAGGTCGAAGCGGATCTGGACGTCGTCCTTGCCACGGATCACGTCCATCGGCATGGCCGACCGGACAGCGGTCCAGTGGCCAGCGCCGAACGCGCGCCGGGCGACACGGTCGAACTCACGCGTTGGGTCAAATGATGTAAACAGCACTACGGTTCTCCTCCGGTCGCAGGATGTCCCAGACCTTGAATCTAGGCTTCATCCTATATTGACTTGAGAAAACCTATAACTTCACTTACATATTCCCTCTATTACGCAGCCACTTCCGCACTGTGAACTCCCGGAACCCTGGGCCGTCGTAATGCAGCGAAAATCAGAGGCGCTCGATGATGGTGGCGTTCGCCTGGCCGCCACCCTCGCACATCGTCTGCAGGCCGTAGCGGCCACCGGTCCGCTCCAGCTCGTGCAGCAGCTTGGTGGCCAGCACCGCGCCCGTCGCGCCGAGCGGATGGCCGAGCGCGATGGCGCCGCCATTCGGGTTGGTCTTCTCCAGGGATGCACCAGTGTCCGCCGACCAGGCGATGAGCACCGGCGCGAACGCCTCGTTGACCTCGAACACGTCGATGTCGTCAACCTTGAGGCCCGCCTTGGCCAGGACCTGCTCGGTGGCGGGAATCGGCCCGGTGAGCATGAACACCGGGTCGGCGCCCGCGACGGCCAGCGTCACGATCCGGGCGCGCGGGGTCAGCCCGTGCCGCTGCAGCGCCGCCTTCGAGGCGATGAGCAGCGCCGCCGAGCCGTCGGAGATCTGGGACGCCGCCGCCGCGGTGACCTCCCAGCCCTCGCGCAGCGGCTCCAGCCCGGCCATCTTCTCCAGCGAGGTGTCCCGGCGCGGCCCCTCGTCCACGGCGACGTCGCCGACCGGGGTGATCTCCCGCTCGAACCTGCCCTCTTCGATCGCCCGCACCGCGCGCTGGTGGCTGGAGAGCGCGAACTCCTCAAGCTGGCGGCGGGTGATCCCCCACTTCTCACACATGAGCTGGGCCCCGCGGAACTGGGAGATCTCCTGGTCGCCGTACCGTTCCTTCCACCCGGTCCCGAACGGCAGCGGCATCCCCTTCTCCAGCGGCAGCATGATCGACGATCCCATCGGGACCACGCTCATGCTCTCCACTCCGGCCGCGACGACCAGGTCCTGCGTGCCGGAAAGCACGGCCTGCGCGGCGAAGTGCAGCGCCTGCTGGGACGAGCCGCACTGCCGGTCCACGGTCACGCCTGGCACGCTCTCCGGCAGCCCGGCCGACAGCCACGCCTGCCGCGCGATGTCCAGCGACTGTGGGCCGATCTGGGAGACGCAGCCCATGATCACGTCCTCGACCGCGGCCGCGTCGATCCCGGTGCGCATCACAAGCTCGCGCAGCACATGCGCGGCCAGGTCGACGGGGTTGAGCTTCGCCAGGCCCCCGTTCCGCTTGCCGACCGGGGTACGGACTGCTCCGACGATGTAAGCCTCAGCCACGACGCCCTCCGGGGTGCTCGGGCAGGCTGGCCGCCGCGCCCGTTAGTGCAGATGTTACCGCCCAGTTTCATTTCTCCCTATCGCCCAAACGATGCCCGGCGGCTGCCTGCGTGCTCCCGCTAGCGGGCGCCAGCGCTTATGCTCGAAAGACGAGGAAGTACGGAACGCCGGTCCGGGAGGCCAAAGTGGCTAGTGGGTTCATCCTGCTGCTGCTGATCGGGATCCTCATCGGCTTCGTGGTATCCCGGGTGCGTAAGCGCATGGGCCTCGGGGTGACCTGGAGCACGTGGGTGACCACCGTGGTCGTGGTGGGCCTCATCCTGCTGCTGATGTGGGTGACCGCGTACAAGCACTGACCGAACGTCAGTTGGCGTCCCGCCCGGGGCCGACCGGTACCTCGAACCACACCGCCTTGCCGTCCTTGGTCGGCCGCGATCCCCACCGGGTGGCAAGCTGGTCCACCAGGTACAGGCCGCGCCCGCCCTCGTCGGTCTCCCCCGCGCTGCGGATCCGGGGCAGCCGCAGGTCGCCGTCGAACACCTCGACCCACACCGCTGAGGCCCCGCGCCGCAGGCGCAGCGTGAAGGTCCGCGTGGCCGACTCGGGGAAGCCGTCGCCGAACTGCTCGGACTCCCACCCCGCCGGGACGCTCGCTCCCGCCGGGCCGATGCCCGCGCCCGCGGGCTCCAGCGTCATCCGGTGACGGCGCCGCGCCGTGGCGGAGGTGTGCAGCACGACGTTCGTGACCACCTCGGAAACCAGCAGGCAGGCGAGTTCGGTCTGTTCCCGCGGCAGGCCCCAGCGCTCGAAGGTGAGCTGTGCTTGGCGGCGCGCCTCGGACACCCGGATCGCCTCGGCCGGGAACGTCTCCTCCCACGAGGCCAGGTCCTCACGCGAGGTGCTGACCACGACGATCGCCATGTCGTCGTCGATGTCGCCGGGTACCGCCTGCTCCGCTGCCTGGGCGATGACCTCCGCCGAGGCCCCGGCCACGTCACGGACGGCCGCGCACAGCATCTGCCTGGCCTCGGCCTCGGTGTAGTGGCCGCTGCCGTCGGCGCGCTGCCTGCGGTCGGTCAGCCCGTCGGTGTAGAGCACCAGGGTGGTCCCCGGCTTGAGCGTGCGCGTCTCCTCGCGGTAGGTGGGCAGGCCCGCCACGCCCGTGCCGCGGACGCCGAGCAGCACGCCGTGGTGCTCGATGTCCAGCTCCCCGACGTCACCATCGGTGACCACCAGCGGTGCGTCATGACCGGCATTGGCAAACGAAAGGCTGCGGGACCAGGCGTCGTAGACCAGGTAGGTGCAGCTCGCCCGGGGCGAGTCGAAATGCTCCCCGTCCCCCGAGGGCGGCGTGACCAGCGTCCGGCACCAGTCGTCCAGCTTGCGCAGGATCTCCGCGGGTGCCTTGTCATCCTGCGCGAAGGCCCGCAGGGTCGCCCGGAGCTGGCCCATGATCGCCGCGGCCCGGGCGCCGCGCCCTTCCACGTCACCGATGACGATGCCGACCCGCCCCGCGGACAGCGGGATCAGGTCGTACCAGTCGCCGCCGACCTGGGTCTGGATGCCCTGGCCATGCGTCTCCAGCGGCTTGGCCGGCACGTAGCGCCAGGCCACGTCCAGGCCATCGAAGGTGGGCTTGACCTGCGGCAGCAGGCTGGTCTGGAACGCCAGAGCGGTGCGCCGCTCCTCCTCGAACAGCATCGCGTTATCGATCGCTACCGCCACCCGGCTGGCGACCGCGCCGAGGAAGTCCCGATCGTCGATGTCGTAGTGGTATTCGTCTCGCTCGGTGAGCCTGGACAGGGCCAGGCTGATCACGCCGAGCAACTGGCCCCTGGCGACCAGCGGCGCGGCCACGATCGAGGTCAGGCCCACATCCGTGCTGGCCCGCAGGCTCTGTGCGTTCGGCGCCGGGAACTCGGTGTAGACCAGGTTCGACACCAGGACCGGATCCCGGCGGGCCATGGCCTGCTGGCAGAAATGCCCCTCCGGGTAGTGGATCTGCTCACCCACGGCCGCCCAGGTGCCCGGCGCGGGTTCCCAGCCGCCGGCGTTGATCTGGGCGCGGCGGAACAGCTTGTCCCCCTGGAACAGGTCGATGAAGCAGTGGTCGGCAAGCTGCGGGACCAGGATCTCGGCCACGTGCCGCAGCGTGGTGCCGAGTTCCAGCGACCTTGCCAGGCGCTCCCCGATGCGCTCGAGCAGCCCGATCCGGTCCCGTTCCAGCTGGCTGCTGCGCCTGGTCGCCTGGCGCCCGACGATGACGATCCCGTCGACCGCACCGGAAGGACTCCGCAGCGGCACCGCCTGAGCCCGGATGAACACGCGCGACCCGCCGGGCCTGACCGAGGAGAACGTACCGTCCCAGGCGCGCCCGCGGAGCACCTGCTTGGCCAGGTCGGCGGCCTTGCCGAGGTCCTCCTCCTCGAACCCCAGCGAGAGCAGCGAACGGCCGACCAGATGCTCGGGCGTGTCGGGGAAGTCGAAGAGCTTCGCCGCGTAGGCGTTGGCGTACAGCAGGTTGCTCTGCTTGTCGGTCACAACGACCGCGGCCTCGATCTGCCCGAGCACCGTCTCCGGCGGCAGGTAGGTGCTCGCGGCCTCATCCAGCCCGCTCACTGGTAACCACCACCAGCGGCGGGTTCCTTAGGGCGCTCCGACAAACACGTGTGCGGCAACGCGGCGGGGCAGATCCGCCGTGATGCTCCCCGCACCGTCCTCACTTGTCACCCGCACACCGTCGTCGGCCACCGAGAGCGTAACCTTGCGTCCCGGTTGTATCCCGCTCCGCTTGAGTTTAAGCATCAAGCCGATATCACTTTGGACTTGTTCGCTGATGCGCTGGATGACAACCGGCTCCGGGTTGTCCGAAGCGGCACTCAGCATCGGCTCAACAGGCTCGCGCTGTGCACGTGTTGCCTGGTCAGCGGCCGCGGGAGGGACACCAAGCTCGGCGAGGCCCGGAATGACGTTGCCATGCGGGCAATGGACGGGGTAATCGAGCAGTTCGACCAATCGCCGCTCGACCTTCTCGGAGATGACGTGCTCCCACCGGCACGCCTCGGCGTGCACTTCTTCCCAAGGCAGCCCGATGACGCTGATGAGCAGGCACTCGGCCAGCCTGTGCTTGCGCATGACCCGGGTCGCGAGCGCCTGGCCGGTCGGTGTCAGCACCAGCCGCCGGTCGTCCTCCACCTTCACCAGCTCGTCGCGCTCCATCCGGGCAACGGTCTGGCTCACCGTGGGACCACTCTGCGACAGCCGCTCGACGATGCGCGCGCGCAGCGGCGGGATACCCTCCTCCTCAAGCTCGAAGAGGGTGCGCAGATACATCTCTGTGGTGTCGATGAGCCCGTAGGCGGTCACGGAGCCTCCCTCCTACCTGATGGTATTCGCCGGAGGGGACATCGTGGGCTAGCCCTTGGTCAGGGCGACAATCGCTCCACCAGCCAGTGCTCCCCGTCGCGGCGATAACGGAGCCGATCGTGCAGCCGGTTGACTCTGCCCTGCCAGAATTCGGCCGAATCAGGCACAATACGGTAACCACCCCAGAAATCGGGCATCGGCACCGTCGTCCCCTCCGGCCAGCGCTGTTCCAGCCGCGCGTACGCATCCTCGATCTCCGCCCGGGAAGAGATCACCGACGACTGCCGGCTCGCCCAGGCGCCGATCTGAGAGCCGTGCGGGCGGGAGTGGAAGTACGGCTCGCTGTCGGCCTGGGACATCGCGGTCACCGCGCCGTGCACGATCACCTGGCGACGCAGCGCATACCAGGGGAACAGGGCGCTGACGTGCGCATTCGCGGCCAGGTCCTGGGCCTTGGCGGAGGTGCGGTTGGTATAGAACACAAAGCCCGCCCGGCTGTGCTCCTTGAGCAGCACCGACCGGGAGCGGGGCCGCCCGGTGGCCGACACGGTGGAAAGCACCATGGCGTTCGGCTCCGGCAGGCCCGCCGCGACCGCGTCGGCAAGCCACGAGGAGAACTGGTCCACCGGGTCCGCGGCCAGCATGGATTCATCCAGGCGAGGGTCGTTGCCCGCAGATGTCCGGGTCTGAGGCGGGTGCTGATCGGTATCCACGGGTACCGATCCAAACACAGGCCCTGTGCCCGGGGCGAGAAAGAAGGCGCTGGTGGCGCGTATCACGCCATCCCGCGCTTTCCGGACATGACCGACACGTTGTTGAATAAAGCGGCACACGGCGAGTGCGACCCACCGCCGGGCCCGGAATCCGGGTGCCGTCGCTCATCGCAGACACGAGGAGAGCACAGATGTCCGACTTCAAACCCGGGTTGGAAGGCGTCGTTGCATTCGAGACGGAGATCGCCGAGCCCGACCGGGAAGGCGGCGCGCTCCGGTACCGGGGAGTCGACATCGAAGACCTGGTCGGCCAGGTCTCCTACGGGCACGTCTGGGGCCTGCTGGTGGACAACTCGTTCACGCCCGGGCTGCCGCCCGCCGAGCCGTACCCGATCCCCGTCCGGTCCGGCGATATCCGGGTGGACGTGCAGAGCGCGCTGGCCATGCTGGCGCCCGCCAAGGGCATGCGGCCACTGCTGGACATCAGCGACGAGCAGGCCCGCGACGACCTGGCCCGCGCGTCGGTCATGACGCTTTCGTTCGTGGCGCAGTCCGCGCGGGGCACCGGGCTGCCCGCGATCCCGCAGGAACGGGTGGAGGAGTCGGACAACATCGTCGAGCGCTTCATGATCCGCTGGCGCGGCGACCCGGACCCGCGGCACGTCAAGGCGGTGGACGCCTACTGGACCTCGGCGGCCGAGCACGGCATGAACGCATCCACCTTCACCGCCCGGGTGATCGCATCCACCGGCGCCGACGTGGCGGCCGCGCTCTCGGGTGCCGTGGGCGCCATGTCCGGGCCACTGCACGGCGGGGCGCCTGCCCGGGTGCTGCACATGGTCGAGGAGGTCGAGCGGATCGGGGACGCCACCACGTACGTGCGGGCGGAACTGGACAAGGGCGAGCGGCTCATGGGTTTCGGGCACCGCGTCTACCGGGCCGAAGACCCGCGGGCCAGGGTGCTGCGGCGCACCGCCAAGGAACTGGACGCCCCACGGTATGAGGTGGCGGCGGCGCTGGAGGAGGCGGCCCTTGCGGAGCTGCATGCGCGCAGGCCGGACCGGGTGCTGGCGACCAACGTCGAGTACTGGGCAGCGATCGTGCTGGACTTCGCCGAGGTGCCCTCGCACATGTTCACGGCGATGTTCACCTGCGCCCGCACCGCGGGCTGGTCCGCGCACATCCTGGAGCAGAAGGGAACCGGGCGGCTGATCCGGCCGAGCGCCCGCTATGTGGGCCCGAAGGCCCGCCCGGTCAAGGAGGTCCCCGGCGCCGAGGGCGTCATCGGCGAGATCTGACGCCCGCCAACCGTGGCCAGCGTGACTGCCGAGTCCAATGTGGCTCCCGGGACATAGCTCGCCTTGGCCGTTTGTAGGCGTTCACGCCAACGACCACATTCTTTTGTGGGCGTTGGCGCCAACGACCACAAACCGTTTGTGGGCGGACTGCCCACAACCACATACGGGGCGCGGCGACGGAATGTTGCGGGTGCTGGGCGGCGGGGTCTTGTGGGCGTTGTCGCGGGCGGCGGCTGTAGTTGTGGTCCCAGCGGGGCGGCTGCGCTGAGGGCCGGGGGCGGAGGCCGGC
>Ga0306920_100002754_pt1 | contig 22158 bp, 21 predicted proteins | sample flu12Cox44000170_FD_204666 | JGI IMG/M metagenome (GOLD analysis project Ga0306920, IMG submission 204666) | Lab enrichment of tropical soil microbial communities from Luquillo Experimental Forest, Puerto Rico - flux4day.12C.oxic.44.000.170 (v2)... | ecosystem: Environmental > Terrestrial >...
GCCGCTCATCGTCAATTTCTGGGCGACGTGGTGTGAGCCCTGCCGTCGCGAGATCCCTCTGCTGAAGGCTCTCCGTCGCGAACATGCAGCAGATCGCCTCGAAGTTGTCGGCATTGCGGTCGATTATCCCGCTGACGTGCGAAAGTACGCCCAAGCCCATGGAATCGATTATCCTGTGCTGATCGGGGAGCAGGGCGGGCTGGCAGCCGCCAGTGCCTTCGGCATGGACATGGTCCTGCCCTTCAGCGTCTTCGCCGATGGGCAGGGAAGGGTCGTCAGCCTCGAGGTCGGTGAGCTGCACCAGGACGAGGCGGAGCTTATCCTGGGTCGAGTTCGCGAGGTGGACGGCGGTAGGCTGAGCCTTTCGGTCGCCCGGGAGCAGATATCGGAGGGCGTCCGGAGGTTGCGCGCGGCCCACGCCGCAGACTAGGGCCGTTTGGCCCAAATCCTGCACGTTCCTCGAAAATCCCAACAACAAGTACCCAAATGGCTGCGGATTAGGTTACATTCGCCGCCGGTCGCTGACGTCAACAACGAAATCCCAGGGTCATGGCCCGAGTGCTGTTATTGAACGGCCCGAACCTCAATCTGCTCGGGAGCCGGGAGCCGGCCGTCTATGGAACGGAGACCCTGGACACGATCGAGAAACGCGCAGCGGCCGTCGCACGTGAGACGGGGCACGACCTGGTCAGCTTCCAGAGCAACGCCGAGCATGAGCTCATCGACCGCATCCAAAAGGCTCGCGCGGAGGGTGTGGCCTTCCTCATCGTCAACCCTGGGGCTTTCACGCACACGAGCATTGCCCTGCGCGATGCGATCCTGGCCGCTGGCCTGCCATTCATCGAGGTGCATCTGTCGAACCCGCACGCCCGCGAGGCGTTCCGCCGGCAGTCGTATTTCTCGGACATCGCGGTCGGTGTGATCAGCGGCCTCGGTGCATTCGGCTACGAAGCGGCGGTGCGCGCCGCGGCGCTGCGGCTCGCCCGCACACCCTGACACCGCAAGCGGTGTCAGGGTCTTCGGTTCTCTCGGGGGGTAGTCCTGCATGGACATTCGAAAGATCAAGAAACTGATCGAGCTGCTGGAGGAATCAGGCATCGCGGAGATTGAAATCAAGGAAGGCGAGGAAGCCGTGCGCATCAGTCGCATGCCCGTGGGTGCCACGGCTCAGCCACCCCAGGTCCACCTGATGCCGGCGCCAACCACCGCCGCGGCACCGGCGGTCGCCGAAGTCGCCGCCGAAAGCGCCGCACCGTCGCCCAAAGCGAGCGAGCACGTGATCACCGCGCCGATGGTGGGCACTTTCTATGCTTCACCCTCTCCGGGGGCGAAGCCCTTCGTCGAGATCGGCGATGAGATCACGGTCGGCCAGGTTCTGTGCATCATCGAGGCCATGAAAATGATGAACCAGATCGAGGCCGACAGGGCGGGCCGCATAGCCTCCGTCATGGCACGCAACGGCGACCCGGTGGAATTCGGCCAGCCGCTGTTCGTTGTCGAATAGACCGGCATGATCGAGAAGATCGTCATCGCCAACCGCGGCGAGATCGCGCTGCGGATCCTGCGCGCCTGTCGCGAGCTCGGCATCAAGACGGTGGCCGTTCACTCCACCGCCGACTACAGCCTCAAGCACGTGCTGCTGGCGGACGAGTCGGTGTGCATCGGGCCACCACCCTCTTCGCAGAGCTACCTCAATATGCCGGCGATCATCTCGGCCGCGGAGGTCACCGACTCGGTCGCCATCCACCCGGGCTACGGGTTCCTCTCCGAGAATGCCGACTTTGCCGAGCGCGTGGAAAACAGCGGCTTCGTGTTCGTCGGCCCAAAGGCGGAAACGATCCGCATCATCGGCGACAAGGTGTCCGCGATCCGCGTCATGAAGGAGCACGGCGTACCCTGCGTCTCCGGCTCCGACGGCCCACTGGGCGATGATGCGGACGAGAATCTGCGCATCGCCCGCGACGTCGGCTACCCGGTAATCATCAAGGCTTCCGGCGGCGGCGGTGGCCGCGGGATGCGCGTGGTGCACACCGAGGCCTCGCTCCTCAACGCCATAGGCATCACTCGCGCGGAAGCGCGCGCCGCGTTCTCCAACGATCAGGTCTACCTGGAGAAGTTCCTGGAGAGGCCCCGGCACATCGAGTTCCAGGTGCTCGGCGATGGGTACGGCAATGTCATTCATCTCGGCGAGCGCGATTGCTCGATGCAACGGCGCCACCAGAAAGTCATCGAGGAAGCCCCGGCGCCCGGCATCACGCTCCGCCAGCGGCGCATGATGGGCGAGCGTTGCGTCGAAGCGTGCCGCGCGGTCGGCTACCGCAGTGCCGGTACCATGGAATTCCTGTACCAGGACGGGGAGTTCTACTTCATCGAGATGAACACCCGCGTCCAGGTCGAGCATCCGGTGACGGAGCTGGTCACGGGGATCGATCTCGTGAAGGCGCAGCTGCTGATCGCGAGCGGCGAGCACCTGCCCTATACGCAGAGTGATGTGCAGATCCGCGGCCACGCGATGGAGTGCCGCATCAACGCCGAGGATCCCAAGACCTTCATGCCCTCCCCAGGACCGATCCGGCTGTGGCACGCACCGGGCGGCCCCGGGATCCGCGTCGACAGTCACGTGTACTCCGGCTACAACGTGCCGCCCTATTACGACTCGCTCATCGGCAAGATCATCGCCCACGGCGACACCCGTGAGACGGCCATCGCGCGCATGAAGAACGCGCTCGCGGAGATGGTGATCGAGGGCATCAAGACCAGCGTGCCGCTGCACCAGGAGATCTTCAACCACGCGGCCTTTCAGAAAGGCGGCACCGACATTCATTATCTGGAGCGGCGGCTCGGTCTGCGTTGAGGCCGCACCAGGCGCACAGGCTGGCGTTTCGGGTGTCGTCGGTGGTTGCGTTCCTCGAGCTGTCATTCGATCTCGGACCGCTGGATGCGGACAGCGCGGAGAGTGCGGCCTTCGCCTGCGGCGCCTTTGCCGTGACCTTCGTCGATGCGCGTGACGATGCCGTTGGCGTGCTCGAACCGGCGCCGGGGGAGATGCCGCTGTGGACGGCAACGCGGGTGAAGTGCCTGTTCGCGGGCGCAGCCGCACACGAGCCGAACGCGCGCGCGACGCTTGCCGCGGGACTCGCTGCGGCACTCGGTATCGATGTGTCGCGGATCGAGACGCAGTCACTGGCAGATCGGGTCTGGGAGCGCGAGTGGCTCAAGGACTTTCATGCCATGCGCTTCGGCCGCCGTCTGTGGGTGTGTCCGCATCACGAGCGCGTCAGCGCGCCCGATGCCGTCATCGTCTCGCTCGATCCGGGTCTGGCTTTCGGCACCGGCACCCACGCGAGCACCGCGCTATGCCTCGAGTGGCTCGATGCGCACTTCCAAGGACCACCCGCGTCAGCCGAGCACTTCGCACAAAGCCAAGCAGACAGGCTCGATGCGCACTTCCAAGGACCACCCGCGTCAGCCGAGCACTTCGCACAAAGCCAAGCAGACAGGCTCGATGCGCACCTCCCGCAGGGCGCACACGTCATCGACTACGGCTGCGGCTCGGGCGTGCTCGGCATCGCCGCCGCGCGGCTCGGCGCCGCGGAGGTGCACGCGTACGACATCGACCCTCAGGCGCTCATCGCCGCAGCCGACAACGCGCGCGCGAACGAGGTGCAGGCGCGACTGCACGTGCAGGCAAGTGACGACGCGCTTCCTTGCGATACGGACGTGGTGCTGGCGAATATCCTCGCCGCACCACTCTGTGCCCTGGCACCGCGATTTGCTGCCCTCGTGCGCCGCGGCGGGCAGGTGGTGCTCGCGGGGCTCATGGCGCACGAGGTGGCGGAGGTGACAGCCGCGTACGCCGCGTGCTTTGATGTTGTCCGGTTCGGCGAGCGCGATGGCTGGGCCTGTCTCACCGGCCGGCGTCGCTGATGGCGGGCGACGACGCCCGGGCTGCAATGTTCACAGTCTGTCCAAAGTGTGCCCTGACCCTGGTGGTGACCGCCTCGGACCTGCGCGTTGCCCAGGGCTACGTGCGGTGTGGTCGCTGCTCGAGCGTGTTCAACGCGCTCGCACGACTCACCGATGAGCGGCAGGCCGCGCTCTTGGGAGGCGAGCCGTCGGCTGCCCCCGCACCGGAGCCCGAGACCCCGGCGCAGGACGAGCGTGCGGACCTCAGTCCCCTGGACGAAGCGCTGAGCCAGGCGGAAGAAGCCGAGACGCCCGAGCTGCCGGCGACGGCCGAAGAGACTGTTTCCGAGGAGGCACTGGAGTTCGATCCCGAGACCACCGACTTGGGCACAGTGTTCGTCCAGCCGCCGCCGAATCCGCAGTGGAAGGCGGCGACCGGATCGTTCAGGGCGATGAGGGCAGCGAGCCAGGAGCCGACCCTTGATCAGTCTACGCCGGGCACACCCGACGATTCGCGGGTCGATGTGGAGATCGATGCCGCGTTCCTGGCCGAGATGTTGCGCGAGCCGGCGCCTGGCGATTCTGCGGGTCCGCCCTCGGAGCCTCCATCCACCGAGCCCCCGCACTCCGCGCCTCCACGCGCGCCTCCGCCCCAACACCGCGCTCCACCGCAGCGTGCGGCGCCCCCATCCGCGCAGCCGTCAACGCGCGCTCCCCAGGAGAGCGCGCCCGAGCCGGGAAAGGCGGCAGCCGGTGCTGCCGCCGGTACAGCTGCGCTCCCCGGAAGCTCCAGCGCTCCCACGCGTCACGCACCACCGCATGCGCGACCGCGAGCAGAGGCCAGCACCCGATTACGGCCGGGACCCGCGCGTGATGCACAGCCACCAGCGCGTGAAGCAGAGCCGCCGGCGCGCGAAGCGCAAGCGCTTGAGGCGACCGAGGCAGGTATGCCGGCAGCGCTCGATCTCGACTCGAACGAAAGGACGGCGCCGCACGGCATCGCGGCCCGGTTCCGGCTATCGCGCCAGGATCCGCAAGTCTGGGGTGCCGGCGCGGTACTCGCTCTGGTGGTGCTCACCGCGCAGATCGTCAACCACTACCGCGACGAGCTCGCGGCCACGCCTCGCTTCAATCGGCCGCTGACGGCATTCTACGCATCACTCGGAGTGCAGCTCGTGCCGCGCTGGGATCTGCGCGCGTATGACGTGCGGCAGCTCGGCGCGGCGGCCGATACCGCGGGGAGCGGGATCATCACGGTGCGCGCGAGCATCAAGAACGCCGGCCGCCAGCCCCAGCCGCTCCCACTGCTGCGGGTGACGCTACAGGATCGTTTTGGCAACCGCATCGCCGCGCGTGACGTCGCGCCACGCTTCTACGTGCCACCCACCGTGCCCGAATCGTCGTACCTCGCGAGCGGCCAGCGCATCGATGCCGAGATGGGCTTCCTCGACCCCGGTGCCAACGCCGTGGGATTCGAGATCGACGCCTGCCTGCCGGCGAGCGGCGGCGGCATCACCTGCGCAAACGATCTCGCCACGCGCTGAGCACCGCACTTGAGAATCGGCCCCTACACACTCCCCTCGCGCGTGCTGCTCGCGCCGATGGCGGGCGTGACCGATCGGCCGTTCCGCGTCCTGTGCCGCAGGTTCGGCGCCGGACTTGCGGCCTCCGAGATGATCAGCGCCGACCAGCGGCTCTGGCACACGCCCAAGTCGCGCCATCGTATGAATCACGAGGGCGAGCCCGCTCCGCGCGTGGTGCAGCTCACCGGTGCCGACCCGAGTGCGCTGGCGCAGGCCGCGCGCGCCAACGTGGCACTCGGTGCCGACGTCATCGATCTGAACATGGGATGTCCGGCGAAAAAGGTCTGTGGCCGCGCGTGCGGTTCGGCGCTGCTCAGCGACACACCCCTCGTGGCGCGCATCCTCGATGCCGTGGTGCGTGCGGTCGATGTGCCGGTGACGCTCAAGATCCGCACCGGCTGGGACCGGGAGCACCGCAACGGCGTCGACATCGCGCGCATCGCCGAAGGCTGCGGCGTTGCGGCGCTCGCCGTCCACGGCCGCACGCGCGCGGACTTCTACCACGGCTCGGCGGAGTACGACACCATACGCGACATCAAGGCGCACGTTCGCATCCCGGTATTCGCCAATGGCGACATCGATACGCCGCAAAAAGCGCGCGAGGTACTTGATTTCACCGGCGCCGACGGAGTAATGATCGGTCGCGCGAGCCACGGCGCGCCATGGATCTTTCGCGCTGTCAACGCCTATCTGCACGGCGGAATTGAGACACCGACACTTCAGCGCGCCGAGCTGCGTGATATCATTCTTCATCATCTCGGCTCCCTCTACTCGTTCTACGGCGAGGAGAGTGGTGTCCGGATAGCGCGCAAACATCTCGGCTGGTATTGCGGGCAATTACTGGGGAGTCCGGCACACGCGCGCCGGGAACTGATGGGGGCTGCGGACACAGCGACACAGTTCGCGCACGCACTAAAATATTTTTCACATTGGGCGAGCCAGACCCGCGCGCGGGCCTGACACAGAATTTTCCTTGGGGGATCGCAGAGATGACCGCGAAAAAAAAGACTCGGGCGCGTGAGACGATAGTCGCCAGGGTAAACGGGCGGGAGCTGCCGCTGCGCAATCACGCCGAGCGCGCCCTGAGTGAGTACTTCACGAGCCTGAACGGCCATCGTCCCGCGCACCTCTACGATCTCGTCCTGCGCGAGGTGGAAGAGCCGCTGTTTCGCGTGGTACTCGACTACGCCGAAGGCAACCAGAGTCGCGCCGCCGGCATCCTCGGCATCAACCGCGGCACGCTGCGCAAGAAGTTGAAGCAGTTCGGCCTCGGCGGCTCCTGAAGCAGCATTCTCACCGGCGCGCGGACGGTGCCGGGGACTTTTTCGAGGAATGAGTCCATGCCGCTGCCGGTGCGCCGCGCATTGCTTTCCGTTTCCGACAAGACCGGGCTCATCGAGCTCTCGCGCGAGCTCGTCGCACGCGGCATCGAGATCCTCTCGACCGGCGGGACCGCGAAGCTGCTCGCTGCCCACGGCGTGCCGGTACGAGAGGTCGGAAGCTACACCGGCTTTCCCGAGATCATGGACGGGCGCGTGAAGACGCTGCACCCGAAGATCCATGGGGGACTCCTCGGTCGGCGCGGGATCGATGACGCCGTGATGGCGCAGCACGCCATCCTGCCGATCGACCTGCTGGTCGTGAATCTCTACCCGTTTGCCGCCACAGTGGGCCGGCCCGGCTGCACCTATGCGGAAGCCATCGAGAACATCGACATCGGGGGGCCGGCGATGCTGCGTGCCGCCGCCAAGAACCACGAGTCGGTGCTGGTGGTGGTCGATCCGCAGGACTACCCGTTGCTGCTCCAGGAGCTCGATTCGCATGCGGGCGGGAGCGATGCCGCCAGCCGCGCGCGCTTCGCCGCCAAGGCCTTCGCACACACCGCGCGTTACGACACCATGGTCGCCGCATACCTCGCGGCGCGACATGCGCTCGCCACCGAGCCCTTTCCCGGCACCTTGCCGCTGATCTTCGACAAGGTGCAGGACCTGCGCTACGGCGAAAACCCGCACCAGATCGCGGCGTTCTATCGCGACGTGCCGGCCGTGGGCGCGAGCGTCGCCACGGCGCGCGTGGAGCAGGGCAAGGATCTGTCGTTCAACAACATCACAGACGCCGACACCGCCATTGAATGCGTGCGCCAGTTCGAGCAGCCGGCCTGCGTCATCGTCAAGCATGCCAACCCCTGCGGCGCCGCCGTGGACACGAGTCTCCTCGCCGCCTATGAGGCCGCCTATCGCACCGATCCGATCTCGGCGTTCGGCGGCATCATCGCCTTCAATCGCGAGCTGGACGCGGCCACCGCCGCCATCATCACCGAGCGTCAGTTCATCGAAGTGCTGGCAGTACCGGCGGTGCAGGAGGGTGCCGCGCGCATCCTCGCCGGCAAGCCGAACGTGCGCGTACTGCTGCTCGGGGATCTCGCGGCCGACGCCGGTGGCGAGCTCGAGTTCCGCAGCGTCACCGGCGGCCTGCTGGTGCAGTCGCGCGATCGCGGCGATCCACCGCAGGAAGTGCTCACGGTGCCGACCCGACGCCAGCCGACACCCGCCGAGCTCGCCGACCTGCGCTTCGCGTGGCGCGTGTGCCGGTTCGTCAAATCAAACGCGATCGTATTCGCGCGCTCTGGCGCCACGGTTGGCGTGGGCGCCGGGCAGATGAGCCGCGTCTATTCCACACGCATCGCCGCCATGAAGGCGACCGACGAGAACATTGCGCTCGAGGGCGCGGTCATGGCCTCCGATGCATTTCTGCCCTTTCGCGACAACCTGGATGTTGCCGCAGGTTTCGGCATCCGCGCCGTCATCCAGCCGGGTGGCAGCAAGCGCGATGCTGAGGTGATCGCCGCCGCCGACGAGCATGACCTGGCGATGGTCTTTACCGGCGTGCGCCACTTCCGTCACTAGCCTGGGGTCCCCACGAAATTGAGCATCTTGACAAGCGACTCGCGCCGTCAGGCATGTAGCGCGCAATTTCGTGGGGTGCCCCTATGAAGGTTCTGATCGTTGGCGGCGGCGGGCGCGAGCACGCACTTGCCTGGAAATGCGCCGCCGCGGCGCGCGTGACCGAGGTGCTGGTGGCGCCGGGCAACGCCGGCACCGCCGGCGAACCCCGGGTGCGCAACGTCGGCGTCGCCGCGGACGATATCCTCGCCCTCCTCGAGCTGGCGCGTGCCGAGCGCGTGCATCTCACCATCGTCGGCCCCGAGGCGCCGCTGGTCGCGGGCATCGTCGATGCCTTCACCGAGGCGGGCTTGAGGTGCTTCGGCCCGCGACGCGCCGCCGCCAGGCTCGAGGGCTCGAAAACCTTCGCGAAGGAGTTCCTGCGTCGACACGGTATTCCAACGGCGCGTTCGTCCACCTTCACCCGCGACAGCTTCGATCCGGCCTGGGTGCGCGCCCAGCCCACGCCGCTCGTGGTGAAGGCGAGCGGACTCGCCGCCGGCAAGGGGGTGGTCATTACGGCCTCGAGCGGTGCGGCGATCGCGACTGCCGAAGCCATGTTTGCCGGCCAGTTCGGTGATGCCGGGCGGGAAGTGGTGATCGAGGAGTTCCTCGAAGGTGAGGAAGCGAGCTTCATCGTCATGGCCGACGGGAAGCACGCCCTTCCGCTCGCCACCTCGCAGGACCACAAGCGTCTCAACGACGGCGATCAGGGACCCAACACCGGCGGCATGGGCGCCTATTCGCCCACTGCGCTGGTGACGCCGGCGCTGCACGCCCGCATCATGCGCGAGGTGGTCGAGCCGACCCTTCGCGGTCTCGCGCTCGAGGGGATGTCGTACACCGGTTTCCTGTATGCCGGGTTGATGATCACGCCCGATGGCACGCCGAAGGTGCTCGAGTTCAACTGCCGCCTGGGTGACCCGGAGGCGCAGCCGTTGCTCATGCGCCTGCAGTCCGATCTGACCCTGTTGTGCGAAGCGGCGCTCGGCGGTCGGCTCGACTCGGCGAACGCGCAATGGGATCGGCGTGTCGCGCTCGGGGTGGTCATGGCCACAGCCGGCTACCCCGAGAGCGTGCGCCGCGGCGATGTCATCGAGGGACTCGAGCGCGCCGCACGCTTGCCCGGAAAGATCTTCCATGCGGGGACGCGGCTCGAATCGGGCAGGGTGCTGACCAACGGTGGGCGGGTGCTCTGTGCCGTGGGTCTCGGAGCCGGTGTCAGCGCCGCGCAGCGCGCCGCTTATGCGCTCGCCGATAGCGTCCACTGGCCGGGCGTGCACTACCGGCGCGATATCGGTCATCGCGCCGTGCGTATGGCCCAGCCATGACGGGCCGGGCCTGCGCCGCGGCCTTCGATCTTCCCGCAGCGCACGTCATCGAGCTCGAGGTGCAGCCCGCAGACATCGATGAGTATGAGCACGTCAATAATGCCGTCTACCTCACCTGGCTCGACCGCGCCGCGTGGTCACACTCGGCGGCGCTCGGGGTGCCGCTCGAGCGCTGCCTGGCACTGCGCCGCGGCATGGCGGCGCAGCGCATCGAGATCGACTACTTGCGTGCGGCGGTGCGCGACGATCGCATTCAGGCCGCGACCTGGATCGTGGGTGCCGACGGCCGGCTGCGCGCCGAGCGACGCTTCCAGATCCGTCGGGCATCCGATGGGGCGACGCTGGCGCGCGCCCGCGTCGACTACGTCTGTATCAACCTCGACTCCGGGCGCGCAGCCCGCATGCCGGAGATGTTCGCGCGCGCCTACGTCGTGACCGCCCGCGTCTAGGCATCATCGCCCGCCCCGTCATGGCGGGCCGCGCCGGGTCCCCGGGAAATCGCGCGTCTTGTCGCGCGGTTAGTGCTCACAACGCACGATAAGCGTGATTTCCTGGGGTGGCTTAGAAGCTGAAGCGTACGAAGACCTGCGGGCCGCTGATCGTCACCTTGACCACGCCGGGAAAGCTGCCGTTGCGATGGGTCAGATCCGTGCGGATCGAGGCGTAGCCGGCACCGACGACGAAGTTCGGGACCCAGCGGTACTGGATGTCGGCGTGGGTGTCCAGGTACCAGCCGCCGAGGTCGTGGGTATTGACCTTGAGATATGCCGCCTGCGCGGTCGCCGCCCAGCGGCTCGACAGGGACCAGGTCAGATCGAGCGGCAGGGCCGGGAACGGCGTCGCCGCGGTCACTTCCTGGCGGAGGTTCTGCGCGGGCACCTGGCCGATCAGATCGATCTGCAGGAAGTAGACTGCGAGCCCGGAGCCCACCTCGAAGTGGCTGTTGCGGATGAATGAGTAGGTGTAGGTGATATTGAACTGCTGCAGCTTGAAGGCGGTCTGCGCCAGCTCCCCGGCAGGAAAGGTCTGGTTGCCGAAGACGACGTCGTTGGCGAGCGTCTGGCTGCCGGATTGGTTGGTCTCGAAGTAGCCGACCCGCACCTTGTTGCGATCGCGCAGTCGAAACATGAAATCGACCACACCCTGGCTCTCGCGGTGTGGCAGTCCCAGATCGCTCTCGGCGTTCACCGGGGTGCCGGTCACGCCCGGCGGGGCGTTCGTGGGATCGACACGAAAGTTCATGTTGTACTTCGGCGCGTAGAAAGCCGCCCGAATGTAGAAATGATCGGTGATGGGGCTGGCAGGCTCGTGCGTCGCGGGCGGCAGCGGGGCGCCCGAATACGGGTCACGATCGGCCAGCGCCGGCACGGCTTGTGTCACCAGTAGCACCGCGGCGGCCGCCCGGAAGATGCGCATGCGAGTTGGACTCCCACCCGCTACGGGCGCGGGTGGAGGGATCTTACTGAGCCGTGGGCTCCCCCAGCCAGCGTCGCCGGCCGCCGACGTGACTCGCTTCGCACCTGGCGACCTCACCGTCGCCCGACGCAGACAACCGGCGCCAGCCCCGAGGGCGCGGGCGCGCCTGCACTTTCAGCGCTTCATCGCCTCGAAGAATTCACCGTTCGACTTGGTGTCCTTCATCTTGTCGAGCAGGAATTCGATCGCCGCCAGCTCGTCCATCGGGTGCAGAAGCTTGCGCAGGATCCACATCTTGGCGAGTTCGCCCTGATCGGTGATGAGCTCTTCCTTGCGGGTACCGGAACGGTTGATGTTGACCGCCGGGAACACACGCTTCTCGGAGATGCGGCGGTCGAGGTGGATCTCGCTGTTGCCGGTGCCCTTGAACTCCTCGTAGATGACATCATCCATCTTCGAGCCGGTGTCGATCAGCGCGGTGGCGAGGATGGTGAGACTGCCGCCCTCCTCGATGTTGCGCGCCGCGCCGAAGAAGCGCTTCGGGCGCTGCAGCGCGTTGGCGTCGACGCCGCCGGTGAGCACCTTGCCGGAAGACGGCACCACGGTGTTGTAGGCGCGCGCGAGGCGGGTGATCGAGTCGAGCAGGATCACCACGTCCTTCTTGTGCTCGACCAGGCGCTTGGCCTTCTCGATGACCATCTCGGCCACCTGCACGTGACGCGCCGCAGGCTCATCGAAGGTGCTGGAAACCACCTCGCCCTTCACCGTGCGCTGCATCTCGGTGACTTCCTCGGGCCGCTCGTCGATGAGCAGCACGATGAGATACACCTCGGGATGGTTGGCGGTGATGGAAGTGGCGATGTTCTGCAGCAGCATCGTCTTGCCGGCCTTGGGCGGCGAGACGATCAGGCCGCGCTGACCCTTGCCGATCGGGGCGACCAGGTCGATGGTGCGGGCGGTGAGGTCCTCGGTCGAGCCGTTGCCGCGTTCGAGTTTCAGGCGCTTGGTCGGATGGAACGGCGTCAGGTTCTCGAACAGCACCTTGTTGCGCGAGCTCTCGGGCGAGTCGAAGTTGATCTCGCCCACCTTGAGCAGCGCGAAATAGCGCTCGCCGTCCTTCGGCGGGCGGATGAGGCCCGAGATGGTGTCGCCGGTGCGCAGGTTGAAGCGCCGGATCTGGCTCGGACTCACGTAGATGTCGTCGGGTCCGGCGAGGTAGGAGCCATCCGCCGAGCGCAGGAAGCCGAAGCCGTCCTGCAGGATCTCGAGCACGCCATCGCCGTAGATGTTCTCGCCGTTCCGCGCGTGCGCCTTGAGGATCGAGAAAATGATGTCCTGCTTGCGCGAGCGGGCGAGGTTCTCGAGCCCCATGGACTCGGCCATCTTCACCAGCTCGTGGATGGGCTTCGACTTGAGCTCCGTGAGGTTCATGGAGCTGCGCGACTGCGTCAACTCGGCGGGACTGATGATCTCGGAGTCGTCGGCGTCGAACACCTCGGGCTCGTGCATCATCTCGTCGGGACGGCCACCGCCGTTGCCGCGGTTGCCGTCACGGTTGCCGTGGCGCGGGCCCTTGTTGGGCCGGTTGCGGCCCTGATTGCCGAGGTAGCCTCTCACAGGTTGCTGTCCAGAAATGCGGAAAGTTGGGACTTGGAGACCGCACCGATTTTCTGCGCCTCGACAGTGCCGTTCTTGAACAGAATCAGCGTCGGGATGCCGCGGATGCCGAACTTCGGTGGGGTCTGCGGGTTCTCATCGATGTTGATCTTGGCGACCTTCATACGATCCTGGTACTCGCTGGCGATCTCATCGAGGATCGGAGCGATCATCTTGCAGGGGCCACACCACTCGGCCCAGAAGTCCAGCAGGACTGGCTTCTCGGATTTCAGGACGTCCTGTGCGAATGTCGCGTCGGTGGTGTGCACAATGTGCGGGCTGCTCACGCGGTTCAACCTCCGTCAAATACAGAGCGTGAAAAATCCCTTGGAAACGCCAGTGAAATCCGCCGCGGGGTCGGCCACAAAGCCGCGAAATGCGATGCCAGACACTCCCGGTAAACGGTTACACTAATAACTCGTGATTGAGTATGAGTCCAAAAGGAACTAAGGGTAGGTTAGGGCAGGCGCGGACCTGCCGGCCCGCTGTCTTACCACCTCTTTGTAGCGCTTCCGCGGCCGTTTTTCAAGTCTGGCAACGCAATTTGCCCTAATGCTTCAGTCTAACTGATGACCGATTCAAGCTCCGATTCCGTCACCTTCGCCTCCCTCGGCCTTGAGCCTGAGGTCATGCAGGGCATAGAGCAGGCGGGCTTTGTAACCTGCACGCCCATCCAGGCGCAAACTCTGCCGATCGCCCTCGCCGGGCGCGACGTTGCCGGCCAGGCGCAGACCGGCACTGGCAAGACCGCCGCGTTCCTCGTGGCGCTCTACCAGGCACTGCTCACGCGACCGGCAGCGGCCAGCCGCTCCCCCACCTCGATCCGGGCGCTGGTGGTGGCACCGACCCGCGAGCTCGCGGTGCAGATCCAGCGCGATGCCCTGGTCCTCGGCGCGCACACCGGCTTCACGCACGTGGTGGTGTTCGGCGGCATCGACTACGAGAAGCAGCGCCAGCAGCTGAGTGCCGGCTGTGACGTGCTGATCGGCACGCCCGGGCGGCTGATCGACTACTACAAGCAGCACGTGTTCGATCTCAAGTCGGCGCAGGTGCTGGTGCTCGATGAGGCCGATCGCATGTTTGATCTGGGCTTCATCGCCGACATCCGCTATATCCTGCGGCGTCTGCCCCCTCCGGGACGGCGCCAGTCGATGCTGTTCTCCGCCACCCTCTCGCACCGGGTACTCGAGCTGGCATACGAGCACATGAACAACCCGGAGCTGGTGCGCATCGAGCCCGACAAGATAACGGTCGATCGCGTGCGCCAGCTCATGTACTACCCCTCGATGGAAGAGAAGGTGCCGCTGCTCATTGGGCTGCTGCACCAGAGCGAGGCCGTGCGCACGATGGTGTTTGTCAATACCAAGCGCATGGCCGAGCGGCTCGAGGCCATCCTCAGGGCGAATGGCTTTCAGGCGCAGGCGCTCTCGGGCGATGTGCCGCAGAACAAGCGGCTGCGCTTCCTGCGGGACTTCCACGACGGCAAGCTCGCGGTACTCATTGCCACTGACGTCGCCTCGCGGGGGCTGCACATCCCCGATGTCAGCCACGTGTTCAACTTCGATCTGCCGCAGGACGCGCCGGACTATGTGCACCGCATCGGCCGCACGGCGCGCGCCGGAGCCGAGGGAGACGCCATCAGCTTCGCCTGCGAAGACACCGCGGTGTCGCTGCCGGACATCGAAAGTTATATCGGCCACAAGATCCCCTTTGCCCCGATCGCTCCGGAGCTGCTGGCGACCGGCGTCGTCAGCGCACCCCACGGCCACCGTCCCCACCCGGGTGGGGGGCGCCGTCACGGTAGCGGCGGCGGCCGGCGCGAGCGGCGGGGATCGCGCGCCGACGGCAGGCACGCGCACCGTGGACGCGGCCGTTAGGCCACCCCAAAAAATCGCGCCTGACAGTCGTGGCAAGGCTCGCGCCGTGCAACAAGGCGCGTGATTTTTCGGGGAACCGGGGGGCGGGCGTGGCACTCGGGGCGCCGCTCGGCTAAGCTTCGGTAATCTGGCGGCCGCCGCCAACAGCCCCGCTGGGGCATCCCCCCGAGATGGCGGAAATCGAAGACAACGTCGATCGCGAGCTGTTCCGCAACGTGGAGAAGCTGCGTCAGTTGCGTATCGAGCACCGGGATCTCGATGAAGTCATCTCGCGGCTGTCGCTCGATCTGCACGTCGATCAGCTGCAGCTGAGACGCCTGAAGAAGCGCAAGCTGCTGCTCAAGGATCAGATTGCGCGTCTCGAGAGCCAGTTGATCCCGGACCTGAACGCCTGATGAACAGCGCCGACAGCGCCGTCCGGGGCGCCCTGCTGCAGCTCACTTCGCCGGAGATGCTTGCCGCACTCGTGGCCGCGCTGTGCGCGGCGGTGGTGGCGTATGCCGTGGCACGGCCGCTGGCGGCGCGCCGGGTTCGCACCGCGCCCGACCTGCCGCTCGCGACGCACGGACTCGACCATGCGCTCGAGGGGATGGTGATCCTCGCCCCCATTCTCGCCGCGCTCGCCACGCTGTTCGCGGCTCACGTGGTGATCGGTGCGCTCGGCACCTCTACCGCGGCGGTCGACGCTGCCGCGCGCATTGTGACGGCGCTGCTGCTGGTGCGACTCGGCGTGTTCGTGTTGGGGCTGCTGCTGGGCCCCAGCTCCTGGGTGCGCACCCGCGGCACACGCATCACGGTCATCCTGTGGGTGATCCTCGCAGTCGCGCTGCTCGGTTGGCTCGATGTGATCGAGGCCGGACTCAACCGCGTCAGCGTGATCCCCGGCAAGACGCAGTTCAGCCTGTGGGCGCTGCTCAAGGGACTGGTGGTGGTCACGGCCTTCGTGGTGGTGGCGAGCCTGATCGCGCGTGCCATCGAACGACACGTCATGCAGCTCGGTGAGCTGGCCGTGTCGACGCGCGTCGGCATCTCCAAGTCCAGCTACTTCCTGCTGGTGGGGCTTGGGGTGCTGCTCGGCATCAATGCCGCCGGCGTGGATGTGACCACGCTCAACGTGCTGACCGGCGCCATTGGGCTCGGGCTCGGTTTCGGCCTGCAGGCGGTTGCCAGCAATTTCGTGAGCGGCTTCGTGCTGCTCATGGACAAGTCCATCAAGCCGGGCGATGTCATCAGCTTCACCACACTCGGCGGTGCGAGCGCCGGCAATTTCGGCTGGGTACAGGAGCTGCGCGGGCGTTACGTGGTAGTACGCGACCGCGACGGCGTGGACACGCTGGTACCGAACCAGAACCTGATCACGAGCTCCTTCATCAACTGGAGCTACTCCGACCAGCGCGTGCGCCTGAAACTGCCGGTGTTGGTGAGCTACGAGGACGACCCGGAAGTGGCGCTGAAGCTGCTGGTCGATGCGACCGACAATCACCCGCGTATTCTGCGCGATCCGCCCCCCGTCTCGCGTCTCATCAGTTTCGAGGACAACGGCATGCGGCTCGAGATCCGCTTCTGGATCGCCGACCCGGTGAACGGCGTCAACAACGTGCGTTCGGATGTCAACCGCGCCATATGGCGCATCTTCCGCGCCCACGGAGTGAGGATTCCCGTGCCTCAGCAGGAGACGCGCCTTCTGGAACCGCGGGGGCGTACCTACCCGGGTGCAGGCTTGCCCAGGCCCACCCCCGGGGCGGACCAGGCCGCAGACTAGCATCCGCTCGTGCCGCTACCGGTCGCCGCTGGTATCGAGATCCCGGACCACGAGCTGTCGGTATCGTTCCTGCGCTCCTCCGGCCCCGGCGGGCAGAATGTCAACAAGGTCGCCACCGCAGTACAGCTACGCTACGACCTGGAGCACAGCCGCGCGCTCAGTGAAGCCGCCAAACAGCGCCTGCGGAGCCTCAGCGGCCGGCGCCTGACCGCCGACGGCTCGATACTCATCCTCGCCCGCACTCACCGCACCCAGGAGCGTAACCGTCGCGAGGCCGAGCACCGTCTGGCGGAGCTCATCCGGCGCGCCCTGACGGTGCCGAAGGTACGCAAGGCGACGCGGCCGACGCGCGCGGCGCACGAGCGGCGTCTCGAGCACAAGGAGCGACAGCGCCGTATCAAGCGGCTGCGCACGAAGCCACGGTGGGATGAGTGAGCCGCCGCGGTATCGGCCAAGCCGATGATCGGGGTGTTACCGGCCTGAGCCGCGTCGCATAATCGCGGCGGCGGACCGCGCCCCGAGTGTCAGGGCGCGCCACGACCACCACGGCGCGCCAGCGGTGGGGTGCAGCCAGAAATGCTGCGGCGCGAGGAGCGTGGCCCATTTACTCAACCGCGCTGATGGCCTTTCTGCACCACGTGGCGGCCTTCACCGTGGTCTCGGCGCTCGCGGTGGAAGTGGCGCTGTTCAAGCCGCCGCTGTCGCTGGTGCAGGTGCGGCGGTTGTTGCGGACCGACAACCTATACGGGGCGTCGGCCGCGGTGGTGCTGATCGTGGGTCTGCTGCGCGTCGCGTACTTCGAGAAAGGTCCCGGGTACTACTGGCACGACGTGTTTTTTCTCCTGAAGTTTGCCGCCTTCCTGGTCGCGGCCCTGATCTCGATCTATCCGACCCTCGTCTTCCTCTCGTGGAAGCCAACGCTGAAAGCCGGCACCGCGCCGGAGATTTCCGCCGATCGCACGCGTCGGGTGCGCCTGTGCCTGATGCTCGAGCTCACGGCGATCCTGGTGATCCTGCTGTGCGCCGCGCTGATGGCGCGCGGTTTCGGCTACCTGCGCTGAACACCACCCCGCGAAAGTGCGCTCGACCTGATCGGTAACTTGACCGCGGCCGCAGAATGGCAAGCGGCGGAGTTTTCGCGGGCCTGTCCTAAGGGGCAGTTACTCTTCGGGCGCCTCCGGCGCCAGAATCAGCGCTCGCAACGATAACACGCCGGGACGGTGTCACATGGCTACGCAAGGTCCGGTCCTCAAGGCGGCGCGCACGTTCTCCGGTTGGCTGATCGTCGCCGCCGTCCTTTTCATCGTGTTGGGAGCGTTCGCGATCATCGAGCCGGCCGTGGCAGGACTCGGCGTCGCGCTGCTGGTCGGCTGGCTGCTGATCTTCGGCGGGGTCAGCCACTTCGTGTCCGCATTCGAGGGCGGTGGTGCGAGGCGCGTCCTGTTCGAGATTCTCGCGGGTGTGGTGTTCGTGATCGGTGGCTACTACATGGTGACGCACCCGCTGCTGGCACTCAGCACGCTGACGCTGCTGCTCGCGGCGGTGATTCTCGCGGCCGGGGTGTGCGAGGTCATCACCTATTTCCGCTTGAGGAGCGAGCAGGCGTCGGGCTGGATACTGTTCAACGGCATCGTCGCGCTGATCCTCGGCGCGCTGATCTGGCTGCACTGGCCATCGAGCGCCGTGTGGGCCATCGGCACGCTCGTCGGCGTGAATCTGCTGCTGACGGGAATCACGCGACTGATGGTCGGGCTCACCGGCCGCAGGCTCGTCCGGAGCGCGACCGCGTAAGCCCGCGCAGCGGCTCGGTCCCGTCTGCCGTTGTACGCCGCCTTCCCCCCGGCGTGCGGCAACGGTAGGCGGGACCCGGGGCCTCGCGAAATTGCGCGTCTTGCCGATCTGTGATCGCTCACCCAAATCGTCAAGCGCAATTTCGCGGGGTGGTTTACCCGGGGCCCCCGCCCGCAGGGCTCACGGCGCGCGCCGTGCGCATGCCCTCGGGCTGGATCAGCCACGCGGCGAGTGCCGGCAGCAACACGATCGCAGCCAGCATGTTCACCAGGAACATAAAGGTGAGCATGATGCCGATGTCAGCCTGGAACTTCAGCGGCGAGAACACCCAGGTAGCTACCCCGATCGCGAGCGTGATGCCGGTGAAGATGATGCTCGCGCCGGTGACGCGCAGCGTGCGCTCGTAGCACACGCGCACCGGCAGCCCCTGGTGCAGGAACTCCTCCATGCGGCTGAAGAGATAGATGCCGTAATCGACACCGATGCCGGCACCGAGCGCCACCATCGGCAGCGTCGACACCTTGAGTCCGATGCCGACCAGCGCCATCACGGCGTACACCAGCACCGACACCAGCGCGAGCGGCAAGACCACCAGCATCGTGCCCACGGCGGAGTGAAAGGTCAGCAGGCACATGACGATCACCGCCGCGAACACCCCGCCGAGTATCAGCAGCTCCTTGGCCTTGACGGTCTCGTTGGTGGCCGCCATCACCCCGACGTTGCCGGCCGCGAGGCGCAGCGTTGCCTCCGCGACCGGATTGGCGGTGCGCCATTGCTTGACCTCTGTCACCGCGCGCTCGATGGTGCCGGCGCGGTGGTCGGTGAGGAACATCAGCACCGGCACGACGTCGCAGTTCTCGTTCAGCAGTCCGGTGCTGGTCTCGATATAACGCGTCGACTGCGTGAGCTGCATCTGCTCGCGCGGGATGCTGCGCCACTTGAGACTCCCTTCGTTCCAGCCGGCGATCGCGATCTTGGCGATGAAGGGCAGCGTCACGACATCCTGTACGCCCACGACGTTGCGCGTGTGCCAGCCGAAGCGATCCACCCACGTCATGAGCTCGTGGCTGACACAGATCGGCTGCTGCGCGTCCACTATAGCCGTGAGCAGGTCGACGCCGATGCTGAACTTGGAGGTGATGACGTCGTTGTCACGGTTGTAGCGCGAGCCGGGACGCAGTTCCGGCACGCCGGCCTGGGTGTCCCCGATCGGGGTCTCGCGCCCCTTCAACCAGCCGAGTACGCCGAGCACCGCGGCTAACACAATGATGACTAGCGCGGGACCGCGGCGGGTGATGCCCGCGAGGCGATGCCACACCTGCGCGAGCCAGCGCTGGCGGCGCGCCACCCGGTCATGGTAACCGGCATCGAAGTGCACGTAAGAAACCAGCACCGGCAGCAGCACCAGGTCGGTGAGAATGACGATGGCGACGCCGATGCTCGCGGTGATCGCCATTTCGCGGATCACCTCCACCGGGATCAGCAGAATCGTGACGAATCCTACGAGGTCCGCGAGCAGCGCGACGATGGCCGGCGCCAGCAGCTGCCGGAAGGTGCGGCGCGCGGCCTCCATGCTGCTGAGTCCGGCGAAGGCGCCGTCGGCCACGGCGCTGATCTTCTGCACGCCGTGGCTGACACCGATGGCGAATATCAGGAACGGCACCAGCAGGCCGATCGGGTCGATGCCGTAGCGCAGCAACACGAGTGCCCCAAGCTGCCAGATCACCGCGATCACCGAGCACAGCACCGGCACGAAGGCGACCCGCCACGACTGGGTGTAGATGCGCACCGCGAGCAGCGTCAGCACGACGGTGATGACCGCGAACATGAGCACCGAGGCTGCCCCGTCGGCGATGTCGCCCACGACCTTGGCGAACCCGATGATGTGCACGTCGATGCCGTGACCCTCGAGCGGTTTGCGCACGCGCTGCTCGAGCTCGTGCGCGACCCGGATCGGATCGACCGTCCTGCCCTGAGCGTCGGTATCGAGCACGATCGCGCTCACGAGAGCGCCGGAGAAGTCATTCGCCACCAGTCGCCCGACGATGCCCGCCTTGATGATGTTGTCGCGCACGCGCGCCATGTTCTCGGGCGTCGGCGTGAAGTCGGCCGGGATCACGTTGCCGGCCTCGATGCCCTCCTCGACCACTTCGAGGTAGCGCACGTTGGGCGTGAAGATCGACTGCACCTGCGTGCGGTCGATACCGTACATGACGATGACTTCGTCGGTGGCTTTGCGCATCGCGGCGAAGAATTGCGGCGTGAACATGTTGCCATCGCGCGCGATGAGCGCGACCAGCACCCGATTGGCGCCGCGGAACTCGGCGAATCGTGGGTCCAGATAGGTGCGCATGTACTCGTGCCGCACCGGCAGCGTCTTGTTGAACGAGGTATCGATGCGCAGGCCGCGTAAGGCAATCGTCCCGAGCAACACCGTTCCGAGGGCGAACAGTACGAGGATCAGCGTCCGGTGGCCGAAGATCAGCCGCTCGAGCCGGCCGACGAGCGTCGCGGAGAGATGCGGCGCGTCGCCGCCCGTCGTCATGGCGAGCGGCTCCCGGCAGCCCCAGGTGCGGGCGCAAGACCAATGAGCTTGGCGCCGCCCTCACCGACGACCGCGAGCCGATCGTCGCCCGCCGCGACGACCGCGGAGAGCCCGGCACGGTCGGCCTGCTGCAACAGGGCGAAACTGTGGCCGCCGTCGCGGCTCACGAGCATCACGCCCGAAAGCCCGACGATTGCAACCGCGCCACCGTCGAACGGCGCCGCGCCGGTGAGCATGGCAACGGTGCCCGTCTCGATCGGCTGCCAGCTCGCTCCGGCATCGCCCGAGCGATAGAGGTGACCACGCAGCCCGAAGGCGAGCACGGCCTCGCCGGGGAGCGGCAGCACGCCGAAGAACGAACCCTCGTACGGCGAGGCGAGGGTACGCCAGGTCGCGCCGCCATCGTCGGAAGCGTACAGGTGCCCGGCTTCGCCGGCGATATAGAGCCGTCCCGCACCCGCCCCAACGATGCGGTTGAGGTGATAACCGCCGCCGGCGCCCTCCTCTGCGTCGGACCCGGAAGCGCCTGCGGCAGCGGTCCGCGCTGCGGAAGCCCGGCCTGCTGCCGCCGGCGCGGCGCTTGGTGCAAATTTCAGCTCCCGCCAGCTCGCGCCGCCATCCGCGCTCACGCGATACGCACTGTAGGCACCCACGGCGATGACCTGGCCGGCCGTGCCGCACCACACATCGAGCAGCGGCCGCTGTGCCTGCGGCGCATAGTGCGTGCGCTTCCAGGTACGGCCTGCGTCGGCCGTGGTGAGGATCACCTCATCGTGCCCGACGGCCACACCGTGCTGCGCATCGAGAAAGCACACACCGGTGAGCAGCGCCTGGCTGGGGACGTACTCAGCCTGCCTCCAGCTTGCGCCGCGATCGTCTGACCGCACGATGATGCCGCGGTCGCCGACGGCCACCAGCCGCTCACCGGCGGCAGCGAGAGCGATGAGCAGGCCCTTGGCGGCGAGTCGGGCCGGCTGCGCCGCGCGCACCGGTTCCGCCACCGCCTGATCCGTGCCGGTCGCCGGCCCAGCCACGCGGGGTGCCGGCTGCGCGTGGAGTGCCGCCGCGACGAGGAGCGATGCTGCCACGAGCGCAGAGCCAGCAGCCTTCTCCATGGCGGCCCTGACCTGTTCGGTACGCCGTGGCTGCGTTAACGGATGCCGCGCCGCTCCAGCACGCTCGGCTGATAATCGGCCGGCGTGCGCTTGATGCTGAAGTCGTAGGAGCCGTGCTCCTCGCTCTGCAGGCCGAGCGCGAGATAACGGCCGTTCGAGAGATCCATGACGAGCTCGAGCGAGGTCCACAACGAGGGCAGGTTGAAGTAATTCATGGCATGCCCTTCCTGCACG
>Ga0306920_100002755_pt1 | contig 22153 bp, 15 predicted proteins | sample flu12Cox44000170_FD_204666 | JGI IMG/M metagenome (GOLD analysis project Ga0306920, IMG submission 204666) | Lab enrichment of tropical soil microbial communities from Luquillo Experimental Forest, Puerto Rico - flux4day.12C.oxic.44.000.170 (v2)... | ecosystem: Environmental > Terrestrial >...
AAAGTAGATCGCGTAAGGCAGCGCAAAGCTCGGCTGCATCGCGAACGGTCCGACTTGCACCCACTCCCAGGGCCTGAAGATGGATGCGAGGGGGACATAGGCCAGCCCCGAGATTGCGACCAAACCGGCGAAGTAGCGGCCGGGACGATCGCCGGCGTTGGCCGAGAGCCGGCCGAGAAACTCACCGTAATGTGGCGCAAAGGAGAAGAGCCCGGCGGCAATGATATTGAGGGCCAGCAACTCCCACAGGAACCAGAGCGGCCCGCTCGGCCAAAACGGCAGTGCAATCCAATGCGACCAGAACGCGGTCCAGCTCGGATCGACAGCACTGACGCGGTACACCGGATAATGCGCTACCGGCATGAGCAGATAAACGCCAATCAAAAACGGTAGTCCCAAGCGCAGGAACCGATCGGACAGAAATTTCTGCATCCCCTTGCGCTGGAGACTCGACCAAACAAACAAACCGGAAAGAAAGAACATGAAATGCATCAGATAGACATAGTGGAATGCGCAAAATAGATCGAAGCCAAACCAGCGCTCGCTGTCGAGGATCGGGAACGCTATCCAGCGGTAAGGAGGGCTATCGAAGGATGGGGATGTATGGGGCTGCGATCCGAGATAGGCGAGCACGGAGTGGAACGCCACCACAAGCAGGATGACGAAGCCGCGAAGATTTCTTAGCGCCACACTCGATTTGGACATGCACGTCTATCCTGTCGCGCCCCTGCTGCCCAAGCTCGCAACCAAGAGCAACGCATGCCCCTCGAAACGGTTCGCAGGCCTTGGAAAGCGGTTGCGCCCGCACGGGCATTATCAGGCTTTGTATGGCGTGTCCCCTCGCCTGCGCAAGGAGCCTTAATCCCTTCCGGAAGAGGAAGAGCTCGATCGGTTTCGCCCTGACCCGCCTTGGGCAATGTCCGTTAAATGACCACATTCATGCGCAACATCTGCTCATTCGCGCTTCTGCAATCATCATGGCAATCCAGGATATTCGCCTTGAAAACAGCCTTGAAGAGCCTTTTTCTCGCAGCTTTCGCAGCATCCAGCCTCGCCTTGACCTGCGCTGGCGCGGCTGAGCCGTCCGCTGCCGGCCTGTGGCAGAAGCGGGACGAGGCGGGAAAGACAGTGAGCTGGTTCCTCTTTGTAGAGCGCCACGGGGTGTATGAGGGCGCCATCGCGAAGCTGTTCCCGCGGCCGCAGGACGGCCCCAAGCCCCCGGTCTGCAACAACTGTCCCGGTGATCGTCGCAACGCCCCGCTGCTGGGCCTGTCGCTGGTCAGGGACATGAGGCGGCAGGGGTTGCAGTACCACGGTGGCAACATCATCGATCCACGCGACGGCAACATATACAGCTCGATGATGACGGTGAGCCCCGACGGCCAGAGATTGACGTTGCGCGGCTATCTCGGCATCCCGCTGCTCGGGATGGATGAGGTTTGGACACGCCTTCCCGAGAGCGCGTTCGCTCAGCTTGACCGCTCCGTCCTGGCCAAGTACCTGCCCGAGCGGCTCTCGTCCGGTACCGCGCGAGAGCCGGACCTTGCCAAGGCGAAAACGACCGCCGCCGCACATTAAGCTCTAGCCTGCGCGAGTCATAACGCGTCCTCGACGCGGTAAGGCGATTGCTCGCAGCTGCTCGTGGGTCCTTGCCGATAGCCACCGACTTGAACGGGACTAGTGTCCCGTAGCAGAATCCATTCGCGGCAAGCAGCTTAAGGAGCAGCCTATGGCTAAACTTCGTCACATCGCTCTCTCGGTTCCTGACCCGGAAGCCGCCGCCAAGTTCTTCGAGCAGGCGTTCGGGATGACGCGCGCTGGTAGCGCCATGCGCGGCGTCTATATGACCGATGGGGTCGTCAATGTGGCGCTGTTGAATTTCGGTGACGAGCCGATTGCCGGATTCGAGGGCACGAAGGGCTACTGCGGTCTCATTCACTTCGGCATGTGGGTCGACAGCCTGGAGGAAACCGACGCCAAGGTGAAAGCCGCGGGTGGCAGGTATCTGGCAGGACGCAAAGAGACGAGCCCGAATGTGTATTACGAGGTCAAATATACGACCCCGGAAGGGATCGTGTTCGATGTTACGGAAAGCGGCTGGAAGGGTGCGGTGAAGGAGGTCTCCCCAACCGCCAAGGCGGCGGCATGAGCTTTCGTCGAATTGCAGCCCACCTCATTTCACATTGCGGCCCCAACTCGTCCCTGCAATCGTCCAAACTCGGCGCCAGTAGGAGCAGCCAGGGGACGCGTTAAGGGGAGTCGGGGGGATGCACATCCTGGCAATCGTGCGCGGAATCGTCTGCGGTCTCATTCATCGCTATCGGCCGGAGCTGCACTACATGCGCGGCCCCGGGCCAAAATGGCTCGAGCGCCACGGCGGGCCTGACCGATAGCCGACCCTCGCGCCGCAGTAACCTTCCTGCTTCTTTCCCGGCGCCATCACAGGCGCTCGTAAAATCCTGTCGCACGCAGAGGGAACGGCGACAATGGACGAGCACGCACCAGCAGCGGCGGCTGAAGCGCCGATACCGCCGGGCGACGTGGGCGTCGTGCGCCCGATGCCGCGCCGCAAGGTCTCCGAGGTCTTAGCCAGTCCGACCGTGACCTTGCCCATGGCGCGCCAGGTCTACTTCAAGGCCGGGAGGATCCGGCCATTGCTGCGCCTGTTCACCTGGTTGCGGGGCGCCGTTCGATTCTATTCCGGCACTCTGCGCGACATCGTTATGCGCCGCGATACCGTTCAACGTCGCGCCGTGCGCCTGCGTCTCGTGTTCGAGGAAACCGGCGCGAGCTTCACGAAGCTCGGGCAGCAGCTTTCGCTCCGCGCCGACCTTCTGCCCTATGCGTATTGCGCCGAGCTCGCCAAGATGCTCGACCGGGTTCCTCCTTTTCCCTCGCAACAGGCAATCGAGACGATCGAACGCAGCCTCGGCAGGCCGCTAAGCGAGATGTTTGAGGCCTTCGATCCCGAGCCGATCGGCTCCGCGTCGCTCGCCTGCGTCTATCAAGCGCGATTGAAGAACGGCCAGCAGGTGGCCGTGAAGGTGCGCAGGCCGGGCATTGGGCCGGTGATCGCCGCCGATCTGCGTGCGCTGGACTGGCTGTTGGACATAGCCGAGCTGCTCACGATTGTGCAGCCGGGCCTCACCAGACGATTCCGCGAAGACATACGGACCATCCTGTTCAACGAGATGAATTTCCGCGCAGAAGCCCGGTACATCGACCTGTTCAGACGGCGCTCGCGCCGACGCGGGGATGTAACCGCGCCACGCGTCTACTTCCAGTACTGCACCGAAGAGGTGCTGACCAGCGAGTTTGTGTCAGGGGTCTGGATGTGGGAGCTCATGGGGGCGGTCGACAACAACGATCAGGCATTCCTCGCGCAGGCGCGCAGCCAAGGCATTGAGCCCAAGACGCTTGCCCGCAAGCTCATCCGCACCATGCATCGTGAAGTGCTGGAAGAGCTTTTCTTTCATGCCGATCCGCACCCCGGCAACATCGTCGTCGGCGCAAACAACCGCATCTGCTTCATCGACTTCGGTGCGGTCGGCCGCTTTTCCTCCCAGACGCGAAAAGCCTGGCGCGAGCTCATGCACCATATGATGAATGGTGACATCACGCGCATGGTCAACTGCTCGGTAAGCTTCGCTGGCCCGCTTCCTCCCATTGATGTCGAAAGATTGTTTAAGGAGGTCGAGCAGATTTATGAGGATTGGATTTACGCCCAGAAAAGCAGGGACGCGGAGTGGTGGGAACGAAGCACCGCGCAAGCTTGGCTTCGCTATATCGAGGTCGCTCGCAAGCTCGGGGTTCCCGTAGGCCTGGGGGTGATCCAGTTCTTCCGGGCAACCTTTCTTTACGATTCGATTGTCACTCGCCTGGACAGGGACATCGATCTGGTCAGAGCATACAAGGAGTACGCCGATGAAGCAGCCAAGGAAGCGCGCCTGCGGGTGCGCCGAGGCATCAAGAAAAGGCTGCTCGGGCCCACCGATATGGACTATTTGCAGATCGAGCAACTCACTGATTCGGCCGCTCAATTTCTATTTCAAGTTCAGCGAAACATCGAGAATCCGATCATTCATTTCCGCAACATTGTTGGTAAGCTTGCATATATTGCTACGCTCCTGCTGCGCCTCGGTTATCTTGTCGCCAGCGCAATCGGACTAGGCCTTTTTGTTGATACTGTTTCGCGGCGATGGTTTGGCTGGGAGATCGACTGGTCAATCGCGCGGGAGGCGGTAACCTCCTTCGGGTGGATTCAGCTGCTTTTGCTCGCCATCGTGCTCGTGCTGATCCGGAGAATTGTGATCCGCCTGAGCCAGCCGGACACGAACCCGGTACGGCGATGATCAATTCAAGTTCAGCTGGATGGGAATGCCCTTCGCGTTCGAGCAGTCCATGCGCGCACTCAGCCTTCGGATAATCTTGCGTCGAGCTCGCACTGCGTTCCTTCCATGGACAGCGTGGCGCGAATGCGCGCCGGTCGACCCGAGCCGAGCATGCGCAAGTTGATCACGCCCGTTTTCTCTTGCGGTCCCTGGACGCACAGACCGACATGCTTCCCCACCAATGGCCCGGAAAACTGTTTTGTCCCGCCGGAGGTCGTCTCAATAAGCTCTCCCTTGAACTCCCATTCTGACAGATAACCAGCGGTGCCCGAGATTCGGAGCTCGTTGGCCTGCCCCGGATGCATCGCAACCATGAGAAACGTGCAAAGAAGCAGAACTGCGCGCAACGGCTTCTCCACCAGAGATGGATCGTGCAACGTACCCTAGTTGCCGCGACCTACGCCGGCGTTATATAGTCCAGGCGCGTGGGCCGGATAGAGAGGAATTGTGAGCCGCAACGGGGACCAGATGGCCAACGCGGCAGTAGTATCAGCACCAGGGCAACCGCGGCGAGCCCAAGGAATGCCGGCAGCAGGACCAACAGGCGTCCAAATTGCCGGCAAGCGATTTTCTGAAGCTTCTACAGCAAGAAGGATATCATGGACAAGTCCGTCAAACGTGTCACTGTAGTGGAAGGCAGCGGGGAAGATCGTCTGTCCAAGGTTGTCTACGACGATCCGAAGGATCCGGACGAGGCGGAACTTCCTCCGCTGGAGCGCGCCGTCAGGCACGTTGTCAATGCGGCGCTGATTGGTGTCCAGGTGGCATATGACACCTACCTGAGCCGCTGGATATTCCGCCCCCATGAGAAGGGTACGAAACCGCGCGCAGAGCCGGTCGCAAAGCCTGCTGCAGATATGCACGCTGGGGCAGGTCCGGATGTCAGCGTTAAGACACCTTATGGCCAATTCGATACCCGGCTCGACTGAATACGGGCAGATGCGGCAATGCGCGGAGGCATCGAGCTCAAAGCTCGTGGTCGTCGATCTTAGCGACGTCCATCGGAGGCGCGCCTCAATCAGCTGCGCAGAGGACAAGGCAAGCTCATCAACCAGGATCGGCCGGATCGTGGTCGATCTGGTCGATGCAGGAATACCCTCGAAGCCGGTGCACAAACGGTCGTGATCGTGGGGCGTGAGTCTGCCGAGGACGAGGAGGAGGAGCCCGGGGAGTGACCTCGTCCTCGTCTCTGCAACCGAGCAGGTCAGCAGCGTGTCCGGGCTTCGCCCTTATATGACTTTGCAGGCGCGCATCAGCTTGAGCAGGCGCGGCAGGCTCGGGCGCCGGTTGAACGCATAGTAGTTTTGCCGCTACGCGCCCGCGAAACACTCGCCTGTGCGCTTCAATCCCTTTGTTTGGATAGAAGTAGCGGTTGAACGATCAGCTCAGCGCGACGCTGCCGCACTGCCCGACAACCCTTTCCACCCGGCCCGCATGCAGTTCTTGACGAGCCTGTCTTGTGTATGCTGCACTGCGGAAAGTGCTTGATCGTCTGCGTGAGCGAACGACGGGACTCGCGCCGCCGTTCTCGTGCAGCTAGAACACGTCGCCAGGAGTTAGTTGCGCTCGCGCGCAGGCAGGGGGCGCACTTCCCGAACACGCTAACAGGCGCACCGCTCAGCCACATCTATTATGGTCGCTGACGTGAAGCCGTGCGATCAGCAGCCCTGGAACCGGGCATCCCATCGTTTTCTGTTTGGGAGCTTGCTGTTTGGGAGTTTTGGAATTCACTCTGTGCGAATTTCCGCGTTTTTTTGGGCTACTCTACCCGCGCGAAGTGGATTACAGACTGCGCATCGAAGCGGTCGCCTCCAATGCTGGGACATCGACCCGCGGAAGACCGCATGGCAATCCACATCCGACGACGAGAATTTGTCTCCACAGTGCGGTGAGCTGATACAAGATGACCCATCAAGACCCGAGCTGCCTTCCTGATGAACCGATCGCTCTCATCGGCATCGGCTGCCTGTTTGCTAACGGGCTCGATTCTCCCGATGCGCTATGGCGCTTTCTGTTAGAGCGCGGAGACGCGATCGGCGAAGTCCCCGCGGACCACTGGAACCTCTCGGCAATCTTTGATCCGGACCCGGCGGCGGAAGACAAAACGTACTCGCGCCATGGCGGATTTCTCCAGGATCAAGCGGGATTCGACGCAAATTTCTTCGGCATATCGCCGCGTGAGGCGGCTACGATGGACCCGCAACAGCGGCTGCTGCTCGAAGTTGCCTGGCGCGCGATTGAAGACGCGGGCCTACCCGCCGAGCGCTTGGCCGGATCGCGCACAGGCGTCTATGTCGGCATTTCGAATTTCGATTACAACGTCATTCAGAAGGTTAGTCGACGTCTGTTAGACGTCCACACGATTACCGGGGGTTCCTTCAGCATCGCAGCAAACAGATTGTCTCATCGGTTCGATCTGCGCGGGCCAAGTCTTGCGATCGACACCGCTTGCTCGTCATCGCTCGTCGCGCTCGACGCGGCGCGTACCGCGCTTCTGTCCGGCGAGTGCGATTTGGCGCTGGTCGGCGGCGTCAATCTGGTCATCACGCCGGAAACGACAATGAGCTTCAGCCGAGCATCGATGCTTTCGCCTGACGGCAGGTGCAAGGCGTTTGCAGCGGAGGCCAACGGATATGTACGTGGAGAAGGCGTGGCTGTCGTCCTCCTGAAACGCCTCTCCGACGCAAAGAGCGATCGCATTCACGCGCTGATCACCGGCACATTCGTCAACCAGGACGGCCACACCTCGACCATGACCGTGCCGAGTCGCGATGCGCAGATCGCGATGCTGCGCGGAGCGTGCGCGCGGGCAGGTGTTGATCCGCAACAGATCGCGTACGTCGAAGCGCACGGCACCGGCACCGCGGTCGGTGATCCGATCGAGGCGGAAGCGATAGGGATTGCATTCGGAACGGGACGACCGGCTGAAGCCCCGTGCCTCATCGGCTCCATCAAGACCAATATCGGCCATCTGGAGCCGGCCGCAGGCATTGCCGGACTGATCAAGGCCGCGCTCTGCGTGCAGCGGGGCGAAATTCCTGCGAGTCTTCACTGCGCAAATCCCCACCCGAACATTCCTTTCGCCAAGCTTGGAATTCGCGTCGCCAGCGAGCGGCAGCAATGGCCGCTCCGGGCAAATCCGCGGCTCGCAGCGGTGAACTCGTTTGGGTTTGGAGGCACCAACGCCTGCGCGATCGTGCAGGAAGCTCCACGGCAAAACCGTTCTGCGGCGGGCACCAAAAAAGAGGAACCGGTTCTGCTTCCGATTTCCGCCGCGAGCAACAAGGCGCTGGCAGCGATGTGCGGCCGGCTTGCCGACGTGCTCGATGCGGGCAAGGTGTCGCTTTCCGACGTGGCGTGGACGCTTGCTCTTCGTCGCTCACACCTCGACCACCGCATGGTCGTACCCGCATGCACGCTCGTCGAGGCATCTGAACGGCTGCGCGCAGTAGCAGCCGGCACCCCGGCGGCTGACATCGTGTCCGGGCGGCGTGTTAACGGTCCGCGCATCGCGTTCGTATTTACCGGGCAAGGCTCCCAGTGGTGGGGAATGGGACGAGATCTTTTGAAAAGCAACACAACCTTCAGCCGCGTCGTGCAGGAATGCGATCAAGCGTTCACTGCGCGCGCCGGCTGGTCGTTGTTGAAGGAGATGACCGTACCGCAATCACGTTCTCGCGTCGATCGAACCGGCGTCGCACAACCTGCCCTGTTCGCGCTCCAAGCGGGACTGGCTGCGTGTCTTGAAGAATGGGGAGTCAAGCCCGGTGCCGTGATCGGGCACAGCATTGGTGAAATCGCGGCGGCTTTCGTCTCAGGTGCGCTGTCGCTCGAGCAGGCGATCGAGTGTGTGTACCACCGCAGCGTCCTGCAGGAGCGCGCCCGCGCGCAGGGTGGGATGGGAGCGCTTGGAATGTCTGCCGCGGCGGCGCAGGGGGTGCTGGAAGAGTATCCCGAGCTCGAGATCGCGGCAATCAATGCTCCCAAGCTTGTCACGATCGCCGGTCCGCGCGCCGTGCTGAGAGAGTTCGTGGAGCATATGGGCGTCCACAAGCCCGAAGTTTTTTGCGAGCAGCTGCGCGTCGATTACGCATTCCACAGCCGTCAAATGGATCCCTTTGTGGACGAGCTGCGCAGCAACCTCGCAACGCTCGACCCGTCTGCCCCGCAAATCCCGATGTTTTCGACAGTGACCGGCGAGCTGGTCGGCCAGGGCGAGCTCGACGCAGATTATTGGGCTCGCAATATGCGACGGCCGGTGTTGTTCGCCGGCGCGATCGAGGCTGCCATTGCCGCCGAGTTCGACACATTCCTTGAGCTCGGCCCCCATCCGGTATTGTCGGGCATGCTGCGCGCAACCTTTGCCAAACCGGGGCGCGATTGCGTCGCGATCGGCACGCTCAAGCGAGAGGAGCCGGACGAAAAGACGTTGGCCGTGGCGTTCTCCCGTCTGCACGTGCGCGGAGTTCGCGTCGACTGGAGCGCCAAGGCTCCAAGGAAGGGGACATTCGTCGAGTTGCCCGGATATCCCTGGCAGAAGCAGGCTTTCTGGAGAGAGTCGGAGGAGTCGCGGTCAGCGCGGCTGGACGGCCCGGTGCATCCCCTGCTCGGCCGGCCTCTGCAGTCGGCCAAGCACCTTTGGCAGGCCAACGTAGGGCATGCGACGCCGCGCTATCTTTCGGACCATCGCATCGGGGGCGGGATCGTGTTCCCGGCGGCCGGGTATGTGGAGCTGATGCTTGCTGCGGCAAGGGAGCTTCTGGGCGAGCATCCCTGGGAGATCGAGTCCATAACCTTCGATGAAGCGCTGACGCTGGAGCCGCAAAATTCCATTATCATCGAGACTTCCGCAGATGATCGCGGCTTCATCAGAGTCTTGAGCTGCGCGCGTGGTGGAAAGGGCGCATGGACGCAACGCGCGAGCGGCCTTGCTCGGCGCTGGCTCGGAACGGTTCCGAGCAGGCCACGCTGGCCGGATCCAAACGCGTCGGCCGTTTGTGTTGATAGCGCGACGTTCTACGAGCACCTGACCAGAGAAGGACACCAATACGGCCCTGGATTCCAGGGCATTCGCCGCCTGTCGCGCGACAGCAATAACGTACTGGGGGAGATAGAGCTGCCGAACCTGGTGGATCCGAGCCAGTACCTGATCCATCCGGCACTCCTCGACACGTGCTTTCACCTGCTGCGCGGATTTGCCGATTTTGATCGCCCCCCCACCACTGGGTCCGTCATCTTTCCAGTCGGGATTGAGCGCCTGCGCTGGTATCGGCCGCCGAGTAAGGCGATCCGCTGTCGCGCGAGCGGCGTGAAGGAGACCCAGGACGAGGTTTTGGCGGATCTGACCATCGTCGATCAAAACGGCGAGGTCGTTGCTGAGATCGAGGGCTTCCGGTGCAGACGACTGCACGATCCGGCGAAGTCGGAACCGGTATCCGGAGCCGCACTCTATTGGGAGCAATGGCAGCGGCTGCCCTCGATTGCGCCGCAGCTACGGGATGATGCATCCTCGCGCCGGTGGCTCGTTCTGGCCGACCACGCGGGTCTTGGCGACAAGACAGCACAGTTGCTCCTGGAACGAGACCAACAAACTATCATTGCCTATTTCGGCACCCAGACGCGCGAGATCGCGCAGGACCGTTACGAGCTCTCACCAGACAGCGTGGATTTCAAGGCTGTTATCGACGGGCGTGGCATCACGGACATTGTGCACGCGTGGGTGCTCGATTGCGTCGGAAAACCCAGCTCTGCCGGCTCGATCGAAACGATGCACGAGCGCGGTGCTTGGACTTTGATCGCGCTTGCTCAAGCCTTGCACGAGCTGGAGATTGCGCCTCGGCTCTGGATCGTCACTTCCGGATCGATCTGCCCGGATGAAAGACCCGAGCCGATGATGCAATCCATCCCTCAAGCGGACCTCATCGGGGCGACCCGAACGCTTGCCAACGAGATGGCAGAGCTGCATCCCCGGGTGATCGACCTCGATCCCACCCATATCTCGGCGGACCTACTCGTGACCGAGCTCCTGGGCACAAGCCCCGAAACCGAAGTAGCAATGCGAGACGGAGCTCGCTTCGGCTGCCGGCTTGTGCGCACCACAGCCTCCGCAATGCCGCGTCGCCGCCGGCCCTGGAATCCAAAAACGCGCTTGCCCGCGTGCAAGGTCTCCATGAGCAGGCCGGGCGTGATCGATAATCTGTTGCTGGCAGAAGTGCCCTTGCGTTCGCCCGGGGCAAATGAGGTGGTTGTCGAAACACACGCCGCCGGGCTCAACTTCCGGGACATCATGGCAGCAACTAATCTTCTGCCGCATGCCGCTGAAGGGCGGGCCGCTTGGCGCCATCTTGGCCTCGAATGCTCGGGAATCGTGCGCACCGTCGGCGCGGGCGTGAGCTCCGTGAAGCCCGGGGAAAGGGTTGTTGCTCTTGGTTCCGACTGTCTTGCATCGCACGTCTTGGTGCCCGCCGAGCTGGCGATTCCTCTTCCGCAGAACACAAGCTTCGAGCTCGGTGCATCCATCCCGACCGCCTACGCGACGGCTCGCTATTCGTTGATTACGCTCGCGCGCGTGAAGAGCGGCGAGCAGGTGCTGATCCATGCCGCCACGGGCGGGGTCGGGCTTGCCGCCATCAGCATTGCGCGCTCCCTTGGAGCGAGCGTCATCGCCACCGCCGGGAATGAGGAGAAGCGCGCCTATCTGTGCTCGCTCGGGGTGGAGCATGTCCTCGATTCACGAACGCTCGCCTTTGTGGACGAGGTAAGAACGATGACAAACGGCCGCGGTGTCGACGTGGTCCTGAACTCGCTCTCTGGTCCCTTACTCGAGGGCAGCCTTTCCCTTCTCGCTTCCGGAGGCCGCTTCGTAGAGATCGGCAAGCGTGATATCTATACGAACACGGAAATCGGGCTGCGCGCGTTGCGGCAGAACATCTCCCTCTTCGTCGTCGATCTGGCGCGCATCGCTGTCGAGCGCCCGGCGCTGCTGCGCGGCGAGGTCGAGGCCGTGTTCGATGATCTCGCTGCAGGACGCACAGCGCCCCTTCCCGTGCGCACATTCCCGGTTGGCGCGGTCGCCGAGGCTTTCCGTTACATGGCGCGCGCCAGTCACATCGGCAAAGTCGCCATCTCGTTCGACGATCCTTCGGCCAACGTGGAGCAGTGCGACGAGAGCGTGCCGATCGTCGATCCGGATGCGACGTATTTGATCACCGGAGGAACTCGCGGCTTTGGCCTGGCGATCGCTTCCTGGTTGGCACGGCAAGGGGCGCGCTCGCTGGTCCTGGTCGGCCGCTCTTCCCAGCGCACACCCGAGGCTGAAGCCGAGATCGGCGTGCTGCGCACGGCTGGCGCAAATGTCACCGTGGTGTCGGCTGATATCGCCTCGATCGACGGTGCTCGACGCGCCATTGACGCGGCCAAGAGCACCGGCAAGCCCTTGCGCGGCGTATTCCACGCAGCCGGGTTGGTTCACAGCGCCATGCTTAAGGATCTCGATCGAGAGCAGGTCCGGAAGGTGTTCGCCGGCAAGGTGCTTGGCGCCTGGCATCTGCACGAGCTGACGGCCGAATCGCCGCTCGATTTCTTCGTTTGCTGCTCCTCGGTCTCCGCGGTGATTGGCACAATCAGCCAGGCGCATTATGCCGGCGCGAACCGCGCCTTGGATGCCTTGGCCGCGTTGCGGCGCAGGAACGGTTTGCCCGGCCTGTCGATCAATTTCGGGCCGATTGCCGATGCCGGTTATCTGGTCAGCCGTCCCGAAGTGGCCGGTTATCTCGCTGCCAGCGGCGTCCTCTTGATGCCGGCCGAAACCGCTCTCAACGCACTTGGAACGATGCTGCGTCACGATCCCGCCGTGGTCATGTGCGCCGACGTCAACTGGAGCCGGCTCAGCCTCGCCCTGTCTTCGATCGCCGCGCCTCGCACTGCCGCACTCGCGCGATCACGCACGAGCAACGGCGGTGTGCGCGGGCAGCTTGCCGCGGCCTCTCCGGAGGAGCGTACCGGCCTGGTCGCGGACTTCCTGCGCGAGCAGGTGGGCGCGGTGCTGAAAATCGCCCCTGAAACGGTCGAGATCGATCGTCCGCTCTCGGAATTCGGCCTCGACTCGCTGACCTCGTTCGAGCTCAAGACGCGCCTCGAGGAGGAGATCGGCGTCGTCCTGCCGATCGGCAAATTCCTGCAGCGACCCACGATCAGCCGGCTCGGAACGGAGATCATTGAGCGGCTTGAAGCAGTAAGCGTGCGCGATGATCATGCTGAACACCCCCCGCTTCCGGCCGTGGCGGCGGATGCGGCCTGAGCGCCGGAGCATGAATTCCCACGAGCGCGATGGCGCTGAGAGGCTCCATCGCAATACCGTGAAACAGCGCCGGCGAGCGTGAGCGAGGCGCTCTTCTTTTCCGAGAAGACGTGAGCGCGGTTGCGCGAGGTTCGGTGCTCGGTCCGATCGATCCGCAGATCGCCGGATTCCCCGCCGCGAGAATTGTGAAAGCCCGCGAGCGCAATGACTGCTCGCGCGCTGGCCGATTCGCGCCCCGTCCCTCGGCGCGGCCTCTCGCGCGAGGAACGGCGATGTACATCGGCATCTCGCCGAGCAAGTTCGATGAGCTAGTGGCGGACGGGCGAATGCCGGGGCCTGTGAAAATCGACAATCGAATGGTGTGGGACATTCGCCGACTCGATCTAGCCTTCGATGCGCTTTCGATGGAGGATCGTCTGAGTAACAGCTGGGCGGGTGTCTGAGCTGATGACGCGCATCAAGCTCCGATACGTCAATGAGTATCGCGACCGGCACGGCAAGGTCCATCGCTATTTCCGCCGCCCCGGAAGTCTTGGCGTGAAATTGCCGGGGATGCCCGGAAGCATCGAGTTCATGGATGCTTACCAGGCAGCGCTTGCGACGGTCGCGCCGCCCCCCGCGTCAACGAAGCACATCCTTCGCGGATCGCTTGCCGAAATTGCTACCGGATATTTCCGCTCCGCCGCATTCGTGAATCTCTCAGCGTCCTCGCAGCATCTTTGTCGCCTAGCTCTCAAGCCGATACTGGAAGCGCATGGCCACCGGCTCGTGCGCGACCTGCCGAAGGCGGCCGCTCGCAATGTCATTGAAGCGATCGGCGCCAGGCGTCCTGGCATGGAAAACCTGACGCGGGTCACCCTCTCGCAAGTTATGGCCTACGCGATTGCGACGGGCATTCGCACCGATGATCCGTTTTCCGGTCTGCCAAAATATCACCTAGGCACTCACCCCACCTGGACAGATGCAGAAATCGCCCAGTTCGAACGCCGCTGGCCGCTCGGCACACGCGAGCGTTTGGCCTTTGCCTTGCTTCTATACACCGGGCAGCGTGGCGGCGATGTCGTGAAGATGACGCGCAACGACATCGTCGGCGGTGCGTCCGTGTGTCACAGGACAAGGTGCGCAAGGGCACGACCAACGAACTGATGATCCCGATCCATCCGGCCCTTGCCAGGGCACTCAAGGCCGGTCCGGTGGTCGGCATGCAGAACCTAATTACCGACGCCCGCGGCCGCCCCCTACGGGGCTTGACCGAATTGATCGACAGGGCCGTGCGGGCCGCTGGCCTCCCCCGCATTGCGTGGCGCATGGATTGCGCAAGGCTGCGCTACGGCGTCTCGCGGAGCACGGGGCAACAGCCAAGGAAATTGCTGCGGTATCGGGACATCGCTCCTTGTCGGAGATCGAGCGCTACACACGGCAAGCCGATCAGGCCCGTCTTGCACAATCCGCAGTTGCAAAATTACCCGATGAGAACAAATCGTGATTTACTAACCTTAGCCAGATTAGTGACCGTTAACTAGTTGATGCAGCGAGCGTTTAACCTAATGATAATCTTGATCAACCACGATTGCTGATCGCGGGGGCGGGAACTCTCCGGCGCGGCTTGCGCGTGGCGAGTATCAGCATCTGACACTTGTGTGGGCGTAATCATGCGGGCAACTCTCGCCGCGAGCTCGGCTGATCGAATTTCGCGTTGCGCGGTTCTGGTTGCGTGGGCGCTGTGCGGCATTCTGGTCTTCTTTGTCGCGGTGCCGCTCGCGATATCGAGTCCCTTCCCGCCGCCGCGCGAGGGCACGTGGGTTATCGAACGGGCTTCGGCGCCGATCACCACGCCAGTAGCGCCTATCGACGAGCAGGATGTCGCGCTCGAATCGGAGTTGGCCGGCGCCTGGGGTTTCGTCTCGCTGCCGGAGAGCGGCCTGGCCGGCAGATTTGAGCCGGCGGAATTTGGCGATCCGCAGCCGGACAATGACGTCACCGGCAGCATCAGCGAGCCTGCCCCGGCCAAGTCCAGTCAGATGTCGGCTCCGTCCAGGAAATCGGCGTCGCTGATGGACGAAGTGGATGCCTACCTCTGGGAGGTTTACCAGCGCGCCCCGATCAAGCGGGACGCTTCGGGCGATTTCACCTGGAAGGATCCGGCCGCGGCCAAGCGCTTTGGCCTGCCGATGCCCGCATATGTCATCGGCGGCATGGACCCGGATTTTCGCGAGCAGCTTTATCATGCCGGGCGAGCCATGGATGCGGCCGGCATCCGCTGGTCGATGCTCAGCGCCTTCCGCGACGACTATCGACAAGGCATCGCCTCCGGCCTCAAGGCCAGCGCCAGCAACTCGCTGCACGGCGGAACGCGCAGGACTGGCGGTTATGGTCACGGCCAGGCCGTCGATGTTACGGCCGAGAATGAGAAAGATGCACCGACAGTCTGGCATTGGATCGACGCGCATGGGGCCAAGTACGGACTCCGGCGCCCAGTGCCGGGGGCCGATCCCTCGCATGTGCAGGCGAACGGCTCTTGGCACAAGCTGGCGGCCGCGCTGCGCGAGAGCCGCGCACGGCTGACGCGGGAAGCCAGTGCTGCTCCAAGCGCAACCGCGAGCGCGCGATAGACTCTTTCAGGATGCAGTCTTTCAGGATTTCGCCTGCAGCGAATCCGCGCTAGGATGCCAGCGTGCGATTCCCTGGCTGGGGCGGCGAAGTGCTGGTCGCTGCTCTCGCGGGGAGCTATCGTGCAGGCGCCCCTTCAGATGGCGGGCTGAGGCAAGCGGTTTTGCCCTCCTTTTCTGCCCGCCATACGAGCACGCAGCGCAATGGCAAAGCCAAATATTCCTCCAGACAACATATTGAGCGCCCTGCCGGCCGAATTGTCGAGCGGACTGTTCGCAAAAGGGCGCCTTCACACCCTGGCGGCCGACCAGAGCCTGTTTCTGGCGGGCGATGAAGGCGACGGGTGCTACCGCGTAGAGGAAGGACTGCTCAAGGCCAGCGTTGCCGCGCCCAATGGCGGCGAGCGCATCCTCGCCATTCTCGGCCCCGGAGCCGTCGTAGGCGAGTTGTCCATGATTGATGACGCCCCGCGGTCGGCTTCCGTCACGGCGCTGCGCGAGTCCAAACTGTGCTTCGTCAGCCGCGGCGATTTCGAGGCGTTTGCTCGATCCAGCCCGGAGGTTTACCGGCACGTCATGAGGTTGCTGGCGCGCCGCCTGCGCGCCACCAATGATGCGCTTGCGGCCTCAAGCTTCCTCTCCGTGAAGGGGCGCGTCGCTCGCGCTTTGCTGAACCTCGCCGAGGCATTCGGGCACGATGTGGGCGGAGGACGTATTCTTATTCGACAAAAGGTCAATCAAAGCGACCTGGCAGCAATGGCGGGCATTGCCCGAGAGAACGTCAGCCGCGTTCTGAAAAACTGGAAGACCCAATCGCTGGTCAGTCGGCTCGCCGGCTATTATTGCCTGGAGAATAAGGCAGCGATCAAGCGCGAAGCCGAGCCGTAGTACTCCTCACTTGCCGCTCGCTGCTTCGCCGCCTTGCACCGCCTGAACCCGGTCCCCATCCCGGACGAAGGCTCCGGCGCGGGCAATGACCATCTCGCCCGCGGATACGCCTTCGCGAATCTCGGCCTGCCCAGCAGAAATGACACCGACACTGACGCGCCGCGTTTCAACACGGCTGTCGCGCACAACCTGCACCACCGCGCCACTGGTTCCATAGAGAACGGCCGCGAGTGGAACACCTGGGCCACAGCGCTGGCCGAGATCAATGATCGCGCGCCCGAAGGCGCCCATGCGCAGACGGGAATCATTGCTGACGGTCAGATGCACCTGACCCAACTGGGTCGTCGGATTAACAGCGCTGGAAATCAACCGCACCCTGCCGGACAAAGCACCGATCCCAATGACCTCAATCTTCGCAGATTGGTTGGTCGCAAGTTTTTGCAAGACATCGACAGGGGCCTCCGCGAGCAGCTCCAGCTCGCCCCGCTCCACGATCTGAAACACCGGCATCGCCCTCGGCGATACGGTTGCGCCGACGACCGCCGAGCTGAACGTTATGAAACCCGCTACCGGTGCGGTGACCTCGATGCTTCCGCCCGGCTGCCCTTCCGGGAGCGCAAGCCGCAGCAGCACTTGCCCGGATCTGACGGAGTCGCCGGGCTGCACCAGAACCTGTGAAATCTGCAGGCCTTCGCGGTCCGGCCGAACCAGGATCTCCTTCCTGGGAACCAGCACACCGGTGACTTGCGTTGTGTTCTCGAAACACACGCGCGTAGCCTGCGCTACGGTCACCGCGTGGTCGGGGGACTGAGCAGGCTCAGCGCGCGGCGTTTGCAAGCCAAGCAGCAGCCCGCATACGGTCGCGGCAACCATAGCTGCGATGGCGCCTTTGGGAACACCGCTGTCCTTCGAGCTCATCATCGAATGTTCGCTCAATCCTTGTTGTCCGGCAAGGCTGCGATGGGCTTGCTGGTACAACCATCGCGACCGCGCCCTGACCTCCTCTTCTACTGCTTCTACTGCGCCGCCTCGCTGTGGGGCGCTTGCGAGGCGCCGCTCGACCCGGCTGCCGGCTGCGTCGATCCGCGCCAGCGCAGGATGTCGTAGGCGGGAATGGGGCGGTTGAACCCCTTCAGCGTAAGATCTCCGATCGGTACGGCCTCCACCGATGATTCGACCGCGCCATAGACCCGCTGACTGATCACGATCTGTCCAGCACGCGCCTCGCCGCACAATCGCGATGCCAGATTGGTGACGCTGCCGATTGCAGTATATTCGCGCCGACGCTCGAAGCCGATCTGCCCGAGTGTCGCATAGCCTGAAGCAATGCCGATGCCGAACCCCAGCTCATGGCCCTTGCGACGCCATTCCTTGCTCAAGGCGTCGACGCTGTCGCGCATATCGAGGGCCAGCCGGACGGCGCGCTCGGCGTGGTCGGCGCAGGGAATCGGATCATTGAAAATGATCATGATGCCGTCACCGAGGAACCGCTCGAGCGTGCCCTCGTAGCGGAAGATGAGCTGGCCCAGGCTCTCATGGTACTCGTGCAGCACCGCCATCACTTCTTCCGGCTCGGAGCTTTCGGTAAACGAGGTAAATCCGCGCAGGTCGCAGAACACCACTGTGATTTCACGCCGGTGGCTGGCCAGCTGTGCCTCCGGCGTGTCCGACGAGGCGATCATCTTGGCCACCTGCGGCGCCAGGAATCGCTGCAACCGGCCGATGCGCTCGATTTCCGCCAGTTGGTCCGCTACACGTTTTTCCAGCAGCTGATTCCAGCTCGATAGCTGCTCGGTTTGCTCCTGCAGCTGCGCCGCCTGCGCCTGTACCTTGTCGTGCAGCTCCTTGATGCGCAGCAGCGATCGAACGCGTGCAACAAGCGCCGCCTGCTCAAACGGCTTGGTAAGGTAATCGTCACCGCCCGCCTCCAGGCCGATCACGAGGTCGCGCGTATCCGCTTTTGCGGTGACGAGGATAACGGGAATGAAGCGGAGCTTGCTGTCCTGCTTGAGCTGCTTGACGACCGAGATGCCGTCGAGCTTCGGCATCATCACGTCCAGGAGCACGAGATCCGGGTCGGACTCTCGCACTTTGACCAGCGCTTCCTCGCCATCGACCGCGGTGACGATCTCATAGCCTTGCGCGTTGAGCCGCACCTGCAGCACTTCGCGGTTGGTGGCATTGTCGTCGACGATCAGGATTCGAGGCGGCGTGCGCAATCAGCATCCCCCTGCAGGATCACTTCAGGAACTCGCGAACCTTGGCGAGGATTGCGCGCGGACTGAAAGGCTTCGCGATATAGCCGTCACAACCCGCCGCGCGGGCCTTGGCCTCGTCGCCGGACAGAGCATACGAGGTCACCGCTATTATGGGAATTTGCCGCAGGCCAGGATTGGACTTGATCCGGCGCGTTGCTTCATATCCATCAACGTAGGGGAGCTGAATATCCATCAGAATAAGGTCGGGTTGGCGGTCCGCCGCCATCGCCACTCCCTGCTCCCCATCGACGGCTTCCAGCACCTCAAATCCCGCGTGCGTCAACAAATCGTTGAGGATACGCCGGTTGTTCTCGGTGTCCTCGATCACGAGGATGCGCTTGCTCATGCCGCTCGCCTCTGCTCGCTCGCTCGCACTGGCAGCACAATGTTGAAAGTCGATCCGACGCCAACAGTCGAACGCACGTCGATGTGACCGCCATGTGCCTGCACAAGCCGGCGGGAGATCGACAGGCCAAGTCCGGTACCGCCCTTGTGTCGGGTAATGCTGTTGTCGACCTGCTGAAACTCGTCGAAGATGCGCGCCTGGTCGGTCGCAGGAATCCCCGGACCGGTGTCCGTGACCGCGATCTTGAAATGCCCGTCCATGACCTCGGCGCGAATTTCAACGAAGCCTTTATCCGTGAACTTAATCGCATTGCCGACAATATTGAGCAGAACCTGAGTCAAGCGCCGATCATCCCCATATCCCATGGGAAGATCGGCAGGAACGACGGCTCTGACCTCTATATGCTTCTCCCGCGCCAGCGCCCCCGTCATCGAGACCACTGTATCCACAATCGAGTGAACCGAGTACTCGCTCAGCGACAAGCTGAGCTGCCCGGCCTCGATCTTGGAAATGTCGAGAACATCATTGATCAATCCGAGAAGATGCCTGCCGTCCTTCTGAATACGATCGAGCACCTCCATCGCCTTGTCGGGCAGAGTCCCGTAAAGCCCGTCGACGAGCAGCTCGGAAAAGCCGAGCATGCCGTTCAAAGGTGTTCGCAGCTCGTGACTCATATTGGCAAAAAACTGTGCCTTGTGATCATTGGCAATGGCAAGCTCGCGCCCTTTTTGCTCGACCTCGCGAAATAGGCGCGCATTGTTGATGGCTATCACGCATTGCAACGCAAACGTCTGCATGAGGCGGATTGCGCTCGCGGGGAACTCTCCCGGCATGCGACGCTGCACCATCAGCGCGCCAAGGATCTCCTCCTGCGCGAGCAGCGGAACGACAAGAATGGAGTGGAAACCGGCTGCCACGGTCACGTCCCGCAAAGGAAAATCAGGCGCTTCACGCAGATCCGGAATCGTGATCGCGTGGCCCTCCTTGGCGGCGATCCCCAGGATGCTCTTGTTGAGCTCGATGTGCGTCGAGCGGATACATTCCAGCAAGCTCTCGTCGAGCGCATTTGCTTCGGCGAGCTCAAAAGAATTTCTTGATGCGTTATAGCGATAGATGGCACCCGCATCCGCCTGGGTGAGCTGGACGGCGTACGTCACAATGGTGGCCAACACGGCCTTGCTGTCGAGAGACGAGGCGACGGCGCGCCCGATCTCCTCGAGTGCCTTGAACTCGCTCACTGACTGCGCGAGCTCACGCGTGCGCTCCTCGACCTTCTGCTCCAAACGCGTGTAGGATTCCCGCAGCTGCTCGGCCATCCGATTGAAATGGTCAGCGAGGTCGGCGATCTCGTCGCCTGGGCGTACCTCGATGCGATGGCCGAAATCGCTGGCTTCGAGTTGCTGTGCGCCGACCTGCAGGGCGCGAATAGGCACAACCATTTGCCGCGCCAGCAGAATGCCGGTGCCAACGGCCAGCAACAAGCCCAAGGCGAGGATCAACAGGGTTCGCCCCAGAAACCGGTAAACGGCCTCCAAGGCCTTGCTGCGCGGCTGCTCGAAGAAAACATGCCACTTCAGCCCGGGAACGATCGCCGTGGCAGTCAGAACCGAGCGTCCATCGGGGTCGCGTCCGAAAGTCACGGGTGCGTGGCCCTTGAGCACGGCATCGACTTGCGGCAGATCGGCGAAATTGCTGCCGTTGCGGCGCTCGCGGTCGGAGTGGGCAAGCAGCCGCCCGCTCGAGTCCACGATGTAAGCGTCGTATTCTTTACCGATCTGCGCCGGCTCCACCAACTTCGACAGCGATTGCAGCTTGATATCGGCAACCGTCGAGCCGGCGTTGCGCCCCGAATGCGGCATTGCAATCGCCATATAAGGATCAAAACCATCGAAACGCACGCGCGAGATCCAAACCTGGCCACGGGCCTCGGCGAATCGCGGATCGGATGACCAGTCCAGCCCGCTTTCCTTGACAACCTCGCGGCGAGACGCTCGCAATCGCTCTCTCCCGTCGCTATCCAGCTGAATCAGTCTGTCTATCTCCGGCACCTGATGCAGCAGGAGCTCATAATCCTGCAGCCGCTGCTCGATGGTGGTGGCGCTTGCCCGCGTCGCGAAGCTGATCTGGCGCTCGAAGTCGTCGACGGACTGCTCGAGGTGGCGGGCGGCCGCCTCCGCCTTGTCCGACTGTGCCTGCACCAGGACGCCGAGCGTGTCGTTGTATGTGAACCAGGTCCCGATGCCGCTGTTGATGACGAACACGAGGACAACCAGCCCGACGAAAGCAACGACATATTTGCCGAACAGGCTCCGCGGACGGAGCCAATCCGCGCTCGGTGGCAGGCTCAAGGCAGCCCCGTGCCCGCCGTGTCGGCCTCGATCGGCTTGACCTTGTCGCCGTCGCGCAGCGAGGTGCCTGCATTCGCGACGACCAGATCACCCTCCCGCAGGCCGTTGCGGCGCGAGTTGGCGTCGATGCGGATCTCGGTGTCGGTGTCGGACTGGTACCCGACCTGAACTGGCAGCGTCTGGACGACGTTTCCGCGCACGACCTGCACCCTCGGCCCATCACTGCTGTAACGAACCGCCGCGTGGGGAACCGAAAGTCCCTGGCTAGGACTGGCGACTGTAATGGTGGCGCGAGCAAGCATTCCTAGTCGAAGTCGCGGATCCTGCTCCAATAACGATATCCGTGCGTGGCCTAGCTGTGTCTTCACATCGATCGCTGCGGGAACGAGACGCACGCGCCCGGAAAGCTCCCGATTGTTTTCGACCTCCACCCGGGCGGTCTGCTTGGGCTTGAGCTCCGGCACGTGCACGCTTGGCACTTCGGCCTCCAGCTCGAGCTCGTTGTCCATCGCGATGCGAAAAAGTGGCTCGCTCTGCACCGGAGAAGCGGTTGCTCCGACGACGGCCGTGCTTCGCACGATGGTGCCAGTCGCAGGTGCCTTCAACGGCAGTATCGGAGGTCTGCGGTCCATATTTGGATCGAGCCCCTCGGCGGGCAGGCGCGCCAATCGCACAAGAATCGTCTGACCGGAGGTCACCTTGTCCCCTTCGCCCACCAGTACCTCGCTTACTTTGTATGCGGGAATATCGAGGCTGACGACCGCTTCCTCCCGCGCTACCAGCAGGCCCGCCACCCGAATTTCCTTCGTGAAATAAGCGGGCGTCGCGCGGATCACCTTCACCTGCACTTCGGCGGCGGTGTCCTTTTCAGCAGCGATGACGGGCCCTGCGGGCCACGCCAAGCATCCCGCAGTTGCGAGGGCAATGATGGCAGCGGTGCGCATGATCCGGAGCTTCGACGTCATTGCGGGCACCAGCTTTGAGGTCACCTCGCCTGCGATAACAGCATTACTG